>Ga0193739_1000101_pt1 | contig 21442 bp, 21 predicted proteins | sample L2a2metaG_FD_144926 | JGI IMG/M metagenome (GOLD analysis project Ga0193739, IMG submission 144926) | Soil microbial communities from a riparian zone of the East river system, Colorado, United States - L2a2 | ecosystem: Environmental > Terrestrial > Soil > Riparian zone | place: USA: East River...
ACCCGGCGCGAGCTGCAGCGCCGCCTCCCAGATATCGTCGCCAAGCCCGCGCAGCGGCGCAGGCGTCCAGGCGTTCCAATTGCCAGCGATAGCCACCGACTTCGCCGCAGGCATCCGGAAGCGCACGACTACCGTGTCACCGCGATGCTCGGCGACGAGCGGTTGCAGCGCCGGTTGCGGTTGAGCGGGCGGCGCCGTGACTGCGCGTCGCGACGAGTAGAACCTGATCCCGCCGGCGACAAAGCCGGCGCGCGGCAAGCCTTGAAAAGGGTCGCGCAGGTAATTGCCGCCCGCCGCCTCGACGGCGATGGTGGGACTGACGAAATACTGCACCGAAGCACTCGCCGCGCCCGTTGATCCGTACGTCTTGCTGAGACGGCCACTAGCCGACAGCGATCCGATGATCCGGTGGCGGTCCAACGTCACGCCACCCACGACATCCGTATACCAGGCGCCGAGAAATCGCGTCCCCTCAACAGTCAGCGACAACTGCGCCGGCGAGCCGCTGAACTGCCACCAGCCGCGGGCGCGCACGCGCAACGCGCCGACACCGGGCACGCCTTCGATCACGCCGGTGACCGGCCCGACCCCGAGAGCGCCGCCGCCGTATCCGCGTTCCCAAGCCGCGGACCATACCGCTTCCAGCAGCGCGCTGCCGGATCCCGCTGCGTCTCCATCGGAGCGCGTAGTCGTAGCGATCGTGGCGCTCACCGCAGGGCGCACGCCGCTGTCGCGATGCGATAGCGCGGCCCAGACGTCAGCCCGGCCCTGGCTCGCCCACACACCGCCATCGAGCAGCGATACCGATCCACCGGCGCCGAGATATATGAAGGGCGAAATTCGCTGCGCGGCGGGAGACACGGTGAACGCCCCCCGTTCCCAATCCCAGCGATGCCTGACGTTGGGCGGAGAGGGGCAGAGGCGCTGCCGCGAGCAGCGCCAAAAACAGAACCGGTCCCATTCTCATGGGACCGGTAAGATACAGCAGGAACGAAAACCCTCAGCTACGGCCGACGGCCGCGTCCAGCTCCGGGGTTATCGGGTCGTTGCGATGGGGAAGCCGGTACCGCTGGAGTCGCCGGCGTCGCTCGGACAGCCGGGGTCGCTGCGCCACCATCGGGATTCGGCACTGCCGGCGTCGCGCGCGTCGCCCGCACCGCGGGCGTAGCGGGTGTCACCGGCCGGTTATCGAGACCAACGGCCTCGCCACGAACATGCGTGGCGCGACGGGCCATCGCGGCGGCCACCTTCGCCTTCGCGACGTCCGACGCGTGCTCATTCGGGGCCGCCACCTTTGGCGTCTGCCCTGCGAGCAGCGAAGGCACCAGCAAAGCAGCGACGAACATGAGTATTCGCTTTAACATCCTACCTCCGATTTCCAGGGGACTCTTTCAGCGCACGCTCGGCGCGCGCCAGTTCTCTCGCCATGTCACGCAGCAACGCTAACGGAGTGGTTCTGCCGACGTAGTGACTGGCCTCGAACCACAGCTGCGCGAACGTATCGCGAACCACGCGTTCAGCCGAGGTAGCATCCATCAGGACGCCGTAGACCTGCGCGTACAGGGAGCTGCGATGCCGCCGCTCCAGCTCTACCAGCGCGGTGGAATCCCGCTGGGCCAGGCGGTTCATCAGCACGGCATCGGCGACGATGGGGGAATCAGGCTCTAGCATCGTAGACATGGCTTGATAAAGATTGCGGAGGGGTGGGGATGGTAACGCAGGTCACAGGGGAAACTCGGGCCCGTTACCAAACTCATACCCGGCTGCTCTTTAGGGGGAATCGGTTGAGCCCTGGAACCGAGGCGGATGGCGAAATCGTTCGGGCCGTGCTCGCGGGGGACCGCGAGCGCTACGCCAAGCTGGTCGAACGCTATCGCGACCGCTACGCGCGCTACGCGGCGCGGATGCTGGGCTCAGCCGACGCAGCGGAAGATGCCGTGCAAGACGCGTTCGTGCGGGCGTACGATCAATTGGCGCAGTGTAAGGACCCGAACAAGTTCGTCGGTTGGTTCTTCCTTATTCTGCGCAATCGTTGCTTCGCGGAGCGGCGCAGCAGCCGGTCGAAAGCGCCGCTGGAAGCGGCCGACAGCGTGGCGGCCGCGGATCGCGCGGATAGCAGTGCGGAGGCGGCGGAGCGACGCCGCGCGCTTCAGCTCGCGTTGCTCGAGTTGACACCTGACCAGCGCGAAGTGTTCGTCTTGAAGCACGTCGAAGGGTTGTCGTACGGTGAGATTGCGAAGCAATTGAGCACATCAGTACCGTCGTTGAAGATGCGGATGCACCGGGCATACGATAAGCTGCGCGAACAACTGAGAGAGCACACATGAGCGAGCGCGACTTTCATCCTCTGGTGAAGCAGCTGCTGGACGGCGACATCACGATCGCCGACCTGCCGGCGGAGCTGCGCGCGCAGGGAGAAGAGGCGCTGCGGTTGCTCGCCGCGGTGGATCGCAGCTCCGTGGAGCTGCCGGCTGTTCCCGAGCGAGTCATGCGAGCGCTCGTTCGTGCGCCCAGGCGCTCTGCAGCGCGGCGTCTGATGGAGCGGCCCTGGCTCCTGGCTCCCGCGCTCGCGGCCGCCGCGGCCCTCGTGATCTGGCTCGGCCGTCCCGAGCCGGTCGCAACACCTGCTGCTGCCATCGTCACCGTCCGCTTCGTCCTGACCGCGCCCGACGCGCACGATGTCACGGTGGCGGGCACGTTCAATCAATGGGACTCCCACGCCACGCCGCTGGTGCGCACCGGCGCGAACGGCCTCTGGACCGCCACGATCACACTTCCGGCTGGACAGCATCAGTACGCCTTCGTCGTCGATGGAGCGCGTTGGGTCCCAGATCCTGCCGCGCCGGCCGTGGACGACGGCTTCGGCCGCCGCAACAGCGTCCTCACGCTCTGATGCAGCAGGATCTGGGACCCAACGTCGCGCTGCTCGCTATGCAGCAGGGCATCGCCGACCGGCTTGCCGGCCGCGTCTCCCCCGACATCGCCGCGCTCGTGGGTGAGCTCGGCACCGCGGCGGCTGCGCGTGGGTTGCCGATCGATCCGTTGATTCAGAAAGCCATCGAAGGCAGCGCGAAAGGCATTCCGTTTGAGCGTGTGGCGACTGCGGTGCGCCTTGTCGCGATGCAGCTGGATACGGCCGCTGGCGCTCTGCGGAATGGCGGGCTGGCCGCCGACACCGCCGCGATCGCGGCGGGCGCATTCGCCATCACCGCGGGGCTGAGCGGCCGCGACATCGCACAGCTCGCTCGCAGCGGCGCGCCAGTGCCGGAGGTCACCGTCGGATTGCGGGTTGCAGGCACTCTAGTGGCGCTGGGCGTTCCGCCGTTCGAGACTGTCACGCTCGTCACGGCGACGCTGCAGTCGGGCCGTCCTGCCGGCGAGCTGCTTGCGCTTCCAGGCCAAGTGCAGGCCCAGATGGCCAAAGGCGTGGCCCCAGCACAAGCGGCAGCGGGGCTCGCCCGTGCGGCGGCGGCTCAGGGCCGGCGTGGCCCCCCACCGGCTCGGCCTCAGCCGCCGCCTCACCCCGAGCCTCCTCCGCGTCCGTAAATCGCGGACTACTGCGGTACCCCGTAGATAACAGAGAGCGTTAGTGATTCCACCGTTTCACGCAGACTTGGCGCGTGAGTGGATTCGATGCGGTAGCCGAGCCGCCCCCAGAAATTCCCGTCACCCAGCCGCATCTCCAGTCCGCCGTTTGCTCCACGGCCGCCCGCTTTGATCGGTGGGTTCCCGACGTTGCCCGACACAGCACCCCACAGCTCGACGAACGTTTGCATGCGCCCCGGCAGCAGCGTGCCGCGTCCGGTCGCGCGTGCCGTCCAGATGAGCCAGCGCTGATCGGTGTCCCCCATCGTGTAGGCGCGGGCGCCGGGACCGGCCCAGAGCGAGAGCCACGGCGTGGCCCTGACGCCGAACAGCGCCTCGCCTTCCACGACTTCGCGCGGATCGGCGCTGCTGCCTGACTTGGGGTTGATGCGACCCTCACCGTAGCGGACACGCACCATGAGCCGATCGCTGATCAGCACCCCTTCGGCGCCGAGTATCAGTCCGGTGAAGCGATCGGTCACCTGATCGATATGACTCTGCACGATCTCTTGCCCGGCGATGCCCCCCACCGTGAATTGCACACCCTGCGCCCGCGCTGCTGCGGGCAGCAGGGCGGCACACGCGACTAGGGCGCAGAGGTACGGCTTCATGGGGTCTCCGACGTCACCAGCGACGGCGCACCAGGCCGGATGATCATCCTGGATTGGCGCGCGCGATCGGCGTTGCGCCGCGAAATTTCTGCGACGTTGCGCTGCCAGCTCTCGCGAATGTTGCGGTTGTACTGCGCGTTCGCGGGTATCCGCTGGCCGGGATGGTGTGAGAAGAAGGCCGCGACTCCGGCGATCGTTACGGCGCCGCCCACGATCAGCCGCGCTTTGCTGGCGCGCTCGCCGGTCGCGACGAGCTTCGGGAGCACGACAATGGCCGCGCCCGCGACGACTCCAGGCACGAGCGCGCGCACGGCGCCGTTCGTGTTGCCCCGCTCCGGACGGAACAGCGAATCGGGCGGTGCCGGGGGCATCGGAGTCGTATCGATGGTGGGCCTGGCGAGCTCGAGAGGTAGCCCCCCCCGGCCCCCGCCCCGCCGCCGCGGCGCGGAGTGACGAGGATCGCGTACCGTCCCGGCGCGGGCGGGTTACCTGACGCATCGAGACCATTCCAGCGAAGGTCCACGCTATCGCGAATCGTTCCGTTGAAGAGCTGGCGCACCACGCGTCCATCGCCGTTGGTCACGGTGACGGTCACTTCCGGAGCCGTCGTTGATCCGAGACGGACCACGAAGGCCTCGGCGCCCGGCCGAATCGCAGTGTCACCGGATGCGCGGATTGACACGCTGGGCGCGGTGCGACGCGCCTCCTGATATACGGCGATCACCTGAGGCGGGAAGCTCTCGTCGGGCCGATAGCGCGGGTCGAGCAGGATCAGGCGCCGCGCGGCGGCCAGCGCGGAGTCGCGCTGATTGCGGGCGACCTCGGTGGCTGTCAGATAGAGAAGCGCCCGCGCTGTGCCCGCGTTGGACAACGCGTCCGCTCCCTCGACGGCAAGGGCGCGGCGCAACAGCCAGGCCCCACCATCGTATTCGTGTACGGAGTAGGCGCGCACTCCCTGATCGAGCAGGGCGCTGGCGGATTGGGCTCGTGCCGCCATCGGCACGAGCAGCGCGCAGACGGTCAAGCCGGCGGCGAGCAATCGGTTCACGGCTGGTCTCCTTCCTTTCCTTACTGCTGTCTCGGCGGGCTGCCGCCTGGCGGGGGCGGCCGCTTGCGAATCACGGTGATCGTGACCTGACCGGTCGCGCCAGGAAGCGCGCTCGTACCTTCGATGTAATAGCGACCGTCCGTGGTGATCGGGAATCCTGTGATGCAAGCCGTCCCCGACTCGCCCGGACACTCATCGTTCTGGGCGAGCACGTTCCCGGCGCCGTCGGTGAGAATCAGGTACGCGTCGAACTGCGCCGTGAACCGGATATGCAGTGTGTCCCCGGCGTTAGCAGAGAGGCCATAGAGGTTCGCGAAGCTCCCGGGACGGTGCGGCGCTTCACAATCGTTGGCGTCGAGCGGACTGGTCCTGACCACGTCCGGCTCGAGCGCGATTTCGCCGCAGGGCTTCGTGGTGATCACGAGCTGTACCGGGACGGCGAACGGGCTGCCCGCCGCTCCCGGTGACGTGATGGTCACGGTGCCGTTGTGCGGCCCGGGACCGAGGTCGCGCGGATCGAGCGTCACGGTCAGCCTCGAAGGGGCGAATCCCGCCGGATCCACGGCGATCCACGGCGCGTCCGCGCTGGCGAACCAGGCGAGCGTGCCGCCGCCGGAGTTCGTAACGCTCAGGTCGACCTGCTGCTTCTTCGGGTCACTCGCGTCCGCCGTCGCATTGATGGACGACGGCGTGACCGCGAGCCCGGGCAGCGCGATCACGAGCTCGACCGGCACTTTGACGGGCCCATTCGTGGCCTCGGGGGACGTGAACAGAACTGTGTCGGTCTGCGTCCCCGGCGGCAGCCCCGTGGGGTTCATCGTGACGATGACGTCGTCCGGAGCGCCGCCGCTCGTCTTGGAGAGGGACACCCACAGCTGGCTCTTGCTCGCGGTCCACGTGATCGTGCCGGTGCCCGAATTGCTGACGTGCAAGGTCGCACTCACGGGTGCCGTGGAACCAAACTGCGCGGACTCGTGGATCAAGCCCGGGCTGACGGCGAGGCCGGGAGCGAAGACGGTCAGCGTCACGCTCACATGCGCGGGACTTCCCGTCGCACCCGGTGCGGTAATGACGATGTCGTCATGATAGATCTCCCCGGCGAGACCACTGCTGTTGATCGTGACCGGGATGGTCGCGTCGCCGGTGCCGGACGTCGCGCCGAGCGTCAGCCAGGGCTTGGATTTCGTGGCGGTCCAGCTGAGCTGGCCCGTCCCGCTGTTGCTGATCTGGATGGTCTCTTGGAACGTCGCGTTGCTGCCCACGTTGGTGGAGCGCTCGATCGACGTCGGCGTGACGTTGAGCCCCGGCCGTTGCACGACGAAGGTGACCGGGATGGTCGTTGACTGGCTGTCCGCCGCATCCTTCGCGACAATCGTCACGTCTCCCTCATAAATGCCCGGCCCGAGGTCCTCGGGGTCGAGGGAAATGGTCAGAGTCCCGGGAACTTCACCCTCGCGAGGATCGAGACGGATCCAGCCGGAGCGCTCCGAGGCCGACCACGTGAACGTGCCGCCGCCGCTGTTCGTGATCTCGATATCGGCGCGCTGGACGTCGTCCGAGCGGGCGCGGGCGGTGTCACGCACTTCCGCTGGCGAGACGGTCAGCACGGGCTGCGGATTGTTCGTTGGCTTGAGCAGCATGTCCAGACGACACCCGACCGACAACGCGAGCAGCGCGGTTGCCCCGAACAGGCACAAGTGGCGGATGGAACGCAACGGGAGCGAAGTCATCAGGGGTTGGTGGAGTCGTCGTCGTCGTCGCCGCCGTGTTTCCGGCGGATCGTCACTTCGATCCGTTTGGGACTATTCTTTGCACCCGGAGACTCGAGGATGATGGTCTCCTTGAACGAGCCGAAGTAGGACAGGCCTTCGTTGCTTGCGCGCAGCGCGATGACGCCGGGTGCCGTGCCCGTGGTGTCGCTCTCGAACTTGAGCCAGCCGCTGTGGTTTTCGGTTGTCGCAGTCCAGACGAGAGGTCCCGTTCCCTCGTTGGTGACGTACAGCGTGTCGCGGAAGACCGAGCTGCTGGTGCGTGCTCTGAAGTTGAAATCGTCCGGTTCGACCTCGAGAATCGGCTGCTGGATCAGAAAGCGGACCGCGACGGTGGCTCCCTCGGCCTCGCCCTCCACAGTGACGGCGCCTTGGTGCAGGCCCGGCGTCAGATGCTTGGGATCTAGCGAGAGCCGGACTGTGGCGCGCGAGCCGCCGCTTGCGGGCGTGACGTGGATCCAGGAATCGTCGGTCGTGGCGCTCCACGTGCCGCCGTTCGTGACGGCGAGGTTCGTCACGCGCATCGCGCTGGTGCCCGCGATGGCCGAGTCCCGCACCAGGGAGGGCACGATCAGGAGGCCCCCACCGCTGCCGGCTGCGCCGCTGGCCGGGGTGAGTAACTGGCTGATGCGGCAACCGTTTACGAGGACGCCACTGGCCAGCACGATGACGCCCGCCGCCAATGCAATGACGATGGGCCCCAAGGAAGACTGGGTCCTGCGGGGGTTAGCTCTCATCCGTATGTCCGGGGGGAGGAAGAGCAATAACCGGGCCAAGTACCGGAAGCGTTTACAACCCTCTAAGATTCCCCTTCCCCTATGACGATCGCCTCGAATTTGGGCTTTCCGCACCTCGGCGCCGCGCGCGAATTGAAGCGCGCGACCGAAGGCTTCTGGAGCGGCAAGGTCACCCGCGAGCAACTACTTGCCACCGGTGCAGAGCTGCGCCGCCGGCACTGGCAGCTGCAACGCGAGATTGGCCTCGACCGCATTCCCGCCAACGACTTTTCGTTTTACGACCGCATGCTCGACACGTGCGCGCTCGTCGGCGCCGTCCCGCCGCGATACGAATGGAAAGGCGGGGAAGTCGATCTCGACACGTACTTCGCGATGGCGCGGGGCAGTCAGGGAAAAGGCCGCGACGTCACGGCGATGGAAATGACGAAGTGGTTCGATACGAACTACCACTACATCGTCCCCGAGCTCGAGCGCGGGCAGTCGTTCCGGCTGGCCTCTCAAAAGCCTGTTGCGGAGTATCGCGAAGCGAAGGCTCTAGGCATTGAGGCGACGCCGGTATTGATCGGTCCGGTCACCTTCCTTCTTCTTGCGAAGAGCAAGGGCGACAAGTTCGACCGGCTGTCGCTCCTCGATGGACTGCTACCGGTTTACGCCGAGGTCCTTAACGCGTTGTCGGCTGCGGGTGCAACGTGGGTCCAACTGGATGAGCCGAGCCTGGCACTCGATCGCAGCGACGCCGAGCGTGCCGCGTTCGTGCGGGCCTACGAGCAGTTGTCCAAGGGGGCCGGCAAGCTGCCACTGCTCGTCGCGACGTACTTCGCCGGCCTGGATGACAACCTGGCCACGGCGCTCGCCCTGCCGGTGCGCGGGTTACATGTGGACTTGGCGCGGGCGCCGCAGCAGCTGGATGCGCTCCTCGCCAAGTGGCCCAAGGGGCGCGTCCTGTCGGCGGGCGTGATCGACGGCCGCAACGTGTGGCGCGCCGATCTCGAGAAACAGCGCGCGCTGCTCGATCGGGCAGCGGCGAAAGTCGGGAAGGACCAGCTGTGGGTGGCCCCGTCGTGCTCGTTGGTGCATACGCCGCTCGATCTCGATCTCGAAACGAAGCTCGATCCCGAGCTCAAGAGCTGGCTGGCGTTCGCGAAGCAGAAGCTGCAGGAGGTGGTGGCGCTCGCGAAGGACGATCGTGGCGCCGTGGAGACCAGTGGCCGGGCCGCGCAGTCGCGACGTGCGTCCAAGCGAATCAACAACGCCGCCGTGCAGCGCAGGGTGGGAGCCGTGACCGACAAGGACCGGGTGCGCGGTGCGCGGTTCGCCGAGCGCAGGAAGTCTCAAGCGGATTTGCCCCGGTATCCAACGACGACGATCGGCTCGTTCCCGCAGACGGCCGAAGTCCGGGCGGCGCGGCGGAAACTGCACGACGCGCAGCTGACCGCGGATCAGTACGACGAGTTCATCGAAGCGCAGATCGCCAAGACCGTCGCGCTGCAGGAAGAAATCGGGCTGGACGTGCTGGTGCACGGGGAGTTCGAGCGCAACGACATGGTCGAGTATTTCGGCGAGCAGCTCGCCGGCTTTGCCTTCACCGAACATGGCTGGGTACAATCGTACGGCACGCGCTACGTCAAACCGCCGATCATCTTCGGGGATGTGTCCCGGCCCAAGGCAATGACGGTGCGCTGGAGCAAATACGCCCAGTCGCTGACGCAGCGGCCGGTGAAGGGCATGCTCACGGGACCGGTGACGATCCTGCAGTGGTCATTCGTGCGCGACGACCAGCCGCGCGCCGAAACGGCCAAGCAGCTGGCGCTCGCCATCCGCGATGAGGTGCTCGACCTCGAGGCGGCCGGCATCCGGGTAATTCAGATCGACGAGCCGGCGCTGCGCGAGGGACTGCCGCTGCGCCGTGCGGACTGGGTCCAGTATCTCCAGTGGGCGGTGGACGCGTTCCGGCTCGCGACGGCGGGCGTGCGCGACGGCACGCAGATTCACACGCATATGTGCTATAGCGAGTTCAATGACGTGTTGCGCGTGATCGAGCAGATGGATGCCGACGTGATCTCGATCGAGAACGCGCGGTCCGGTTCGGAGCTGTTGCAGGGCTTCGAGCAGTACAAGTATCCGAACGAGATCGGTCCGGGCGTCTACGACATCCATTCGCCGCGCGTGCCGTCGGTCGCGGAGATCACCGGGGCGCTGAAAAGCATGCAGCGCGTATTGGACGACGCGCAGATCTGGGTGAACCCCGACTGCGGCCTGAAGACGCGCGGCTGGGACGAGACGCTCGCCTCGTTGCGGAACATGGTGAAGGCAGCCAGAGAAATGCGCGATGGCCACTGAGATCACCATCACCGCCGAGCCGATCGACAACCAGCGCTGCAAGTTCATCGTGAGCGAGCCGGTGCTGGCCGGTGGTGTGCGCCGCTTTAGCGACGCGGCCGAGGCGAAGGGGTCGCCGCTCGCGGAGGCGATCTTCGCGATCCCGGGCCTCGACCCGAGCGAGCTGATCGTCTCCGGCAACATCGTGACGGTCGTCAAGCGATCGGCGGCGCCGTGGCAGGCCGCCGGCCGGGGAGTCGGAGCCGCGATACGATCCGCGCTGTCGGCGAACGTGGCGGCAGTCGCTCCGGCGCCAAAGCGGGCTGCTGGTGACGGATCCGCGGTCAGCGACGACGCACTCTACGAGCAAGTCAGCAAGGTGTTCGACGAGCAAGTGAACCCCATGGTCGCCCGCCATGGCGGCCGGGTCGACCTGATCGACGTGCAGGACGCCGTGGTGATGCTGCGCATGGGTGGCGGGTGCCAGGGCTGCGGTATGGCCGACGTCACGCTGCGGCAGGGGATCGAAGGGATGCTGGCCCAGCTTGTCCCTCAGGTCCGCGGCATCGTCGATATCACGGATCACGCGACCGGCGCCAACCCATATTTCCAGGCATCCAAAAAATGATGGGGCGAACACGTAGCATTGTGTAGGGGCGCAGCATGCTGCGCCCCTACATTATTGCATCGGACCTATCCCATGCCCCGTCTGCTGCTGTTGCTGCCGACCACGACGTACCGCACCGCGGCGTTCGTGGAGGCCGCTCGGCAGATCGGCGTGGAGTTGACCGTCGCCTCCGAGCAATCGAGTACGCTCGAAGCAGCGAATCCCGCAGGTCTGCTCACGCTCGATTTCCGATATCCAGAGCGGGCCGCAGACTTCGTTCGCACCTTCACTCGTAAACATCCCATTAACGCGGTCGTCGGGGTGGACGATGATACGGCGGTCGTTGCGGCCGCCGTAGCCGAGCGCTTGAAGCTCAAGGGCAATCCGCTGGACGCCGCGGTGGCCGCGCGCGACAAGCACCAACAGCGGCTGCTGCTCGCGCAAGCAGGGGTTCCCATTCCGCGGTTCGAGCTCCATATGCTCGCTGAGCCTCCCGGTCAGATCGCCAACTCGGTTCAGTATCCATGCGTGCTCAAGCCGCTGCGATTGGCGGCGTCGCGAGGGGTCATGCGCGTCGATGACGCCACGGGCTTCATCACGGCGCGTGCCCGCCTGGCCGCGATCCTCGGAGAGCCGGAGGCCGCGGCGTATGGCGAGCCCTCGTGGCAGTTCCTGGTGGAAGAGTTCATTCCCGGCTACGAGGTGGCACTCGAGGGCCTGGTGATGAATCGGCGGTTGCATGTCCTTGCGATTTTTGACAAACCCGACCCGCTGGATGGACCCTACTTCGAAGAGACGATCTACGTCACCCCGTCGCGGGTTCCCGACGGATTACAGAAGGCGATAGCCGACTGCGTGGATCGGGCCGTCCGGGCGCTGGGAATCACCGACGGGCCGATTCACGCGGAAGTGCGCTACAACGAGCGTGGCCCGTGGCTGATCGAGCTCGCGGCACGACCCATCGGCGGCTCGGCGGTGCTGAGATTCGGGGCTCGGGGCTCGGGGCTCGGGGCTGGGGTCACGCTCGAAGAGATCATCCTGCGACACGCGCTCGACATGCCACTTCCGTCGCTTCAGCGCGAGCGGCAAGCCGCCGGCGTAATGATGATTCCGATTCCCGGTGCGGGAACGTTGCAGGAAGTACGAGGGGTTGCCGAAGCCAGGGCAGTGCCGCTGATCGAGGATGTTGAGATCACCGCGCATCCCGGCGAGCGATTGGTGCCGTTTCCGGAAGGCTCGCGTTACCCGGGATTCATATTTGCGCGGGGAGAAACACCAGCGGCGGTCGAGGCAGCATTACGCGGCGCCCACCAAAAACTGACGTTCACACTGCTTCCGCTACCACCTCCAACCAATGACGAGGTACGGCGTCAATCTTGAGCTCGTCGAGGGTGCGAGCCAGGCCGGTCTGGAGCGCCTCAGACCCTTCTTCCAGCGGCGCGCCGGGAAGCGCTCCCTCGATGAAGAGCGAGAAGCGCCCGATGTCGGCGAGACTCTCCGCGGGCATGTCGACGCGTAGCAGCTCGACCGTCGTGGGACGGAGGCCGGCGGCCGTGCAGGCCGCGGTGTACTGCTCGACGGAGAACCAGTCCATCGCCGCGGCGTGACCCGTGTGCTGTACCTCGATGCCCTTCTCCCGCAACGCCTGCACGGAGCGCACGATCCAGCGCCGCCAGAAGCCGCTCGTCCCCTCGACATAGGCGCCGTTGAAGAACGTGCTGTTGAACGCGAGCAGACCCCCGGGCTTCAGGACGCGACGAATTTCCCTCAGCACCTGAGCCTTGTCGGGCATCAAGTGAATGGCATTGAGAAATACGACCGTGTCCGCGGACTTGACGAGCTTCGACAGCCACTCGGCGCTGCCCTGGACGAATTCGGCGAACTTCGACGAAATGGCGGCGCGCGCCTTGGCGATCGCTGACGGAGAAGGATCGACGCCGATGACGCGCGGCGGCGGCTGCTGGCCACGCACGCGCTCCAGAATGAGCTCCGTCACAGCCCCGGGGCCGCACCCCAGGTCTACAATCACCTGACGCCCGGGGCAGATGACCCGCTCGAGGATCCAGCGGTTGACCTGCGTGAAGAATGGGTGCCGGGTGAAAGGCGTGAAGGAAAACCTCTCGTCGTCCGCCTCGTGGCGTAGAGCGCCGCCGGTCACTGCTTGTGGATCCCGAGCGGTCCGAGGTGCACGTCGAGATTGTGGTTGACGCGGTAACCCACGACCCCGTTCACATCGAGCTTCGCGGCGTCGCCGGTGTAAACCTCTTTCCCGTTCACCATGAACTTCACCTTGCCGCCGCGCACTTCGACGCTCAACTCGTTCGCGGCTTCCCCGCTGTCGCTCTTCACCACGGCGTCACTGGCGGTCCATTCGACGATCGCGGCCGGCCGGGTCGTGTAACCGGTCCGGCGACGGATCGAATACATCCCGTCGATGGGCCGCACGAGCAAGTAGGTGTAGGTCTGGGCGGAGTCCGCGAGGTTCTTGCCGCCGATGAAGATGCCAAGCGCTTCCGGATGGGCCGGATTCTTCATCTGGATGAGCTTCGCGACGACGTGGTAGTTGCCCGAGATGGTATCGCGATCGCGCCAGTAGATCGCAGCCGGTCCGACCGTGGTGTGCATGCCGCCCGGACCCATGTTGGTGAACTTGACGTTGTCGAGCGGTGCGGGCTGACCGGTCTGCCGGTTGAGCTCCGTGCGGACGTGCCAGCCGGCCGGGAACGTGCCGCCGCCGGCGACGTTGCGGTCGGGATCATTGGCCTGAGCCGCAAGAGTCACCGCCGGGGCGGAAAGCAAGAAGACCGCCGCAGCGGTCAGCAAACGCATCGAACTCATCGGCTCTCCTCGGGATTTGGCATCAATATGGAGGTCTAACTGATATCATTAGAAGGTTTTAGTCAAGAGCGGCGTCTCGCTTGCTAATGCCGCTCCGCCAAATCGTGCACCGTATGCAATCCCACGATCTTGAGCTTACGCTTCCCCATGGGCAGGGTGATATCGACTTTCTGACCTACTTTGCCGCCCAGCAACGCCTTCCCGAGCGGTGACGCCATGGAAACCGACATTTCCTCAGCACCGTCCTCGCCCTCGATGAACTCGCCGAGCGTCAGCGCGTAGATCTCCTTCTTCTTGGTCTCGAGATCTTCGACCGTCACCCGGGATCCGAACCCCACCCGATCGCGCGGGATGTCCTGTTCGCGCACGTCTGACAGCTTCGATAGCCGCAGCCGTAAGTGATGCACGCGCGCTTGCGCGAATTGCTGCCGCTCGAGCGCGGCTTTGTACTCGGAATTCTCCCGCAGATCGCCGTGCGCCCGGGCCTTCTCGATCTCCTTCGGTAACACAAAGGAGATCTCGTGATTCAGGCGCTCGACTTCGGCCTGGAGCTTTTGCTTGAGTCCCTCGATCATACCGGATACTAACCGACTAACCGCCCAACCGGCTAGTTTCTAGACCTCAGATGCGGACCTATCACCAACTCACCGATCCTGATCGCTCCGGCCTGGCGGACCAGATCGGCGCCCAGCGGCGGCGCGTGGCCGAGCGGCTGGCTAGCGTGGGGCGGATCGTGGCAGTGATGAGCGGGAAGGGCGGTGTGGGGAAGAGCTATGTCACAGCGAATCTTGCGCGCGCGCTTGCCCGTGCAGGAAAGCCCGTCGGCGTGCTCGATGCCGACTTGAATGGTCCCACGATACCCCGCCTGCTGGAGACGCCGCACGCCGCACGTCGCACGTCACCCGACGGTGTGGAGCCGGCCACGGGGCTGGATGGCGTAAAGTGCATCTCCATGGCAATGCTCCTGGAGGACGGCGCACCGCTCGACTTCAAGGGCCCTGCCGCGGAGAGTTTTGTCTGGCGCGGCGCCATGGAAGCCTCTGCGCTGCGCGAGTTGCTCGGCGATGTCGCGTGGGGCGAACTGGATGCCCTGCTCCTCGATCTGCCGCCGGGCATGCAGCGCTACATCGAGCTGTGCGACATCCTCGGCAGCCCGCCTCCCGTGCTCACCGTGACCATCCCCACTCCCGAATCGCGAGATGCCGTCCGGCGCGCCATGCGCGCCGCCGTCGACCGCGGCTCGGAATTGCTTGGCATCGTCGAAAACATGGTGGGAGGAGAACTCAAGGGATCTGCCGGTGATGAGCTCGCGCAGGAGTTCGGAGTGCCGGTTCTCGCGCGCATTCCCTGGCACCCGACACCTGACACCTGGTCCGCGCTCGGTTCCCGCTTGTGAAGTTTCTCTGCGTCGAATGCGACCAGCAGATGGCTTTCGGGGAGCGGCAGCTGCCCGGCGACGGCACCTTGGCGGCGACGTTCAAGTGTCCGAAATGCGGCCGGGTCGTCGCGATGTTGACCAACCCGATGGAAACTCAGCTGGTGTCCTCCCTTGGTGTGGAGATTGGCGGCCGCACCGTACCGGCCGAGCCATTCGAGATGATGAACACGATGGTCGTGACGGGCGGCCCCGCGTGGTCCAGTGACGCTCAGGAGCGACTCTCCCGCGTCCCGAACTTCGTCCGCGGCATGGTGAAGAAGATCTACGCCGACTATGCCAAGGAGCGCGGCATCGCCGAGATCACGCCGGCGGTCATGGACACCGCCCGTTCGGAGCTTGGCTTGGAAGGGATGTGAGCGACTTCGATGAACGCAGCGTCGGGGACCTGCGCGTGCGGATCGATCGGACCCTTTGCGTCGGCTTTGGCGACTGCGTCACCGAAGCCCCCGAAGCGTTCGTGCTCGATGAGAGCGGCACGGCGATCTTCGTCAAGCCTGACGACGTCGAACGGGAGCGCCTGTTGCGCGCGTGCGAGGCTTGTCCGGTGGACGCGATTACGGTTTGGAACAGGGAGGGCGTCCAAGTCGTCCCTGGAGCTTGTGAACAAGTTCCTTGACAGCCGTTTCTAGCGCCTGCATATCCCGACAACCCGCGAGGAGGCAGGAGTGTACCGCGAGATATTCGTTCCCGTCGACAACTCGCAGCACTCCGATTGGGCTGTCGACCGCGCGATTGAGATATGTAGCAAGACCGGGGGACGAATCACCGGTAACCATGTCTATGCCGCCCGTCTCCACGATGTCCGCTTCCGCCAGCTCGAGACCGGCCTTCCCGCCCAATTCCAAACGCCTGAAGAGATCAAGAAGCAGCGCAAGATCCACGACAAGCTGATCGAGAAGGGCTTGCAGCTGATCGCTGACAGCTTTCTCGACCAGCTCGGCAAGCGCTGCGAAGCGGCGGGCGTAGCCCTCACTCGGCAGCTGCTCGAGGGCATCAACTACGAAGAGATCGTCAACGAGGTGAATCGCGGCGCGGGCCGCCTGCCGGGTCTGATCGGCTTCGACCCCAATCGCGCCGCGGGTTACGACGGCGGCGACAAAGTCCGCAGCGACGTGAAGCTCGGCGAAAACGGCCGGCTCGTTGCCGAGGAAGAAGACGCGGCGGCCCGGCTCGTCGGCTCATCTGGTCGCCAGTATGACCTGCTCGCGCTGGGTGCACACGGATTAGGACGGCAGCAGTTCTCGCAGCTCGGTAGTGTAGCGGCTCGCGTACTACGCGGTGTCGAGAAAGACGTGCTGATCGTGCGCGATCAGCAGCCGCTCACCGGCGGGCGCTTCATGGTGTGCGTGGACGGCTCGTCGTACAGCTACCAGGCGATGAAGGCGGCCCTCGAGTTGGCCAAGGAATTCGGTGGATCGCTCTATGTCTGCAGCGCATTCGACGTCGAGTATCACCACGTCGTCTTCCACAATATCAAAGACGTGCTGTCGTATCAGGCGTCGAAGGTGTTCAAGTTCGAGGAGCAGGAAGAGCTCCACAACAACATCATCGACAAAGGGCTGCTCAAGCTCTGCCAGGCAAATTTGAAGCGCGCCGAGGTCATGGCGCAGCAATTCCCGGACGTGCCGCTCAAGACGCAGATCCTCATCGGCAAACCCTTCCAGGTGATCATGCAGTGGGCGGAAGAGATGAAGCCGACCTTGCTCGTGCTTGGCCGCCACGGCGCGCACCGGATCGAAAACACGGAGCTCGGCTCGCAGGCCGAAAACCTGGTGCGGCTTGCTCCCTGTTCCCTGCTCCTGGTGGGTGTGGTGGGTGTGAGGCCGGAGGACATCCCCTGGATCGAAGAAGACGGCCAGGCCGGTCTTCCCTGGGCGCCCGATGCCGAGGTCCGGATTCTTCGCGTGCCGCCGTTCGCGCAGGGTATCGCGCGGCGCGCGGTCGAGGAGTACGTCCTCGAAAAGGTCGGCAACGCCGGTCCTCCGCCGACGGTCACGAACAAGTGGCTCGATGAAGCGATTCAGAAGCTCTTGCCGACGCACATGCAGCTCATCATGGGCATCGGGAGCGCCGAAGAGGTCGCCCTCGCGGAAGTGAAGGCGGCCGAGCAGATGAAGGCGACGAAGGTGCAGGGCCACGACGCCGATCCCGAGCCCGCCACGCCAGAAGTCGAGACGAAATGCCCCGTTACGGGCGCCATCTCCAAGCGCGCGCGCGTCGCCACCGACCCCATCGTGTGGACCGAAGAGGGGTGGCAGCGGCTGCAGCTCGTACCTCTGATCGCGCGGCCGCTCGCCCGGAACACGGTGGAGCGGTTCGCCCGCAATCACGCCATCTGGCGCGTCACGACGCGGGTGATGGACGACAACAAGCAGGCGATGATCGCAGCCGACGAGTTCGACGTCGACACGATGATGGTGATGTTCACGGAGCTGCGCGCCAAGCAGATCCGCGCCGAAGCCGAGGGGAAAGACGCGCTCTCGCCCGAGATGCGCGCTTTTATAGAGGAAGCGAAAGCACAGGGCATCACCCGCTGCCCCATCCGCGACATCGAAGAGAAGATGGACAAATGCCCCGTCGACATGAAAGCCGTGACGCCCGCTGACGCGAAACGGGCCATCGAGAAGCTGCTGGAGTGAATTACGTTCCCCACGTCGTCGCGTGGAATCTCACGCGGCGCTGCAACCTCGAGTGCGCCCACTGCTATATCGCGGCGGGGCCGCGCGAGAGCGCGACATCGGAGCTGGAAACGGCCGAGTGCCTGCGGATCGTGGACGAGCTGATCGCCGTGAACCCCGCGCCGATGCTGATTCTCTCGGGTGGCGAGCCGCTCTTGCGGGACGACCTCACGCAGATCGCCGGGTACGCGTCGCAGCGCGGCGCGACGGTGGTCGTCGGGACGAACGGCACGCTGCTCACCGATGAGCGCATTGCGGCGCTCAAAGCAGCGGGCGTGCGCGGCGTGGCGGTCTCGATCGATTCCCTGCGGCCCACCTACCACGACAACTTCCGCCACGGCAAGGGCTCGCTGGATGACACGATCGCAGCGCTGAGTCGTCTGCGGGCGCAGCGGCTCGACTTCATCATCCAGACCACCGCAACCAAGGGCAATCGCGCCGAGCTCGAGCGAGTGGCGCAGTGGTCCGCCGAGCAGGGCGCGGTGGCGTTCAACTGCTACTTCCTGGTAGCGACGGGACGCGGCGCCGGGCTCTCCGATCTCGCGCCGCAGGAGTACGAGGTCGTGCTTGCCGATCTGGCGCGGTGGCAACGCGAGTACCGTGGCCGCATGATGGTACGGGCCAAGTGCGCGCCGCATTTCATGCGTCACGTGCACACGGCCGATCCCGAATCGCCGATCCTCAATTACGAGACGCGCTGTCCCTGCGGCACGCAGTACTGTCGCATCACCCCTGACGGCAAACTCACTCCCTGTCCCTATCTGCCTGAAGTCGCGGGCGACCTGCGCACCCAGAGCTTCGCCGAGATCTGGCGTTCGTCGGCACTGTTCCGGCAGATCCGTGAGGGAAGCCTGGGGGGGAAGTGCGGGCGCTGCGAGTACCAAAAGCTCTGCGGCGGCTGCCGGGCGCGCGCGTTCGCCCTCGAGGGGGACGTCCTCGCCGCCGATCCGTCGTGCGTATACGAACCGGCGGGAACCGCGGTCATCGAGCCGCAGCGTGACATCACTTACGGCACGGAGTTCGTTCCGACGCTCGTATGGTCCGCCGCCGCGCGACAGCGTCTCGATCGCATCCCGTCGTTCGTGCGCGGAGTAGTCGCGAAGCGCGTGGAAGATTGGGCGCGCGAGCGCGGGCTCCAGGAAATCACGCCCGAGCTGCTCGGCGAAATCCGCAATGCCATGCCGATCGATTTCTCCAAACGCAAGCCGTTCTTCGTGTCTGAAACCGACAACCGATGACCGATGACTGACGGCCTCCCCCTCCCGCTCTTGCAGGCGGTCGCCGACAGCGCCGTCCGCGATTTCCCGGTCATCGGCAGCCGCGCCGCCATCTGGATCGCCGCCGAGATCCACTTGATGTTCGCGGCGTTCGTGCTGGGCGTGCCGATGTTCGCGGTCGTGGCCGAGGCCATCGGCATCTTCGGCAAGGACCAGCGCTATGACCGGTTGTCCAAGGAGTTCACGCGGCTCCTGCTGATCGCCTACAGCGCCACGGCGATCTGGGGCGCGGTGTTCACGTTCCTGCTGGCCACGCTCTATCCCAAGTTTTGGGCGTATCTGACGGCGATCTTCGGGCCGTCGATGTGGGTGTACGTGTCGATCTTCTTCTTCGAATCGTTCACACTCTATCTCTACTACTACGGTTGGGATCGCTGGAAGTACGGGCGCGCCAAGCTCGTACACTGGGGGCTCGGCATCCTGCTGAACGTGTGGGGCACGATCGTGATGTTCATCGCGGATGGCTGGCTGACGTACATGATGACGCCCCCGCGCGACATCACCCCGGAGACGCCGGTCTCGAGCATCCGCTTCTGGGAAGCGTTCATGAACCACACCTGGATGCCGATCAACATCCACCGCCTCATCGGCAACGTCGTATTCGGCGGCGCGATCGTGGGCGCGTACGCGAGCTATCGCTTCCTTGCGGCGCGCACCGACGAAGAGCGCGCGCACTACGACTGGATGGGGTACGTCGGGAATTTCATCGCGATATCGGCGCTGATTGTGCTGCCGTTCGCCGGCTACTGGCTGGGGCGCGAGATCTACCAGTACGACCAGTCCATGGGCATCACCATGATGGGTGGCTTCATGAGCTGGCTGTGGGTGATCCAGGCGTTCCTGATCGCCGTGCTGTTCCTCGCGGGCAACTACTACCTCTGGGTCGGGATGGGCCGCATCCCGGGCGCGGAACGGTTCCGGCCCTATACAAAGTGGTTATTGATCGTGCTGGTGATCGGCGCGATCGTCTGGGGGACGCCGCACACCATGATCGCCGATTCACGCGAGCTGGCGGCGATGGGCGGCTCGCACCATCCGTTCCTGGGCGTGCTGGGTGTGATGAGCGCCAAGAATACCGCCGTGAACCTGATGATTCTCGCCACGTTCCTGTCATTCCTGATGTACCGGCGCGCCAACATCCGGCCGGTGGTGCCGTGGGCGCGGACCGGGACACGGATTCAGGGGGCGATGTTCGCCATCGCCGCTGGCGTAGTGCTGTACTACGGCATCCGCGGTTACTTCGTCGAAGCGATCGTGCGCATCGGCTATTCGGTCTATCAGGTCGGCGCGGTGCTGGCCTGCATCGTGTTCGTCACGATCATTGACGTGCTCATGGCCCGGGGCGCGCAGTCGTTAGGCGCCATCCAGTGGGGCAAGATGCCGCCGCGCTCGCAATACGCGCTCGTCATTCTCGCGGTCACGTTCACGTGGCTGATGGGTCTGATGGGGTTCGCGCGCAGCGGTATTCGCCAGCATTGGCACGTGTGGCAGGTCATGCCGGACACGACGCCGTACGCCGCGACTCCGGCATTACCTTACGCCTCGATCATGATCAGCACCTGCGTGCTGATCTTCCTCGCGCTCGTCGGATTCATCTTCTGGCTCGGCGGGCTCGCCGAGAAATCGACGTTCGTGCCGGCGGTGAGCACGGTGGAGGCGCCGCATGTGGGCCAATAACCTGCGCATTTTCGGCGTCGTCCTCGGCACCCTGGCGCTGTATACGTTGATCGCGAACAAGATCCCGCAGGTGCAGTCGGAGGTGCCGCGAGCGTTGAGCCTAGGTGCCAACGTGACTCCGGAGCAGCTCGTCAGCGCCGGTGAACAGCTGTATAACGGCGCCGGCGGCTGCACCGCGTGTCATGGGCTCGGCACGCGCGCGCCGAACCTCCTCACTGACGAAAAAGGGCAGGGGGCGATTGGAGCGCGCTGCCCGAAGCGCGAGGCTGGGAAGGATTGTAAGGCCTATCTCTACGAGTCGCTTACGAGTCCGGGCACGTTCGTCGTGACCGGATACGAGCCGATCATGCCGGACGTGAGCCGCACCCTGTCGCCCCAGCAGATCTGGGCGCTGGTTGCGTTCCTCGAATCGCTGGGTGGGACAGTAGATGTGACGGCATCGGATATCCCCGCTGCCACGGCCGCCACTTCACCGGCGGCAGGGACGGGAGGGGCGGCACGGATTGCCAATGGCAGCACCGACCCCATGGCGATCATCCGGGCTGCCGGCTGCATCGCTTGCCACAAAGTGGGCAGCGAGGGTGGTGCGATTGGACCCAATTTCATCCGTATGGGGGCGCGCTTATCGGCCACACAGATTCGCGAAGGGATTCTCGCGCCGGATGCCAGGATCGCCAAGGGCTATGAGAAGTTCAAGGGCATCATGCCGAAGGCCTTCGGCGATCAGCTCACGGCGGCGCAGCTCGAGTCGCTGGTGCAATTCCTCGCGAGCCAAAAATGAGACCTTACCTTCGCCATCCCTTCTGGCAGGCGGTCGGGCTCCTGTTAATGGCGTATCTCGTCATCGCCTTCGTCATC
>Ga0193739_1000102_pt1 | contig 21236 bp, 24 predicted proteins | sample L2a2metaG_FD_144926 | JGI IMG/M metagenome (GOLD analysis project Ga0193739, IMG submission 144926) | Soil microbial communities from a riparian zone of the East river system, Colorado, United States - L2a2 | ecosystem: Environmental > Terrestrial > Soil > Riparian zone | place: USA: East River...
GTGTCATATCTTTTTCCTTTAACAAAAGCAGTATTTTGCGTCTACTTGAATCTGAAATTGCCTTCCATGCAGATTCCATTAATATTAGATAATTAATTAATTATTTAACTATTTATATAATTAATAAATATGATAAGATATAAAATAATCCATGAATGAAATAAGGAAAATTCCAGAAGGTTATCATTCGATTACACCTGCTCTAATTGTGAAAAATGGAGACGAGGCAATAGAATTTTATAAAAATGGTTTTGGTGCTGAAGAGCGATGTCGTATGAAGGGTCCTGATGGTAGGGTTGCTCACGCTGAATTAAAGTTAGGTGATTCTGTCTTTATGCTGTCAGATGAATATCCGGAGATGAAGTGTCATTCCCCCAGGTCGATAGGTGGAAGTCCAGTATCCATGTATGTATATGTCGATGATGTCGATGCTCTTTTCAGTAAAGCAGTTTCTGCTGGCGCCAAAGTTCTAGATCCTGTGAAGGACCAATTCTGGGGAGATCGTAATGGTAGACTGGAGGACCCATTTGGACATCTCTGGTCAATAGCGACACATAAAAAAGATATTTCAGAAGAGGAAATGAAGAGCGCCGCAGAAGCTGCTTTCTCTCAAATGTCAAAGTAAATTCACTTCTCATTTTTTACTAGAATGTTTTTGTATTTGGGTCTATTTTAGAATATAGATTTTTAGTTAAAACTATTACTTTTTGTCCAACAGTTTAAGTTGTTTTGTAGTAGCGATTTAGTAACAAGGCCTTGAACTTGATACTATATATTGTTGATGAACAAATCGTATCCTACACAAATACAAATTTGGTTCATATGGAAAATATAATAATCAATTTTGCTGGTGACATATTTCTTGCCCAAGCTGTGAAAAGCTATCTATCATCTCAGAAACTAGTCTCTAGTATCTATATGATACCTGATAGTGATGAGATGAGCGTATCGTTAGAAAAAAATAATAAAAGAAATGGGAAGAGAGTTATTTTGGAAATTTTACGAAATTATTTAGATTCGCATAATTTAACTAGATACCAAATCATGGAATTGGAGAATATTCTTACTGTGGGCATTCCAAAGAGGATTGATGAAATAGCAAATCTCCTCTTGTGTGAGATTTGTGGTTGGAGGGTAAACACAGAAGAGGAGCTACTTATCCATAGGAGGACACACTGGATTTAGAAAGGCAAGACAATAGTATTAGTATATATTTAAAAGAACCGCAAATTTTGTCTGTTTTCCATGAAAGTTCCGATATCAGTTATTTTTATTGGTATAGGTATATTTTCTTTCTTAATAGCACAATCCGTTCATTCGTATACAAATTTAGTTTCCATTTTTTTCCGTTCACTAGGTGATATTCATCTCTTGATTTCAAAGTCTACAGATGCGGTAGAAATATTACAGCAAATAAATGCAGAAAGTGATACTAACAAAGCTAATAATATGAATTTTATTGCTTCAGGAGAGGGGATTACTGGAAACACTACAATTGGACTCTGGACACCTATGAATACCAGTTTTGCACTTCAGCATCTTGAAGCGGTAGAACAAAAAAAAGGAATGGACACCCTTCTGAAAAAGGGATATGATGAGTACTATTATGTAATGAATAACTTAGATCCTAAGTCTCGAAAAATCACAGACGAGTTGTTAGACGCTGCAAACAAAACCAATTTGAGAATAATAATCATTCTCTTACCTCCATCTGAAGGGGACCCTAGTACCAGTTACAATTGGAATGGCTGGATAAAATATTTTAATTCTCTTGAAAGGAAATATTCAAGATCATTTGAGGGTTTTACGATTGATGATTTCAACTGGATAAGTACGAGATCTGATACAAAATTCAAGAACAATATGGATTTCATGGAATATTCCGAGCTCTCAAAGGAGCTTAAACATAAAAGTAAAGACGTAAAGTTTTATCCAACAGTTTATTTTGAAGGTACAAAAACTGGAACAGTCGTGAACAAATACAAAAATTTTATTGATGGTTTAGTGGTGGCCAGTGGATGTTATTATAATGTCTCAACCTTGGAGAGGCAGTTGGAAATATTCTCAGAAATTTTTGACAAGCCTATAAGATATGTAGTGTATCCCACCATAACTTATAACTATTCCAAACTTGATTACAGTCCTCCCACAGATCGCCTCATAATGGCCACGCTATCAATCGCATTAAATTCTTCGGATGGATTAATTATTTGGCGAGATGCTGATAATCCTGTTATACAGGAACATATGGAAAATAGGCATGATAAAGAATATCTCTCCAATATCTCAAATTCTAAAGACGTGCAGATAAGTGATGAAAAAATAGAGACTAATAGCAAGTTCAGTATCTCAAATAAGGTACATAATACTTGTAATAGTTGGAGTAAAAAATACAATGAGGCATATGATAAGTGGACCAAAATACCCGAAGAGGAAGAAAATAATGAATGGAAAAAGAAGATACTATATTAGTTATCAAACATTAGTTCTAGTTAAATTACTAAATTAATAAACGTATGACTTTTATTATTTATAGTGAATTAGTATCAATCTTTTATAGATGTAAATCAACATAAATATCGAGCTGTTAGTTTAGATAGTCTAATGCCTTTTTCTCCCCTTGTCTAATCAATTCTTTAATTGTATCGACAGAAAAGTCGGCGTTTTGTAAAGGGTATGGTGTTTCTGGATTAATCCTGGTGATTCTATTTAGCTTTAGGATTTTGGCACCATGTTTTTCGACAAGTGTTAAATGTTCCTTAGTGATAAAATCAATCTTATCCTTATTTATCTTTGATTTATCAGATTCCTGAAATATGTCATATAATGTTTCAATCAAGTATACGTGTCTTGTTATAAGTTTGGACATTTTTTCAAGACTTTGAGTCTTATCACTAAACATAATATCTTTAGCCCTTGACATGACTTCGCTCATATTCGCAGGGAGCTTTTCTATTTTTTTCGGATAATTTTCCACAACGAAAATATTTTTGTTTTTGCTTGGGGATGCTACCATTACCTCGCGTATTGGTGTATTACTCAATAGCGACCCATCCCAAGCAAACGTACCTTCACTTACTTCCACCCATGGAAAGCCATATTGTGGATAACCGATAGTGGCAAGAAGGTGCTTCATTTCAATAGATTTTTTATAACTATCGAAGATAAGTGGTTCTGCAGTAAGTACATCAACTGCTGTAATTATAAGACGGGTATTACTATTGCTGTTGCTGTTGCCGTTACTGTTACTAGAATTAGAATCTATTTGTCGCGCCTTTGGGGAAATTTTTTTAAAATCTATATATTTCTCGATTGTATTTCTTAAAATAGAATTGTCATATATATAAGTCCATTTCCAAGGTGGCTGAATGTATTCCTCTAGGTTTGATGGATTTAGATTAGAAATATTGAAATTAAACCACCTCGGAATGAAAAAATTAGGAACTCCAAAAAATGCAGCGTTCATAGACGCAGCAGGTGATCTTCTCAACTTGGTCTGATGTTTTTGATAATCGAAATCAAATGTGAAGGTATCAGGTATTATGTTGTAGCTGCTTTGTGCTAACTCTAGCCAAAAATCTTCTAAATCCTTCTCAGGTTTATCATTTCTGCTTCCTGCAGCTATCGCGCCGTTTATACCGCCTATTGAAGTTCCTGCTATTATGTCAAATTTTATATTTTTTTTTGCAAATGCTTTGAAAACTCCACATGCAAAAGCACCTAAGGAACCCCCGCCCTGCAATATTAATACATTTTCGGTGCCCTTTTCATGCTTATGATTAACCATTACACTTAATTGTATTACAAATAATCTTAACGTTTTCTTTTTGAAAAACTTCTGGAAACAGAATTTGATTAACAGCTAATAAGTTGCGAACGAAAGCAAATTTGTGATGAGGTAAATATTGTCATATGTTTGTTCAAGCTATGGTAACTTAACCTTCTGATAGCAAGATCTTGAACTGAACTTGGATGCATAAACTATTAAAACAATGTTGTCCAAGTATTTTTGATGAATAAAGAACTTTACATTGGAACCGTCACTTTAGTATTAGCGTTTGCGTTAATCTATGTGCCAATAGGTTATGCACAAAATCTGACAACAAACGCGTCGAATGCTGCGGGCAATATGACAGCCTCAGCTAACCAGACTGCTCCCGAACTCGGACAAAACGCTTCAACAGCAGTTAACAGAACAGGTGAAGCTTTAGGAGAATTCGGAAATAAGACTGGCGAAGCTGCCCAAAAAATTGGTGCAGGGGCTGCAGGTGTATTTGCTAATCTAACAGGGGAGATAAAAGAAGGAATAAGTGGGAATAGTAGCAAGTAAACTCGAAAAATTATAACACTTTTATAATTTTTTTATGCAGACCTGTTTGCAGCTGAGATTTAAAAGAAGTATTAATTTAAAAATATAATAAAAGAAGTATTAATTTAAAAATATAATAGAACCTACGTGACGACATCTCGATAGGATTAGTTTATAATATTCTATAAATGTGAAATTAGTATGGTGACATAACTTTTGAAATACTGTTTCTTCGGCGAGTATAAAAAAATATATTAATTTCATTCTTATTAAATGTTGAATATAATTGATTACTCTTTTTAGTATGCTTTTTAGTATGGGGTTTTGTCTGGTAGAGATAGATAATTGAAAAATTCTAAAAATAAGCTTTCAAATAATAATATTATTCTAAAAAAAATGAATAGAATAAACGTAAACGAAATGATTTTACTTCTAAATCCGAATTCTCAAGGAGGTAACACAGGAAAAACCTGGATCGCAACTTATAATAAAGTTAAGGAATTTCTACCCAAAGATCATAGGATTATTTTTACGAAGAAATCCAATGATGGTATATTTATTACACGTAAGTTACTACAAAAAGGGTACAAGAATATTGTTGCTATAGGAGGAGACGGTACTATTAATGAAATTGTGAATGGGTTTTTTGGCCTTAAATCACAAAATAAGCATATTAAAGACTTTCAAAAATTTAATCTTGATTCCAGACTTAAACCAGTAAATTCAAAAGGTATCATGTATGTAATCCCATCTGGAAGTCGAAATGTACTAGCAAGGTCTCTCGGACTAAAACATCAAGGAGTAGGAGCTTTGATGCGTATTAGGCACATGAAGAGACGCAAGATGGATGTTATAGCAGCTGTTATAACCGACAAAGACACTCCGTCTTTAACTCATAATAGAATTATTATGAATGCAGCAGAAATTGGTATTGGAGCGGAAATCATAGATAGATCCAAGAGAGTTAGGGGAAAAATAAAAAATCGTTTTGTATCTACGATGGCAAGTATAGTTGCAACCCTTCCATCCTACAACAGCAATGAATGCGACATAGTAATTGATAGAGATAAAAAAATCTCTTCTAAAATGACAATGGGTATTGTTGCAAATGGCCGTTTCCTTGGCGGGGGTTTCAAAGCAGCGCCTCGCGCAAAGTTTTCAGACGGTTTAATGGATATCATAATATTGAAAAATTCTGGGAGTTTCAAAATGATTGATAAATTAATCGAACTAAAGGGTACGAGTACTTACAAATATGAAGAGGATATACTCTATTATCAAGCTTCAGAAGTCAAGTTCTTGCCAAAAGAGAGAAATGTTACTGTTACTGTTTCAGTAGATGGTGAACCAATTGGAATGCTTCCAGCAATTTTTAAAAGCTATCATAATGCACTGACTATAAAGTCTGAGACACCTTCATCCCGGATTTAGATGATTTGTTGAGTTAACACATGAACTGGATGGAATAAGGGTCAAGGTTAAAGTATAAGGCTAATCAATAGACCGAACTGAGTTTGGATAATTATTTAATATTTTTTGAAAATTTTCTGGCAGTTTTTTTTCGTTCATCCTCTTGCTTTTGCATTTCGGAATGATCGTCTGGAATATCTACAGGTTCCTCTCCAAATTGTCCACTAGTTGCGTCGTTTAATGCCTGATCACGTTTGAAGGGATTCTTTTTTTCTGTGCTCAATATTATTACTTACTTATCGGATAACATCGTATTAATGGATTATGTGGTCTGGTAATTATTAGAACATACATTGGTTACTAAGTTTCAGATATTACAAGACAACATTAATACTCACCTCAAGAGCATCTTCAACATTCTTAGTAAACTCCAGGGTTGTCTTTGTTGTGTGACTAACATACTTGCCTGAATACCTAACATAATCTAAATAATCTTTCATCTCATCCTCATAGATTATTACATTATCTGCAACCACCACTGCCCTTTTATTTAGTAAACCATATTCTTCAATAAGTTGAAGATATTTTAGATATTCGCTCTTTGTGGCATCCAAGAAAATCATACTGAATTTGGATTTAAGCTTTGGAATCTCTTCTATCGCATCGCCATTAATTACTTGTATTAATTCAGACAATCTTGAATTTTCAATGTTATTTCTTGCTATAGTTGCAAGTTTCTCATCCTTTTCCACACTTATGAGAATAGGCTCACTTGACTTAAAATCAATATCAAAATTCTCCTTTCCGTAAATGTAACCCAACATAGTATTTGCAATTAATATTGCCGAATATCCGTGCAATGTTCCAATTTCGAGTACCTTTTTTGGTTTGTGATCCTTAATAACATCTTCTATGATTTTTCCCTTAATAGGCCCTATCGAAGGAAGATAATCTTTTTTTGCCTTTTCTTCAATTTCTGCCAGTACCTTCAATATAGTATTGTTTACGTCATCCGATTTACTTTGTTTCAACTTCAGTATTATCTCTCACAATAATATAAGAAAATTTCGACTCATTTTCCATGAAAATTCCTTATATATAAAAAACCTGATTATACAATATCACATACTCGTATCTACGAAACAGTTATTAAAAATAATGTCAATATTTGTCTATGAGTGAACAATCAAATGAGAAGTTAAGTCACCCTCATATTAGAGAACTTTTTGAAAGGAAGAATTTTGCCTTTTTGTCTTCGTTAATGAAAGATGGCTCTCCGCATGTTACTCCCACTTGGGTTGATATTGAAAATGGTAATATTCTAATCAATACTGCATTAGGTAGAATAAAACAGACGAATATTTCTAGAGATCCCAGAGTAGCTTTATCAATAATTGATCAAAATAATCAGTATGAAATGGTTACCATTAGGGGTAAGGTGATAGATCAAATTACCGGAGATGCAGCTGAAGAACATATTGATAAACTAGCAAGAAAATATATTGACTTGGATAAATTTCCACGAAGGTCAAAAGGAGAACGAAGAGTGATATTAAAGATAAAACCAGAAAAAATATTTCATATGAAGTAGTACTCTCATCTTTGTGTTATTATGAATGCGCAAGATTGAAATCGTTATATTCTATATTGAATATTGTACAGTATGTCTTCGGATGGTCAAGAAAAATGCGCAGCATGCGGAATGACATTCAATACCCAAGAGGAATTGAAAGAACATATGCTAGAATTGCACCGAGAATAATATCTAAAAATTATTCTCTAGCTGTAATTTTGCAGAAGAATAGAGGAATCTAATTTCGAATCAAATTGTAAATCATGATGTAAGTTCATAGATGGGAGGTGAAATTTTTTCTTCCATAGAGCTCAAAATCTGATCTATACAGTCATGACTAATAATCGATGGGATTGATACCCTAAGCTCTGATGGCACCAAGTAATTAATGTGATTCAATAGTTGCCATCTTTTTCCAATTTCTTTTTCTTCGCGGCACATATTTATCAGATTAATAAATTGTTTACTGTTTTTTAGCATTGTCATATTATGAACATGCAGATTTATGAGCTTTCGGTATCAATAGTTTCTAGTATTGTTCTATATCCAAAACATTGGAAATTTTTAGCTAAATTTTATCACAAAAAATTTCATTTTTCCTTTTTTAATTAAGGCTGAGTAATAGTTACATATTTTCTGATTTCTTGAACTCTACTTTTCTGAATAAAATGTGAGTTTTCTGTGGCCTCTCAAATCCAGATTTTCCACTTATAGCCTTTTTCTAAGCATAATACAACGAAGTTATCTTACTACCATGACAGGACATGATGAATTGACTACACCCTCTGCTACACTTCCAAGTAACATTTTTTTAAATCCAGTTCTTCCCCTTGTTCCCAATATTATCAAATCTATTTTTTCTTTATTTGCAAATCCTACTATTTCACCGACAATCGATGACACCGAAACAATAATCTTCGTGTTTGCAAGTTTACTTTTTATTTCATCAAACCATTTTTGCACGTCTTTCTTTTGGGTTTCTAATACATCCACTATAGCTCTTGGAGTAGTGACTCCTAATAGATTTGAATAAGCAAACCCCAATTCTGAATACAATATATATAATATTATTAATTCAGCATTATATTTTTTGGCAAGACTAATTGCATACTCAGCAGCTTTCATAGAATCTTCAGAACCATCTATTGTAACCAATATTTTTTTTATACTTAAAGACAAATTGAAAACTCCTTTGCTTGATACTCCCTTAGGGAAAAAAATTACATAATAATAATACGTAATAACAATACCAATATGAAGATTGTGTTGATATGCTAAACGAGCTTCTATAATATTATGTTCGATCCACTAAACTATCGTTCAACATTCCTTGTAATAATGAATCATATGAAAAGATAGTTACCAAGACAAGACAATGTTGTAATGATCATCGTACATTCTTAATTTGAAAATGTAAGGAAAAATTTCATAGTGCCTTACAGCAAATCTAAGGAAATTTGCAATTGAAATTAACAAGATAGGGCCCATCAAAAGTTCTTTTAGTATCTTTAATTAGAGATATTGGATTAGAGATATTGACAGATAGGATCAGACATAAATGTAATGTTAATATTTATTTATTATGGAATGCGATTTTTGCAGAAAAGAGTGTGAAAAGTATAAATCGTTCTACTCTCCTTCTGGGTCGGACCCGCGTGAATACCATATCTGTATTGATTGTCTAAAAAGCTGGCTTAATGAGATAAAATAGTGAAATCGCTAATCGTGATTTGACCAGACCTAAACAAGACTTACCTTAATCAAACTGGGAAAAATAGTCAGTCATGAGGATAATTCAGTATTCGATTAAGACCAACAATTCTGAACTTGTACTGCTGGCCATACAAGTTTGAATAGAAATGAGCGTAACTCTTTGCAGCAGCAAATGTTGTGAAATTGGTTCTTAACCCATCTACGGCTGTTTTATTACCATAAATGTTTTCGATTTCTATAACATAAAATTTTGGTAGTTTCTTAAATTGCTTCATTGTCATGTATATTATTATTAGGAAGAATGCTACCACAGTAAGAACCATGAGGAAGTGTTCAAAACTTTTTACAAATTCTAAAACATTATTAATAACATATTGCTCGATCCATTTCGATGAAAATGATAATAATTTGAGAATGATTGCCCCAACATAATCGATCACTTCATCCACCTCCGAGCGGCATCCATAGTCATAGTATGATATTTGTCTAGATCCTTAAAAGAATATCTATAAGTTCTGAAATGGGAATTTCAGGATTTATTGTTTTGTATCAATTCCTACTTTTCACAGCGTGCATAACTGTAATATTCAAGTTCTATTTAGAGTATCAATTTCACAAAAATTCAAACCTATAGAGCTGTAATATCTTGAATGAGTTGTTATCTAAGAGAAAAAATTGAGTAGAATTTGATTTTAACTCAAAATCAAATCTCTATTCTATTCAGTGCCCTTTACCAAGTCTATTGCTTCTACTAATTTGGCATCAGTAGCATTAATATGCATATCCAGCTCAGTTTGATCGACCTTATCCTGTATTAAATCACGCAATTCTTCTCGCATCATATGTTCAAGCTCCTCCATGAACTCATGAGAGCCTCTTTCTTCAAGTTCATGTTCTACATGTTCGAAATTGTCTAGATAGGCAGTATTTGTTAATTCTTCTGCACCTGTGTAGTTGCTATTCTTAAATTCAACTGATGTTTGATTCAGTAGATTCCTGGCATTTTCCAAGTACTCGACAAATTTGTTTGATTCTCCGTTTTGAGCTGGTTCATTTTCTTGTCCAAAGCCTAGCTTTAGTTCTGAAAATGCTGGCAACAGAATAGCGGCAATTAGTATGGTCCATCTTAGATTGATATTGACTTTTTTCATTTGTTAGGTCCCCCTAATTAGAATTTGGGTGTTATTTAAACAATCTTAAAAGTAACCAACAAGGGGAAGATAGAGTATTTCGTTGAAATAGGATATTTGGATTTAGAAGTCTAATACTTTTTATTTGCCAAACCCAAAAAAGAACCTAATCAAAAATGGGTATGCTTAATTCGATCAGGCTAGTTGCAAGAACAGCTTTTTCAAATCCAATGCACGTAATAATTGGATCGATAACAGGCATAGTTTTTTGGGTAGTAACAAACAGGTTTGATAATATTTTGTTTTTTTCTCCTTTTTTGACATTCTATGTTCCAAGTGACATGTTTGGAATATTTTTTTTGTCTTGCATAAATTCGATTCTAGTGGGTATCTTGGTAAACTTTAATCTTCATATTATGAGAAATCTAAAGTTAAGAATGAGCAAATCCGCTCTATCTGGTACTACAATTAGTATTATTTCTAGTACGTGTGCTAGCTGTTCCACATTTGCATTGACAATTGCTTCAACTTTTGGTGGACTAGGTTTTGTAGTAGCTGATTTTCTATCAGGTAATCAGACAATAATAAGAGAAATTTCTACGCTTATTTTGTTAATTGCAGTTTGTACTTGTTTTATTAAGATTAGAAACAGTTGTAAATTGCCTTATCGGTATCAGATTCATGACGGGTCAAGCAAATAATCATTGTAGCTAATATAGGTGATGATAATTCTAATGTTGGGAGTGAATAGTTTATGGTATTGAATACTATTCCGCGAATCAAAAAAGATCTACATAATTTTCAATTAATTAAATTGTAAAAGAAAGAGGGAGGATTCTGATGTCAGTATTATCGATCAACATTTGTTGGTTTATGTGGTACTTTTAAGTACTAGATTATCCGGTCATGTTACCGGTCATTCCTGTCATGTTACCGGTCATGTTACCGGTCATTCCTGTCATGTTACTTGCCATTCCAGTCATGTTACTATCCTTTCCGGTCATGTTTTCAGCAAACACAACAGTACCAATTGCTGGTACTAGTAACATTCCCAAAGCCAAGGAGATTGCTATTGACAAAATAACCCCTGTAGTCATTTTGATATGAAACAATACTACTTTATTTAAATATTTCTTGAACACTTGTGAGTTGTAAAATAACATTAATTTGATGATAATGATGTTAAATACCTAATGAATTACATCATTTTAGTCATAATACAAAAATATTCGTAAAAGCTGAAATATAGCATAAATTAAGATATTACCACATTATAGCAATAATCTTATTGATATTTATACTCCAAGCAAATAATTGATAGGAATAATCCTTATTGCTAGCGTATATGATTCAAATTTTTGATCCTAAATTTTAGACAAACCTTATTGATTTATAAATTTGAATAATAGGTAGGTATTTGGAAAGTATGAACTCAATTTTCGGCTACGGATTGTTGCCCATTAGAATTATGGCTGGCGTTCTATTCATCGCCCATGGAATACCAAAATTTTACGATGTATCTGGCGGATGCTTTCTTTCAGTCAATTAATTAGCCGCCGGAATTGTTCATACCAATTGCATTATTAGAGGTGATAGGTGGTTTAGCTATTTGTCTGGTATACTAACTAGAATTGCTTCAGCATTATTTATTATTGAAATGATTGGCGCAATACTGACCGCCAAATTATCTAAAGGATTCATTGGGGGATATGAGTTTGAACTACTTTTGATATCAATATGCACTACCCTAGTTATCCTGGGTCCTGGAAGAATATCCATCGAAAATTATGTCTTACAAAGAGAAATATTCCCTAAAGGGAAACAGCTATATCGAGAAACTTCTGATACATCAATGAAATAATGTTTGTAACATTTGGATTCGTTATTTTATTTTTATAAAGGTCAATTAATATATGAAAAAAATTTTTAATGTTCAGAAAAGCAATTACATAATAACTATACTCAGTATTATTTGGAGTAACTAAAAATCCCATTTCCCGATCATGATGAGGATAGACCCCATTTTTCGCGTACCTTTTCTTCGACTTTTGAAAAAACAAATCTATCAAATATTAAGCCTACCGCGAATATCACAATCATAGTTGCGATTATCTGACTCATGTTAGAGAACTCTCTTCCTATTGACAGGATATATCCTAATCCTACTCCCGTAGTGATAAGCATTTCTGCACCGATCAATGCATGCCATGCAAAAGACCATGTTTGTCTTAAACCCATAATTAATGAGGGTGCAGAGGCAGGAATCATGACATGTCTGAACAACAGGAAACCGCCAGCTCCCATATTACGTGCTGCATGTAGATATATTGGCGGTATGTTTCTAATTCCTCCATAAGTAGAATTCATAACTGAAAATACGGAATTCATCACAATGACGAAAAGTATTCCAAAATCATTGAATCCGATCAGAAGAATTGCGAAAGGTACCCATGCTATACTTGGAAAAGATTGAAGTCCCAAGGCAAATGAACCCATGGTTTTTCCAAATTGTTTGAATCTAACCATAACGAGTCCAACACATCCACCAATCACTACGGAGATTACAAATCCAATGAATAATCGCCACAGTGTAATTGCAATACCCTCTATCAATGTATTTTCAGATACCAAGTCAACAAAAGACTGAGCAACCATTGCTGGAGAAGGAAGAGAAACACGTGGCCAAATTTCTAGCGAGAATACAATTTGCCAGACTACTACAAAAACTACCAGAAATGAAACTATACTTGAAATGTCCTTAATGTTAAAATTGATCTCTTTTTTTGAATTTGTGGGAGTGTCCATTTTAGAAAACCTTTTGATTGATTGCCCCTCTCAGATAAACTCTATTCATATTAAAATTCAATAGTGAATGAATCACCACACCACATAGATTTTAATTGTTTTGGTCATTATGGAAATATAAATGGTTTCAATTCTGAAGCTTTCATTAGTTTCGATCCTAATATCAAGTAATCTTCTACTCAATAATAATCAAATGTACTGTGCATTGATACCTAACTAGGAATCTCCAATAGAACTTGTCTTATTGCACCTTCAAATACAGAGTAAGGTTGGGCACCCTCAATTTTTACAGGAGGTTTGCCTTCAGCGATTATGATGAATGTGGGAGTGCTTGTTAAACCTATACTTCGTGCTAAATTATCATTTGTAGCCACTAAATTTTCATATTTTTCAGAATCAAGACAAGTTGAAAATTTATTTATGTCAGCAACCCCTGCGTAAACTGCAAATTGGGTTAGACTATTTTTTGATACCCATTCAGTGTTCTCTCCTTTTGAATTTCTATATACCTCATCATGATATGGCCAGTATTTCCCCTGTTCTGCGGCACAATAAGATCCAATGGCTGCAAGGGTTGATAACTTATCTGATGGTCTGTCATTTATAACAAAATCTTTGAACAAAAAGTTAATCATGCCTGTATTAACAAAATTATTAACAACGAGATCTTTGGTATCCCTATGAAACCTTGCACAGTATTGACATTGATAATCACCAAATTCCACTAAAGTTATGTTAGATTTAGTGGTCCCCAGCGCTGATGCGTTCTGAGCTATTGGTTGCAGAAGCGTACTGATAAGCTGTTCAGGATCTTCTTGATTTTGCGGGGTAATGTTTTGTCCCATAGTCAAAAATGCCGTTATCGAACCTCCAACTAATACCACACCAAATACTATCGCCCACATTAGGGATTTCTTCTTGATTTTTTTGGAATTCGATTTCTTGACCTTTCGTTTCAATATTGTATTTTTGGTTTCAGTAGCATAAAAACCATGGTAAAGAAAATGTATATACAGTTATATCAATAACAATATTGCCATTATCTAATTTTGAGAAGCATTTATCGTATCCCAGCATTTTCTACATAACTGTCCATCAATTTTCCATTTAGGTTTTGCATTATACCTTATGAAACCAATTTTTTTTCCACATCTAACACAAAAATTTACTTTTGTTCGATAATCTTGTTCTTTTTGAGTATAGCATTTTTCACACAAGAAAATGTCATTTTCCATACCCCATTGCCACCTTGCCTTCTTTTTTTTCTCTTGGGCAACAACATCATGACAAATAAAACACTGGTTTTGTTTTTGGTTATTTTTTTCTTCTTCTTCTTTCTGCTTAATCATAAATTCCTTTGTTGTTTTCATATGACAGTCACTACAAAGATAACCTGTAATATTCCAAGATTTTTCTGGTTTGTATTTAAATTTAAGATCCCTATTGCACAAAGTGCATAACTGAGGTTTCCTAAATTGCAAACATTATTTTTTCAAGTATCCTGTAAAAAAATGTATCTTTACTTTTACATCTTACTCTAATATCATTAGTAGAACAAAATTTAATTTTGCACTTGTTGTTTGTAAATTCAGAGCATTGCGATTATGGTATGAAAATGGGAGAAAATAATCAGTATTTATAACTCAATTGTGATAGTACTTTAGTGATTATTAAGCAATGCCAGGAATGTGCCAAGAAGGGTAAGAATTTTTACTGCAATAGTTGTGATAAAACAGCTGAATCGTTTGATATCTATTGCTATTACGCAAACAGGCTGTCGGAAAATTCCTTGAAAGGTAGAATGAAAGCCTACACATGGCATGATGTGTTAGAGTATATAAAAAATAATTTTTTTTATGAACTATCTGGCGAGCTTAATATAGACTGCGAAAAGGACTTTGCATATATAGAAAAAAAACTATCGGAGAATGTCTCATCTAATATTAGTAATGACAATTCAGATAGTGAACATCCAGTAGGTTATAAAATATTTCTGAATAAAGATGATACTACACCTCTTGTTACTACCACTAAAGCAGTAGATTTTTGGGATTTAACGGTAACTAAGGATACTAATTTCAAAAATAGTAAGGATCAATTAGTTCCGTAATTAGGATACAAATATCATAACTTTAATTGCAATAACGAGTTTCAGATCCAGATCTTTGTTGCATTTTTAGTTAGGATGGATAAGTATTGAAATGAGGAAATCAAATACATCAAAATCTAAACAATGGTTATCTTATTAATAAAAATGATTTAATTAAGCATTAAATGAAATGACTTCTTTCTTTCCATATTTTGTGAATAATTCATCATACCTGCTGGACTTTGCTGATAGCAAGTTACCATTATCGTCATACATCTTTACAAAATTTGCTCGCATTGCAATATTGCCGTTTGAATCAAAGAATCTGACGCTATATCCATTCATTCCGCTCTCTCTAACTTCTTTTACAAATTTTGCAGTCTTTACGTTGTCAAGATTCAAATGGATATGCCAAGATTTATCTTCGTTACCTATAGTCAGCCACTTGTCCTTTATACGAATAGGTAAATCTCTCTGAGTTCTAACTTCACAAATGCCACTTCCACTATTTACCGATAACATGATATCATCTAGGTGGAGTATATCGGAAACCAATCCTTTGATTAGGTTATGAGACATTTATGAATGTAATATCACTAGTTTAATAAAAATATGAGGTAAGACTGATTTCCCTCTCAAGCAAAATTGAAGGCACTATATATACATCAATAGTTCTTATCTATTGAAACATGCTCTATTCATTGGTTATCTAGCCGAAGTCGGCTTAAATTAGTCCTCGTTCCCTCCGGCATCAACATCTTCTGATTCCTCTGCATCTTCCTCAGAGTCTCCTTCATTATTCTCCTCTATAGCATTCTCCTCTATAGCATTCTCCTCTATAGCATTAGAAGTTCCAGTTATATCCTGAGTTTCAGTTGACGTGCTTTTGGCGTAAATTGATCCACTTATCTCTCCTTCCGGATGTTCACTTGTCATAATGTTAACATATGTCTGATTAGCGGTCATTGCGGATTGAAGATCTGACAGACCTTTTCCTTCCATGGAACCTCCAAAGTCAGAAGCAGTAAAGTTTCCTTTAATTGCGACTCCGTCCGACCTTTCGGACTTCTCGCCTGTCTTTAACAAATCAACTACAGGATCTCCATTTAGTCCGATTTTTCCCATGATTATTTGAGCACCTGAAATATCTGTTATGCCAGTTATATTGATCTTGGAATTTATGGCGTCATCTTTTACCTTGAAATTGGCTACACCCTTGGCTGTTGAATCAACGGGTGGAACCTCGTTATTTGCATCAAGTTTCGCCCTAAATTTATTTTGTGCGTAGACGAAATTCGAGCATGTCGCTGAGACGAGTAGCAACGATAACAGCGCTCCAGTTATTATGACTAAATGTAATGTTTTATGGTTTTGCATGAAGAAATTGATAACCGACTGCATATAAATATTGATAGACCTTGGCCGGTTGTATCTTGCTTGCAAACCTGTATTAATTCATCCAATTCTTATGTCTATTATATTTGAACACTACAAGCATCCCTAAGTTTTACTTCTAATGCATGTTGTCCCAGGATGAGACTCTACGAAAGCCTCACAATCATTTTCTTTGATGAAGCACTGAAATATGTCAGTACCAGATGCACAATAACTAATTTTTGCTTGGACAGCATTTGGAATTGAAAATACAATAGTTGCAGCAACCAGTGTGACGGACACCAGGATAAATATCGCAATAGAATTCATTGTATGGAAGATCATTGTAGCGATATAAATGGGTTACAATACGCAAGCAAGCCGCAAAAAAGTAAATTTTTAGCAATTTTTACGAATATCAATTGCGGTATTAAACTCACTACCTTTCATATAATACGAAATTGTCCAGGATCATTCCATCATTATTATAAAATTGACCCTTAAGGTTTTTACCGTGGCTTGATAATTCCAAATTCAGAAATCCATGTTGGCTTTCCTGGATAACATGATAATCATGCGTTTCCCTGACGGGGTGCAATTTATCACCTGCAGTACCAACTGAAAGAAAAACAATACCATTCGTAGGTAAATATTCTGATCTATGATCTGCGGCAATTATTGGATCAGGTATATCAAAACTATTACTTGTCCATTCGTCAGTCTCATTATACAGAATAGGATAAGTCCTCTCATAATATTGATTATGACCTGAAATGACAAGATCCACATCATACCTTTGGAAAAGTTGATGGTACTGGCCTCGTAACATTTCGGCTTGCGCTTTATCAGTATTTGTAGAATACATTGGCTTATGCTGGTGCACAACTATCCAATCAATGGCAGGATTTTTAGAGGTTTTATCCAAATCATTTTTAATAAATTCATACTGGCTACTTTCTTCTCCAAATGGGTGCTCAGTTGACAAACTTATGAAATGTATATTTTGAAAATCGTAAGAATAATAAGGATTTTTTAGATTATGGTACTCAACGATTTCCTTGTATATTTTTTCAAATTCTACATCATGATTTCCTATTGCAATTTTCATTTTATCTTTTATTTTTGCTGTCATTTCAGTCCAACAATCTGCTGATGTTTGATTTCTAACATGATCTCCGGCTGTGATAACCAAATCAGGATTGAATTTGAAAACATTGTCGATTGTTCTTTGTGATTCTGCATTGCAGGTCCAGTCACCCGCCGCCACTATATTGTGTTCTCCATCTGCAAATAGTAAACTGGAGTTGGAAGTTGATGGATTAAGTGGCATAGACCTGCTTAGAGCAACACTAGATTCGTTTAAGCCAAATGCTATGAACAACATAGTAAGGGTTGCTAGTAGAGGATTTATGCAAAAATTTAAAAAAGAATTCACGCCTATATGAACACACTACTTAAGTCCATTTTCGAGTAATTAAGAATATCTCATGTAGTTCTTGTTCTTATGCCATTAACGTATTAATATGAGATATTACGGGTCTTTCACAATGGAACTTGATAATAAAATGAAATTCGTATTAATCCCCTCGTTATAGGTGTAATAACTATTGGTCTCGGGATATCAGAAGTAAATGCGATCTTCCCATTTGAATTTAAATCACCTGAAACAAACAAGACAGTGAATCAATCTTCTCAAGATCCATTCACAAATTTACCAGGCGAACACGGCGAATCACCGAATGAGAAAGATACGGTTAATCCCTTTGATTGAGAATCCAAGTCTAGCCTTGTCATAATAAGGCCTATTGCTCAAATTCATATCGTTCAAAAATTTAGAGCAGAGGTTCAATTTCCCTTATGCTTAAATTTCTAAAGTATACCAAAAGATCGTCCCACCTAAAGGTAACACTTGGAGAGCCCCACGTTATTTTTTCATCAGGTGTGCCTCCACATATATCTCCGTCCTCACCCCATCCTCCGTTATCAGTTAGTTGTCCAATTCTTATCCAACTATTATTGCTATAGGGATCTAACCAATTCTCAAGATTTACATTTCCTTTCGGTAAGTTGTAGATGATAGCCTTAAATCGAAACCAATGGTTTTTCAAATCTCCGTAGTTATGTTCTATATGTGGCATTTCCCAAGATGTAGGGTGCGCTTGCTCTTTATTGAAATTACTAGTCCCATCGAAATATATTTTGTTCTTATAACTGGATCCTCCACAACCGTCATGCAATGACGAATGGTCTTCGGATCTAACAAAGTGAGTTATTCCTGGTCCATCTCCTCTTCTGTAATGATATTCTCCTGTAATCTCTACGTTTTTCCAATCAGTTGATTTATGCCAATATCCTTTCTCACGAAGTTTTGAAAAATCATAGGTATCCATTTTTCCCTCATTGTTCCCAATGCCGTCTTCTGAATATACCGATAATCTAGATCTATCTCCTATGTTGTAACTATTGTCGCCATTCTCTTTTATTTTATCGTAGTTATACAGGCGACGATTTTCTTTGGGATCCTCCATATTCATATACCATTCAAAACCTCCTGGCTTTGTTTCGTATATCTTTCTAATACCGAAAATGTCTGACTTGCTACTATTTGCGCTTGATTCAATTGTGGCCAGAGTCTTGTTACTGTTTGATAGTACATATATCATCAAAAATCCAATTGCTGCGAATAGGAAAATAAACTCAAAATATTTCGACGCATTGAATACCATTTACATTACGAATGCATTTTTCAAGATATTTGTATATTTCTATTGGCTGATGTTGAGAGGACTTCTATTATATTTGAACATTATAAACAATTGAATAAAATACAGAATGAGGAAATCTGAGTCATAGAATTTTACTAATTTATGGTAAGTATATAAGCCAAATTATTAGAAAAATAGTATATTTTGGTTCAGATAAACAAGAATTTTATAAAGTCTGATCTAAAATATTAGATTTCTCTCACAGGCATGTCTATTGCGGCAAATATCTGATTCTTGTATTGACTTGATATTTTTTGAGAAACCAGATACTTTATGATAAGGTTTGATAGGTCTTGTTGTGATAATCTTAGCAAAGATCCTAGATCTAAATTACAATATTTCAAGAATTTTGACACGAGGTATTCATAAGTTTTTCTGGTTACCTCAGAATCAATGGAGTTTACAAAGTTAAAGTAAACATCCTCCCTGTACTAGCATACCTTACACACTAAAAACCTAGAATAAAGAACTAATCATTAAAGTAGTTTTATCTACAGTTCAAGCAAAATTGTGATAGTTTTTTGAATTGACATCCGCAATTCTTAATGGTTCTGGTATTCTTTCTCCATCTTTGGTTAAGTCTTGAACGATTTGTATGGATTTACTTAAACTAATCTTGTGTCCAACACTAATGTAGAGTGGTTTTTTTCCCTCTTTTTTAATCCTATATCCAAGAACATTGCCATTATATTCTATCAAATGATCCCCCAATAAAGATCCACAAATAAGATTCTTGGCAATTCCAATAGTTGGTTTATCAATAGTATAACCAACATAACTAGCTAATCCACATCTCCTCGGGTGCAACACACCATGCCCATCGATAAGTAAAATATCAAAATCAAATTCAGATTCATTTTTTAGTAATGCCAAAGTATCTAGTAATGGACCAGATTCTCTTAAAAAGAATAAACCTGGTAGATATGGATATTCTACTTTACATTTGAGATTTAAAGTAGCTATCAATTTGAAGGGTATACTAGTTATTACAGCAGAACAATATGCTATATTATCTTTGTAGGAGACATCTACACCACAAATATTTTCAATTTTGTCAATGGTATCACAAGTTATTATCTTTCTTGAAATTTCTTTTTGAATAGTAATAGCCCAAGAATAATCTTTTTTCATTGTGTCTAATTTAATATCATGACTCTTAATGTTGACTATTCTCAAATTGTTTATGGTACTATGCGATCAATGGTAATGGAAATTGTAATTTCATCATCATGACTCTAAAATGAATTTAGATTCTTAAAAAGAACCTGAAAACCGAATTTAGAATTTCTGCACTTATGAACAAAGGCCATAATAATTAGGCAGTACGGTTGATGTAGGTCTTCATTCTATAAATATGTTCTAAAATTAAGCATGTTTTTTATATGATTGTTTGGATTACCCTTCTGATACATAATGCCAGAGGAGATTTCCGAAAGAAAACTGCCAGAAGAACTTGAATGGCAGATTACTGAGAAAGTCAAGGAAACGCACGATACTTATACTTACACTTTAAAACCATTCTCTGCTTCACAAAGATTCAATTTCGTCATAGGCCAATTTGTGACATTGAGTGCAATACTCAAAAGGCCTACAGCATCGGGAGGTGTTGAGGAGAGTACTGTTAACCGTGCTTATTCAATCGCATCGTCACCAACGAGAGATTATGTCGAACTTACAATCAAAGAAGAGAAGCCATATGGGTATCTCAACCCTGGTACAGGGAAATCGGATGCCTTTGCAGCTTATTTTAATCAACAGGTTAAAATCGGAGATAAAATCAAGCTAAAACTAAATCAAGTTAAAGAACATTTCTTATGGAAAGTAGCTGCCGGTATTGAGAAGAACGTAGCATATTGGTCGGGCGCAAATGGAGCACAATCTGCAAGATGCATGATTCAGTATATGGAGGATAAGAAGGATCCTGAGTTTAACCTTATACTATTTTACAGTAACACAAAGTTATCCACCGAGAATGCGGATAGTGAGATTGATGACGTAGAACATCATCCTATTGACTCTCTGAATGTGATTTACTATAATTGGTTGATAGATGTTGCAAAAAAACTTG
>Ga0193739_1000103_pt1 | contig 21219 bp, 32 predicted proteins | sample L2a2metaG_FD_144926 | JGI IMG/M metagenome (GOLD analysis project Ga0193739, IMG submission 144926) | Soil microbial communities from a riparian zone of the East river system, Colorado, United States - L2a2 | ecosystem: Environmental > Terrestrial > Soil > Riparian zone | place: USA: East River...
GCAGCTGACCAATTACGGGCAGCCTATAGACTTCAATATCTTAAGCATATGCCTGTAGCGGAACAACAGAATTACGTCGCTCGTACACTTGATGGTGGTAACTGTGAATATTGCCCATTCCAAGTTCCTTGCAGATTTGAACGTAAAGGATTAGACGCATCAAAGACATTGGCTACTATGTTCACTACGGAGAATGACTATGGATACGAACACTAAATACAGAATTATATGTTTATATGACTATACAATAGTTAACAGTTATGCTACAAAAGAGTTAGCAGAGTTAGCTAAAAAGCGGCTTAATGGAAAAGGAATTAAATGTCAACATGAACACATTATTATAGAGGTTAAAGATGACTGAACAATATTCGGATGTGATGGAGAGAGTTCCCAAGATATGTTTGTATGGAGAGTTTGGTAAAGCTAAGACTGTTACTGCTGCAATGTATTCTAGTAATTCTGTAATCTACGCTACAGACTCAGGTTGGACCTCATTAGATAACCACAGTCTTAAGGCTGCTATTAGACCATATCAAGGTGTTTCTCAGCTTCGTGATGTTAAGTTTGAACAAGAGCCATTCGATACTTTTATTCTAGATACTGTGAACGAAATGACAGAGGAGTATCTAGATATGTTAATGGATAATGCTACCTGGGGAGGCAAGTTTAGAGAGTCCTTAGTTGTAGGCTCAGGTGCTCCTAAGGAGGTTAAGACCGAACTTCAAGGAATGGACAATCCAGCTCCCGCTGATTACCATGTTATCCGAAACAAGTTTAGACCTATTCTACGTAGATTCATTAAAGCTCCTGTAGCGGTATTCTTCATCGTTCACGAGAATGCTCCTATTGCCGGTCTATCCAAAGATATGACTAAGAAACCTCAGTTATCTGACAAAGTGTATAAAGTCATAGCTCAGGATTGTCATGTTATTGGTAGATGCACCGGCTCTATCAAAATGGGATTCAAAATTGATGTGGAGGGTAATGACTTAATAGCTGCCAAGTCAAGAATTAGTACTATCAAAGGGAAAATGTCTCCCGAAGATTTCATCCAAGCATTACAGAAATGGAGCACACGATGAGCCAGCTTTATGGTGAGATGGACGTTGATCAGATTCCTGATAATCCTTTCAATATTGATGAGGAAGGTAGTTATACAGGAAACGTCTCTAAGAGTGAAATGCGTACCACTCAGGGTAAGGGTGATGAGCCTGGTTTAACTAAGTGGGTTATTACCTATGAAGATACTGATGAGGATTCTGCTCAGTTCGGAAAGAATGCTAGTGAATGGTTGACTACCTATCCTGATATGACTCCTGATGATCTTGCGGAGTTGGCTCCAGCAGATCGTAAGCAGGTTATTCGTGACCTGTCTCGTGTAAAGAATCGCCTTAAGTCTCTTGGATTTGAGGATGGACAAGTTTCTAGTGTCGAAGATGTTGTTGGTATTGATGTTGAGTTTGTCATCGTCAAGCAGACTGATAAGAATGATGATGAAAAGCATTACTTCAACATCAAGTTTGTAAAGGCACTATAACAACTAAATACAGTAGAGCTAGATAACCCCTGTGGTTTAGCTCTAACTAAATAGTAGGTATGGAGTGCCAGCGGGACGATGAGCGTATAGCCGGCTTATATCGCCGTATTGGTGGGAGTAGGCATACTTCCTCAGCCTGATTAGGGCTCGAACTTAATTAACAGTGCTAATTGTGTCCATACCTACACTAAAGACGTAGATAGTGGGTATAACAGATAACTAATGGGTATTCTGAGGGAGTAATTACCCCTTACACGCAATCACCTAAGGTTCCCCCACCGAGAAAGTGAGTGTGTTGAAACCCACTATCTACATAGGCTCAGTGGCGGAACTGGTATACGCGGAGGACTTAAAATCCTTTGTCCACAAGGACATGAGGGTTCAAATCCCTCCTGAGCTACGAAGTTTCTGTAGCGTTAACAATTTCAGTGAGTCGTTTCGGGTGATTGAAGGACCTCCATAATGTTCTCCGAGAGCTAGAGGTACCTGCGCTACAGAAACTTCCTACTAACTAAGGAGACAAATATGTCAAAAATCTTAGACATAAAGGTTATTGAGGATCCAAGTATGCCACCAAATCAGATTAAGATTAAGTCTTCTACAGATGAAGTAACAATCATTAATATTGAAGGAGATATAATGGGTGGTAATGGAGATAATGTAGAGGCTGAACTAGAAGCAATGCGACAAGCAGAACAAGCCTCTCAACAACGAGAAGCAATTCGTAGATCAGAAGAACTAACTAGGGAAGCTCTTAAGATTCAGCGAGAGGCTAAGAAAGGTAAGAAATAATGTCTCCATTTGAGAGTGAGTCTCAACGTAAGTTTCTTTGGATGAAGCATCCTGAGATTGCTAAACGATGGGCACGTCATACTGCTCGTAAGAATCGAGTTAAGAAAGGAAGGCACCGCTCCAAAAGAGACACAAACGATCACGATTACAGGGATTAGTAGATCAGAACTAGCTTGGCTCATATTTCTATGGGTAATAGTAATAGGAGTATGGGTGGGTTGTACCGTCGCTGTCATTAAGGATTTACGTGGATGAGCTAGAAAGCTTTTGTGACTCCTTATATGGAGAGCATGAAGGCCACGTCTACTCTCCAATTAAGGATACTAAAAAAGACGCTACAGAAGATGGATATTGGAAGCAGTACTTCTTCAAGTGGCCTACCAATAAACGGTCACTATTTCAACATGTTAGACAACATTCTAAAACACATGAAGTATATATTGCACCACCACTATATGATTCACCTAAAGTTAGTTATGATACATTTTTAGGGACAAACTATGTATGGGCAGAGTTCGATGGTAGTTTACCAGAAACTCTAGGTGATATCCCTGAACCTACCATTAAAATTCAATCTAGCACTAAGAATCACGAACATTGGTATTGGCGTCTTGACGAATTCGCTACAGACGCTGCATTAGTATCATTAATCTCTAAGAAAATCGCATATGCTTTAAGGGCAGATTTATCAGGTTGGGATGCAACACAAGTTCTGCGTCCGCCTACTACAATTCATCATGAATCTAAAAAAATAGTCTCTCGTACTTTCTCATCTGACACATCTTATCCAATACAAACATTTTCAACTATAGCCGAACCTCCGTTACAGACAGTTGAAGACATTAAGGTTAAAGACCTTCCAGATATTGACTGGCTTATAGCTCTACATAAATGGGAACCTGACACCTTCGATCTATTTAAGAAACCAGGTGTTCCTGTTGGATCTAGAAGTTCAGCATTGTTCAGGTTGGCATTCGACTGCATTGAAATGGGAATGTCGAACAAAGCAGTTGTTACCATTCTGTATGATGCTGATAATCGTTGGAAGAAATACTCCAAGCGACCTGACCAAGTTAAAAGACTTCTCAGTATAGTCCAACGTGTACGGTCCAAGAAAGGCACTGATGAAGTACAGAATATTCAGACTCCTGTGTTGTATAGATTTCAGGAGTTTATGGATACAAAGATTGAGTTGGATTGGATTATAGAAGGTATATTACCTGTAGCGGGACAGACTGTAATATTCGGACCGTCTTATTCTGGCAAGACAACACTAGTTACTAGAATGGGTTTGTCTGTAGCGTCTGGTATAGACTCATATTTGGATTGGAAGATTATTAAACAGAAGCGAGTAGCATTCATATCTGCTGAAATGGCTCATGAGGAAGTAAAGCAATATTTCAAAGATATGAATATCAAAGATACTCACCTTATTAATGAAACATTCATGATCTACCCTTTAGGACATGCCTTTCCCTTAAATCGTAAAGATAATAAACGTACACTATTAGAAATGATTGATCAGAATAATATTGAAGTACTTATTCTTGACTCACTATCTGTGATTGCTGGTGGCAGTACTAATGATGATCAAACTATTATTGAATTAAATGAGTTCATTAATACAGAAGTTAGAAAAAAGAGGCGAGTAGCAGTCATACATATACATCATAGCCGTAAGCCAGGAATTGAATCAAATGGAAATAAGAAATGGTTAGATTTACCAGATCTATATGGATCAGTTTATATTGGTGCCAACGCTATTACTGTAATAGGAATGCTAAAGAGCAAGGGAGTTACTTATTTAAACTACGCAAAAGGGAGATATACACTCAGGCAGCATGAGAAGTTGATTATGACAGAGACTAGAGATTTTAGAATTCCAGAGAAAGGGGAGGTGAAAGATTCAGATGGAGGAGAAAAAGATCCTGGACTTATTACAGAAATGCAAAGATTCGGAGTACTTGGTGGTTGACACGGAAAATGTACCGTGGGACTCCCCAGTTATACCTCCGATTGAGTCAGCACAGCCTGGTGACCTGCTAGGCGTCTCTCTGTGCCCGGCTGACGGCCCCGGAGGCTACTTCCCTCTAGGTCACCTACCCCCGGGGTCAAACGTCTCTACGGAGCTCTCAGAGGCTCTCAGGGGTATCGTGGAATCGGCTAATATTCTAATCTTTCATAATGCAAAACATGACCTCGAAAGATTACGGGATGCAGGTTATAAATTAGAAGGAAAGTACTTCTTCGATACGATGTTAATGTTTCATATGCTTCATGAGGAGCATTGGAGCAAAGATTTAACTGCAACTTCTCAGTATTATGGTGGTAACCCTAAAAATCGTTCAGAATATATGCAACAGATTATAGATACCTTTGGATGGTGGGCTGTACCAGCAAATATAATGGATGAATACTCAACTAATGATGCTGAAATTACTCGTGATGCCTTCAAGCATATTATATTTGAGTTTCTAGCTGAGTATAAACAAGAACTGTGGACTAGAGAGACTAAATTCACAAGAGTCATTGCTAATATTGAGCGACATAAAGTTAAGGTTGATCTACCTTTATGTGCAATTGAAGCAGAACGTGGTCGCTTAGTAATGGAGTCATTACAGAAAGAGTTAGGATTCAACCCTAATTCTAACAAAGACTTAAATGTGTTACTTATTGACAGGTTAGAGTTGCCGGTGCTTAAAAAATCCGTTAAAACTGGTAAACCTAGCTTCGACAGAGAAACAATGGAGCAGTATGAAGAAGAATACCTTAGACCCAGTAGTAACCCAATTGCTCAGCAGATCCTCAGATACAGAGGATGGAGTAAAGCTGTCTCATCCTACTATGAAGCTTATATCAGACTTGAACGGAAAGGGGAACTCCAGCCCAATTTCAAAATCCATGGTACTCGTACTGGTCGTTTGTCTTGTGAGCGACCTAACCTACAACAAATCCCTAAAGAAGGTGTAGACGAGTGGAATAAGAACACTAAGAAAGCTTTTCTTGCTCGTGATGGATTCTATATTGCAGAGTTTGACTACTCACAACTAGAGCTTAGACTGGCAGCTTGTAAGATTTATGCTAGAGAGCCTAATCTTTTAGAGATTTTTAATGATGGTCGTGATGTCTTTACTGAAATGGCGGAGACTCTTGGATGGACAAGATTCAATACTAAGACATTTGTATATGCTACAATGTATGGTGGTGGAATTACACGTATTAAGAATGCATTCAATATTGAGTATTTAGATGCTAAGAGAATGCGTGACCATTTCTTCAAAGCATACCCAAATCTACGTAAAGCCAATACTATTGCAAGTATTAAGTGTAAACAAGATGGTTATGTCTCCATGTGGACGGGCCGGCGACGACATTTCTTAAATCCTGATAAATCTTCACACAAAGCTTTCAATGCAATTATCCAAGGTGGTGCATTCGAGATTGTTAAGGATGCAATGATCCGATTAGATGAGCAGGTCTGTAGCGACAAGTGTAAGATGGTGTTACAGGTACATGACTCAGTGTGGTTTGAAATTGCAACTGGGTATAACTTCGATCAACAGATCATTAAAGCAATGACAGATATTCCGCAAGATTTTGGGGTACCATTCGTGGTAGAGAAAAAGGTGTTAAATGGACATGAATGAGGAATTAGCAAAGTTGATTAAAGAGTTAGAAAAATTACATATCAAAGTAGGTAATGATGTTCTTGGATATAACTGTGAACATTGTTATCCTTACTATGAACCAACCTGGCCATGTTCTACAATGAAGATTGTAGATAAATATAAGGATAGTGAATAGTGTGGATTTAATTAGTGTATATAAAGAATCACTCAGATATTTATTTAGACATCATCCTAGAAAGGAGTATATTTTAGAAGCACTAGAGACTAATCAACTCACACTCAATGAGATAGATGATCTTTTTAATGAGGCTGAATACTATACCATGCAGTATCTATTTAAGAACACTAGAGTAAAGTTTTAGGAGGATTACTCATGGCTAGAGAACCAATGCAACAGCAGATTGACCAACTTAAAGCGGCCAATAGAGTTCAACAAGAAGAAATTCAAGAACAGGCAATTCAAATTGCTAGATTAGAGCAGCGTCAACAAAGTCTATTAGCTGTTCTTAAGAATGGGGTGGCGATCTTAAGTGAGTGACAAATTATATGAATTGAATAAAATTTTAGATCCTAGAGATTGGAATATCTTTACTGAAACTAATTTTAATTTAACGGTAGTTCATGCAATATGTAATATGTCAACTACTTATGGTCTTGATGATGATGCTGCACCTTATGTTATACCTCTAAATGACGGAACCAATATTGAGGTGTTTGGTATAAACTTATGGACTGTAATAAAGGATATAATACATCATTTACAAGATTGTCCATTGTCTAAGATTGGGATGAACTAATGCATAATCCTGTAAGTAGATTTTTAGATGAATGGTCTATTAATACTGTAATTAATGAGAATGATGTACCTATAGTTGGCATTATTCATATATGCCAGTGGACTGAATGGACAGAGAGGGAAGATCCTACTATAGATGAGTTATATAACTTATCACATCACCATGAATGCAAGGAGACTAGTTAATGGATCACACAACTAAGAGAAGTTTCAATAGTCCTATTAATTTACCTAAAAAGAAGAAAGAGAGAGATCCTCATGATAATATGCACATGCCTGCATGGAGCAACTCAGGTCATTGTTACTGCTTCTGTAAAGTATGTTGGGAATGGAACACTCTAAAAGGTATGTGTAGGTGTCCAGATTGTGCTTGTGGTAAATTTGAGTTAACGATGGGACCAGCTAATGGATGAAGCAAAAGTTAATGAAATTAGAGATAATCGTAAAGCTTTTCTTGCCTCTTGCAGAACTATCGAATTTGAGGCTATTCAAAGATTATCTTTTACACTTGATCTAACAGAACAACAAGTACGTGCCATATGGTTCGAGATTCAAGGAGAGAACAATTGAAAGACGAGACTACAGTTAAATGCCCCGCCTGTAGCGGAGAAATGATTTATACAAATAATCATTGGGTATGTACAGTCTGTAATGAGGAAGTAGAAGATTAATGGATAAAAAGGAGTATGTAAAGAATCAAAGTCAAACTCGTAATCATCATTGTCATTGGCCAAACTGTAACAGACAAGTTCCACCAGCAATGTGGGGTTGTAAGACACATTGGTTCAAATTACCTAAGAACTTACGTGATCTTATTTGGATAACATATGTTCCTGGCCAAGAAGTAACAATGACTCCTAGTGATGAGTACTTAGAAGCTGCTCATATGGTGCAAGAATGGATTGAATCTAATGTATCTATCAATTGATCCAGGCGCTACTACAGGATGGTGTATATTCAATGCTGATGGTGGTATTAGTTGGATGAACTCAATTAAACATGGTGAAGTCATTGAATGGTTAGAGACGCTACAGGGGATTGAATTAGTAATCATTGAAGAATTTATGCTTAACCCGCCTGGATTCAGAAATCAGGTTCCTAAGCATGATAAGATGATTACTGTACAGGTAATTGGGTATGTAAAATCTTGGGCTAAACGTAATGGTGTTAAAGTTATTGAACAGCAGAGAGATAAGAGAGTGGTTGGATATAAGTATTGGGGTCAGAAGCCACTTCCCAAATCAGATCCTCTGAACCATGCTTACGACGCTACTGCTCATGGTATTTACTATCTACAACGTAAAGGTATTAGGGAGCCAGTAATATGAGTTTAGAGTTACCAATTCTAGAGGCTCTGTATGCAATACAAAAGCTTGTAGAACCTCTACCAGAACCAGAAGAAATCACCATTACGACTGATCCAGATTATGCTGGTGGTATGCAAGTTAGTGTAGTTTTTTATGTATTGAAAGAACATAAAGATCAATGGAAAGAGGCAATACTAAAGATCGAGGGTGGTACTCCTGATATACTTTGGGAGGTTTTTTAATGGGAATCGATAGTAATTCTAATGATGATAACAAACTTGACTGGTCTCATTTAGAATATCCAGAAGATCAATATGTGTGGATTGGTGATTTATCAGGATTTGAAGTAGTATTACATCATGACTGTCTTTGGTTAATGCATAGATGTACTTGGCACATGAGACTTAGTATATCTGATGGTTTTCTTGGTAATCTAGTAGTATATGCAAAAGAACATAGACAAGAGACATGTAAAGAGTATATGAAGTAAAAATTAACCCCCATCCTTAATTGAATGGGGGTTAATTTTATTGAGTTTAAGCTGTTTTATCTAACTGAGCCTTAGTATCCACATTTGAGTAGACCGGCTGTACTTTAGGAGTTCCAAGAAGGAATCCAAATAATGGCCACTTCCTCTCTAAAATTCTAGCAACAAGGTAATATAGTCCAATCACTAATCCAGTAAGACCAATTGTTAGACCAGTCTGAGCTTCCTCATCCAATACAACATCATGTGCAACTAACCAAGAAATCAATGCTCCTACCGCTACAGGAACATATGTTCTGATAAACGATACGACGGTATTACTCATTTTATCTCCTACTCAAATACCTGTACTGGTTGAGGATCCTTGACAGGGTTGAGTACTGGAACCTGAGAGTCCCAATACTTCCTATATTTGTGACCTCGATACAAAGGAAAGTCTACACCTAACTTTTCTAAGTATTTACCAGTTCTGTGAACAGTCCATAAATTCATCAATTCTCCATTAGGTCCACAAATAGCTCTACAAGCCTTTGCATTAGCATCTGCATCATCATGAATTACTGAGACAACTCTAAATGTATCTGCAAAATTACCAGAAGAAGGATCCTTTAAACAACGAACCTGTCCCGGACCAACACTTGCCATCCATTCATCATTAATTGAACCTAAATCTCCAACAGCATCTATATAATGCAGCCCCGTATCTGGATCAAAACACTCAAAATACCAGGTACCAAGCATTTTATCCAATAGTGTACCCGCGAAGCCGTTACGCTGCAATACCGCCTTCGCCATTAAGGGTTTACTGGCTCTTCAATTGTAATTTGCTCTAAAGCGTCGAGAACTTGCTGTACCTGTATATCATCATTAGCAGCCAACAGAGCATCTAATAGTGGGTGTGGACCATCCGGATTATTAATTCCAAAAGACTTAGCTAATTGATATACATAACCCATAACAGTATGAACATTGATAAACGATCCATCTGACTGAACCCGACCAATCATCTGCTGAATTGGAACAGCCCGTAGACGCATAGTCTCAGGTGTTTTACCTGTAGGACCACCACTAGTTTCCATAACTTTATTCCACCATAATGACATTGCCTTATTGAAATCTTCTTGATTATTAATAAATCCCATGAAATCATCGTCTCCTTCTGATATAAGTAAGGCTCTTACGTCCTTACGGAACTGGTAAAGAGTAATCTTACCAGGATCAATCTTACGAGTACTGTGTTCGCGATGGGCAAATGTAGAAAGAGCAGTCCATCCATAATGACTTATAATCATTGCTGCAAGCCTAACAGCAGTTGAGTATTGAGCAGGCTTCATAGGCAATGTACCTGGATAGCAAATTTCTACACCATAATATTGACCGTTACCACTAAGCCAGTTATTATCATTTGGCTTCATTTCAGAGGTATAACCCGGATAGTTCTCGGCCCCTACCTTCTGACGAGTCTCTAAATCACCACTCCCAGCATGGTTAGCTCTACCTAAAGCACCAATATATAACCTACCTGAACCTCCAATTGCAAACTGGCACAATGGACCTGGAATACCCTCAGCTGGTCTACCAGTTACAAAAAGGAACTTCATATAAGCATCTGAATCAGTATATGCACCACCAGTATGATGAATAACAAAACCAGCAGGCTGTACTCCACCAGGACGACCGCGTGTTTCCCAGCCAGAATAAAACTCATAACCACCATTGGGGAACCACTTTTTAAGTGCGTTCCTCATTTGAGTGGAAGTCATTGAATTAGCCATTACTACCTACAATCTCAACTTTACTAATCAGTCCATCAGTAACAATGATGAAAGAAACACCTGGATAATCTTTATTATACATATCTACAAGTTCATTAATTTCCTCACCACTGGCAGGACCACGTAGAGTAATTCGTACAATATCACCAGGCTTAGCTTTATCTAAAATCTCTTGTGGACCTTCACTAGCAGGATCATTGTATTGATCAACTTCTTGTTCGATATCTTTATCCATTATACCTCCTACAAATTAAGCCCAATAAACAGGCCTACTACAGAGACAATTGCTACAACCGCACTGACAGCAGCAATTATAATAGAGATATTACGGGCTCCCTCGTCCTGAGTTCGCCTTTGGCCTAAAACTTCTCCACCTGCTTTATTTATATTACTTTTCAAATCATTAAGTTGGATTTCAATGCTTTTAATCGTAGTGTCAAAGTTTGTCTTAATGCTGTCTAACTCTTTTTCAGTAGCTTTTTCACTCTTTTCTACTGCTTCTTTTTGAGCAGCTAACGCTGCGGCAATCGCATCTTTACTTGATTGAGTGGACTCCTTTGATCTAGAGTCACGTTCCACAAATTGAGTCTTGATACCATCGAATCTCTCGGCACATAATTCTGTAAGGTGTTGAATCGCCTCCTGTACCTCATAGCGATGTTGCGACGTGTGACTTTGCTGGTATGACTCAAGTTTATCCTCCAGACCATCGACTCTCTCGGTAAAAAGTTCTTTAACATGAAGTACTTCTCTTAATAGTGCTTCAGTAGTGAGAACAGTAGGGTCAGGAGAAGGTACTATTACACCCTTAGGAGTAACATCATTCACTATCGCATCCTTCTTAAGATATCTTGCCAGTAAGCATTAATACTAGGGTAAGCTCCCTGTTTTCTTGTGCTACCCATTTTATTTCTTACTGCTCCTGGTCCTGCATACCAAGCTGTAGCTGCACCAGCAGCCCCATATTGCTTGTAGTACTGCTGTAGCTTACCACGAGCAATTGCATCCTGCAACTGAGGGTTTCGTAAAAACTCAGATGTAGAAACTGTCCTACCTAAGATTTCGCGACTCCACGGACCTACATTACCTGGCATAATCTGATATTTACCTAATGCGCCAGAACTGCGATTTACTGCTCTATAGTTCCCTCCTGACTCTTTACCAGCAATAGCAGATACCAGCCTATTAAACTCTGAACCACCGCCAGTAGTAGAACCTCCCGCTACAGGAGAATTCATACTACCTCCTGTATTATTCTGCATCTGCCGTAGTCTATCTAAAATACTGTTAGTCTGTTGTCCAGTTTTATAGGCAAAAGTTTGATTACCAGGAACTCTAGCTCTCTGCTGACCGCCTGTTAGGATACTGAGACTATCTCTGAAATTGGCAGACAATGGCTGAGAACGATCAGGCATATATCTAGGATTTAATTTAACCTGTGGTATACTACGCCAGTCAGGGATATATACCATTAGAAGTATCCCCTCGGATCAGTCATTCTACCATTAACCCAAACCTCATAATGTAAGTGATTTCCTGTAGCGTTTCCTGTAGCGCCAACATATCCAATCAATTGACCTCTGTTTACCCAGGTACCAGATCTAACTGCTATACGACTTTGATGAGCATATTTAGTTATAAAGCCCGCCTTGCTAGAAAGAGTAACCATATTTCCATAAGCACCACTACTACCAGCAAAACTAACATATCCAGCATGTGTAGCATAAATAGGTGTTCCTCTAGGTGCAGCAAAATCAGTACCTGAGTGACCACCACTAGAACGATATCCACCTTCATACTCACTACTAATTCTTGTATATTTTACTGGCAAGCCATAAGGCTTCATTGCATTACTAGTAGGTTTACCAGTCAGTCCTTGCTGTTGCATAAACTGTGGAGTAACCCCTGAGAGATCATAGCTGCCCCACTGAGACTCTAGTGCTCGCGCGTCCGCTAGGGCACGCCTAGAGCGTTCGTTAGCCGCTAGCTGAGACGCTACAGAGGTCGCAGCCTTATTTACATCTAACTGACCCTTGATCCTGTTATAGAAACCTTGAATATCTGGACCGGGTCGATTAATGTCTAGTTCTGGGAGAATATTACTGCGCTCTAAATCCTTATATTTCCGACCTAATTCTCGAAACTTATCTTTGACAATAAGGTCTTCCATGCCAGGCATTTATCAACCCTCCTTCAACCTCTGTCGTAATCTCTGTAATTGCTGTTGGCGAGCAGATTCCTCATAAGGAGCAGTACCTTGTAATCCTGATGCTGTTAATAGCCTAATTAACTGTTCAGGACTAAATGGTTCATCTCGTCTACCTTGCTGCATTCCAGTAACTCTACTAGTAGTACCAACAACAGGAATCTGCTCTGCTAAGAACTGTGGAGTACTTTCAATAGGAATACCTAAGCTAGTTTCTTGTGACCAGACATTCATAGGAATCTGAATAGCAGGAGTTAATGATCCCTTAATTAATGTCTCAGGAGAGGAAGTATCTCCAACAATATCATTGAATGGGTTAGACGGGTTGACCATTACATAGCCTTCTCGACCTTCATCTTTACGAGCCAAACTGGCGATAAATCCAGGTAATCCACCCATACCCTGATGTAATACAGGTCCAATTCCACCTGCTCTAATCCAATCTGGAAATTGTGCATCTGCTGGGAATGGGTCACCTAATCCACCAGCTTGTTCAATACCCACCATATCTTGAATATTGGCCATAAGCTTAGGATACATAGTTACTAATTGAGGCTTCTGCACCATAGCTTCTACCATGAGTGGAGTAGCTTTACGGAGCCAAGAGTAGAAAGGAATCAATCGACGCATAACAGTTCGTTCAAAGTCTGTTAAGTCCATACCATCAGGGTGGTACTTTTTAACGCGGTGTCCAGCTTCGGAGAACAGATCCTTATAAGCTTTAGTTTTACTATTTCTAACCACATGAATAAAATGAGCTATACGAACAAAGTGATCCCTAGTTTCTGCTAATCCATGTGCTGCTTCACGGACACGACCTTGGGAGATCGGCATATCAGGAATTAACTTACCACTGTCAGTAATAATATCTTCCAGAACAGATGCCTTAGCAAGAATACCTTGATTATGTGCTGCTACATAAAGCTGTTCAAAAGTGAGAGGAACTCCACCCTTAGTAGTTAATGCTGTATCACCAGGACGTGACATAGCAAGACGTAGAGAATCAGGGTCTGTAAGTTCTCCAACACTCTTAATATCCTTATACCGTCCACGCATAGCGTGCATAGTTCTCATAGCTAACATGTAAGATTTAGGAGAGCTAACACCATCTAAAGAAGCTAGCCATATATCACCAATTATGTTACGAATATGGTGTGATGGAGAATAAATCGTAACACCAGATTTCCAAGCTCGCAACACTTTGTCATAGGTACGTAACATCTCACTATTAGGAGTAAAGTTCTTTTCAAATTGCTTAATTAAGACATTACCCTGTTCTGCAATCTCCTTAGGAAAGTAGAATCCAGCCATTCTAGGATCATCAATAGTATGCCTGAACTCCCCGGTCTTAACAGGCATACCCCAACGAGCAACCATATCATCCATTACAGCATTGCGTCTAGTTACTCTTTGTAATGCAGTATTAATTTGATGCATAAACTGCATTGGATCAGTAAATTCTCCAACTTCCCAAGATTTCAACCAGTCCGCATTATTAGTAAAATCATGATCTATTCCATATTTATCCTTGACCTTAGTGTTAGTAAATTGGAACTTAGAACCCATTTCCTTAAGAGACGTATTAATTTCATCCATATGAATACCAGCACGCAAAGCTACAGTATTACCGGCAGCTAAGTCATCAGATAATCTAGATGAGTGTAAGAGTTTTTCCATAGCATCTTGAAATTGTCCAGATAGTATTCTTTCTTTTTCTGTAGCGGGAGTTATAATTCCTTGAGCAGACTTGAATCCCGCAAGGCGTTCCGCTTCTGTTGTTTGACGAACGATGGGTGCCCAAGCCTGCTCAAATGCTGCTGCATTAATTCTAGCTGTATCAATATGTTCACGTTGAAATGGTTTAAGATCTTTAGCTCCCCACCAAGTAGCTACCTTTGACATAATCCCTTCGGTAGCACGATTACCATTTGTCACTGTACCAAGAATCTTAGGACGACCACCTAGAGACTTGTAGATTGCATCATTCAGATACTGTGTCGTATCCTTATTCATCTTGCCTGTAGCGGATTGCTTAATTAATTTAGCGGCTTGCCTATCAATAGCCTTCAACGCTACAGAAGTATCTGCTTGGAAAAGTTTTTGAATGAGATTCTTACTTGCTACAACATCTCCCTGCACCATTCCAGCTTGTTTGACAACATTACCAATAGCACCTTCTAGCGACGTTCGAGCTTCTTTAGCCCGGGCAGCATTAGTCATTCCAGTAATATCTTCAACAGCTTTACCTGATGAGGATAAGATACTAGACTGTATAGCTGCATTTCCCTGTGCCCGTGCAGCCTTAACTCTTTCAATAGCCTGAGCTAAAGCCTGATCCTTACCACTTAATCTAGCTTTATCTCCCTTAGCAAAAGCTTCCATTACATGCTGAAAGTCTACACCCTTTAACGCTACAGGACCACCGAGTTCATTAATAACCTCAGAGAGTCTGAGTGCTACTCCATCATTATCTACTAATACACGTCCACTAGCTTCCAGTTGTTTTTCAGCAGACCTAAGCATTTCAAAAGCAGTGCCATGCCTAGCTTTATCAAATTTAGCAGCACGAGGATTCTTGATAGTACCTTTCTCAGCAAGAGATTTAGTTACATCATCAACAATTCTATTATATAACTGCATCTGCCCCACAGAATTAATCTCTCTGTGAGGATTAGTCTCCATATACCTATCGGCTAATTGACTAGCTCGTATAGTACGCTCAGGAGATAGCTTAACTTTTGGCATAGCTTTGGAGACAATACTGCCACCAATTAATTTAGCCTGTTCTAAGATAGTCTCTGCTGATTCCACACCCGCATGTGCTAAAGCCTTCTCATGCTTAATATGCTTAGCTTGCTGAGTCTGAGACTTGACTAATTTAGGAGCAGCCTGGGCAATTGGTAGCTTACGCAGAGTTTCTGGAATAGCAATAGTAGGATTCCTTAGGGCTTCTGTAGCAGAATCCAACTTCCTTAATTTACTTGCTACAGAAACCCTAGGAAACTCTTGTGTCAGCATTTGTGGAACAGTCTGCGTCTGAATAGCAGGCTCAGATAACGACGGTATTCTCTCAGCCGGCCTGGCAAATGGACTAGCAATTTCATCAATCTGACGAGGGATAAACTGTTCCGCTAACTCACTAGGACGTTCTTTAGCAATACTCTGAATCACATCATCTGTAATCTTAGCACTGATTCCACTAACTGCACCAAGAGCTTCTTTAGTAACCTTAGCTGATTTAGTAGCTAAACCAATTCCACCAAGCCAAGTTAATGGATCTAATGCAACATCACCAGCGAAGCCTAGTACACCTCTGCCGGCACCTTGCTCCATACCAGTTTCTTCTAATACATCGCTAAAGAGAGTCTTTTCTTTACCAGTTAAACCTGAGATAAACCCACCTAGCTTATCTTCAATCCTTTCTCCAAAAGTATTACCTTCTGCACGAGATTCAATACCTTCTTTGATGAGTTCATTGACACCATAAAGAGGTCGACTAAGAACATCAAAGATACGACTGACCAAGGAAGGATCTTGCTTACTTTCACCCTTACCTAAATTAGCATCAAAAGGCTTAATTCCAGAAGTAGAGTGTCGTAATAGTTGTTGTGCTAAAGTAGCAGAAGACGAGTTTTGTTGCTGCTTCATCTTCTGAATAATGCCCGCTAAACGGACATTAAAATCTTCAGCCACCTTTTCTCCTATATAGGATTAACGGCGCTCATTAATACAATTCAATCTCTGGGAAAGAATGTTTTAGAATGGAACTCTAATGCCTCATGAAAAGTTTCATGATTTTCACCACGAGCAGATACACTAGAGACAATAGAAGCCCATGAATTTGCATCAATAGAATGGATTACAGTTACACTATCAAAATCTGTACCACTTCCAATTTCAACTATACCATCCTCATTACCACGTCGAAAAAATAGACCACCATACCAATGAAACCAAGACTCATTCATTTAATCCACCTCTCTTAGCGTGACTGCTGTGCAGCGGCCTGTAACAGAGCATTGGTAATATGTGGAGGTAAATTATTTTGTTTAGCGTATAACCTAATCTCCTGCTGTAACCTAGCAGGAGTAGTCTTAACCATTTCACCACTTCTAGGATCTTTTGCCTGACCATATAATGCAGCAGGTGTCTGCTGAATACTAGCCCAAGCATCCTGAGCTTGCATAGCATCGGAAGGAGCTAATCCTGCCCTCATAACAGAATCCATAAAAGGATCACCAGTTTGCTGAGGCTGAGAGCGATCTTTTTGGATATTATACATATCCATTAAACGTTCCCAAAGACGCTGAGAATTTTGATCCTGTTCAGACTGTGCTTGTCCAGCTAATTGATTAAAGGAGCCAGTAATCTCACTCTGTCGAGAAGCTTCTAGTTCATTAATAACATCACCTTGCTCAGCTAAATAATTCTCTAACATGAGCATAAGATCAGATGACATATTAGCACCCTGTAGTCTAGCTAAAGGAGCACCCTGCCGGTAGTAATTTTGATCAATAGTTCCTTGATTCTGTAAAAATTGCTGATTAGCTGTACCAGTCTGATCTGTCATACTTTCTAAGAATGCTTGATCTGCTGCTTGGTCGGGTAATATAGCTGGTGCCGCTGCTTCAATACCTAATTGCTTAAATAAGTCAGCCTGTTCATCTTGAACACGTGAATAATTACCATGAATATTACTCTTTAACTTTCCCTGTAGCGCAGCTGCTTCTGCTGCCGCAGCCATAGCCGACTCATTAGACTCTACACCAGTTTCTTCATAATTTTCACCAAGAGCATTATACATACCTGTTACATCTTGACGGTTTTGTGTAGTACGACTCTGAGCCCTACTCATCAAGTTTTCAATTGCCTGTCTACGAGCATCAAAGACAGGATTAATTTGAGCTTCAATCTGTGATTGCAGACCACCATAATCAAGCTGACCCTGCCCACCAAGTAACATTTCTTGCATCATACTAAGAATATCATCCAAGGGGTCAGTGCCCTGTTGTTGCTGGTCAAAACCACGTGGACTAGTACTTACACGACCACCTTTTACCTGTCGATTAGCCGCAGTACGCCTACCCATACCACCTATATTAAGTAATGGTCGTGGACGCTGACCACCAGCCATTCTTACAGCATCAGCTGAGCTAGGATTAATTCCACCAATTAATACCCGTCCCGCAGGATGAGACTGTAATCCTGCAAGAATACCTCTAATATCTACCATTATTAAACTCCGTAGCGTTCAGCCCGGCGTCGTAAAGCTTCCTGCTTAGCAGATTCTGAAGCTAACTGCTGTTCACGTTTAAAATTTGTTTGCTGTGAAAGTAAATCTGCAAGGAAAGCAGAATTTGCTTGTTCCATAGTTCCCATCTGAGTAGTCCAGTCTCGGTTATAATCTCCCTGAGCTTCACCATATAAACCAGACATTAATAAGCCACGAGAAGCAAACTCATCTTTCATTGCTTCTAAAGCTTCTTCTTTCTCAGTTTCCATCTGACGCTTAGATGTAGCAAATGTAGTACCAGCTTCTGTCTTCTGTCGACCCATATCATTAAGGAAGTCTGCTAATGTACGCTGATTACCTCGAAGGAAATTTTGATAATCAGTATCACCAGCAAGATAACTACTTAAACTAGGAGCGCCAACCGACTTAACTGCGCCGGCACCACCACTAGGAACATTACTTACTCCACGACCTCCACCACCGCCTCCACCAGCACCGCGAGAATAACCCTGAGAAATTTGGCCACGACTACCACCACCACTACTAGGTGCCCTTCTAGCTGGCGAACGTGTAGCTCTTTTAGGGGCAGGGGCCCTTTCTGCTACTCGTGGACTTCTATAAGTAGGAACAGGCGCCCTACGGGCAGCTGCCCTATTAATACCAGTGCCGACCGTTAACGCCATTATTTACTCCCCAAATACTCGGAACTAATTAATCTTCCCTGTTTCTTTGCTCTTAGGCGATTCATTATAGCCTGTTTGCGTGCCTTATGCTTCATATCCCTTTCTCTATAACCCATCTTATCAACTGGTCCACTTGTAGGATTAGAGCGACCACCACCATATATCTTAGCACCGGCTGCATAAGGATTAAAACCACGAGTTCGACTACCAGGCATTAGCTCACCGTCTTTACAATAGCTTGCTTAGTTCTGACTGTAGCAGTAAGACTAAATATCTTAGATGGTTGTGTAAGACTACCATCAGTAACTAAGAGAACTACAAAATTAATCTTTCTAAATCTTAAACCTTTCATAAACTTATATGTCTTACTAATAGCAAAATTATTATCTCCAGTATACTGAGTAGTAGTAGACGAAGGAGTATCAAGCAAAGACTCCCAGGAACCTAATTCTTCCCAAGCTAAATCTCCACCTGAGTCTTCTAGCTGTTCCCAAGATGGTGAGAAAGCAATAGTAATAGGAGAAGCTGCACCAATTACATTATTACCAGTTAAAACATCTGCACTCCACCAATATAATTTCTTAAAATGTACTGGATCAGCTATATCAAAATCTTTAGTTCTAATATGACATGCTATAGTACCAGTACCTAATTCATCCTCATTCGCTACAGGAAGATCCCTCATCTTAAACACATGGGTTGATTCATCAAAGTTACGCATAGCAAAGTATTGACCAGGATTAGATGCCGGTAACTTAACTAATGGAGTTAACTCATGCCATTGGCTAGTTGGTTGAAATGTTGATTTCCATTCACTCCATGTCTTTGTACGGAATCCATATACATAAGTCTTAGCAAAGAACCTAGTAATAAGACGATTACCTAAAAGAGAAAGAGAAGAATCAATAGTTCTTGGTTGAGTTGCAGGAGGAATAGTTTGATCTAACACAAATGGAACTTTGATATTAATGGGATTAAAATCATAATTAACAATCTCATATACAATATCATCATGTAGAATATAAGCTACGTTCTCAAATTGCACACTCTTCTTTTCTGCATCAACACCGATAACAGGATTAATTTCACGAAGGATAGCGTCAGCAGGATTTAAATCATAGGCTAAAACATGTGTAGAAGCATCTTTGAATAGAAGTAAGTTGTCATTGTACACTAGAATATCATTAAGAGATTCACCGTCACCAGGCGAAACATCAATAAAATCACTAGCACCCCAAGTAGTTAAGTCAGCAGGTTCAGAAAATGTTAATCTAGAATTATTAGTTACAGCGGACCTACCAGCACATACATATAATCTCTCTTTATGTACAACACAAGCCATACCTCTTGGCATAGTAGCAATCGCTGTTAAACCACCTATAGGGTCCCAACTCATCCCACCATTAGTTGAGTTAGGGTGTGCTACAAACCATACCTTATCTCTATACTGAATACAGGCAACACTAAATCTTTCATTAGCACCATTAATAGCAGTCCAAGTAATACCATCAGTAGATGATCTAATAGACTCTACTCCTGCAGAATCAACTCCACTAGAAAATAAATAAGCTGTAGAACCAAATAATGCTGACCCAATAATTATATGACCCTCAATAGTTGTATTATCATCATCTACTATTACATAAGGAGGACGACTTTTAAGAGAACCTTCAATATCTAATTCTAAATTAACGCATTCAACAAGTTCTGCATCCGCTACAGAAGTTGGATCAGATGATAGGTTAAGACCACCAGTAAAAGGCCCTAATCGTAAGACTTCTCCTGCACTAACCATTACATATCTTCCTCACGGACAGTAATGACAGGATATGTCTCAATAGAGCTACGATTTTCTCTCTCTGCTGTTACATTCAGATCATTCTGAAATTGAGCTAACTTATTAGCCGAGCCTTCCCAATCCTCATCAAGTTCATAAGCCTGGATTAAACAATATTTAACTACTGCATTATGATAGATAAGAGGTAAACCGATTGGGTCAGCATCATTTACAAGATCAGTAGGATTCTGACTATACAAAATCTTTAGACCATCAGTAAAATTAGCATCTGGCTTAGGAAAGAGGAAAATCTGACCATCATAAATTGTATAAACACATGGATCAGAGGTCCTGTTATTCCCATCCCATGTGTAGATAGTTTCATCAAACTGATTAAGACTTAAACCATTAATAGATGAATAAGGCTCTGAATCTGCTGTCTTAACTCTGATGGATCGAAGAACTAGTAAATCAGAAGGCATAGGATAAGCATCTATACCTACCTCTAAGTCATCAAATTGTGTACTCTGCAAAACAGTCTCATTTTGCATGACAATCTCACGCATTGCGTCATTAGCCCATCGAATAATATCAGCATCGGTAATCTGAACTCCCGACTCATCACCGAATTGTCTTTTAACGCGAGTCTTAAGATCACCGACATTCATTATTACTCCAATGGCCGAAGTTGATCATCAAGTTTCTTACCATTAAACTTAATGTAGTTCTTTCTTGTACGCATAAGAAATGCAGACTGATCCTTTAATTCTTCAGCCTCATCCATCTGACGACGCATTTCTAATAATTGAAGTGCAGCCTCTCTTTTATCCAAACGATCTAACACATTACCATGTTTATTATCTGACTCAAATAACATAGCTAAAACATCAGCAGGATTATCTCTTTCAGAAAGATATCTGACAGGAATATTCTTAGAGAGGTCCCAGATAACAATAGGTTTAGCTCTCTCATTAGTAGTCTTACGATTTTCAGGAGG
>Ga0193739_1000104_pt1 | contig 21124 bp, 19 predicted proteins | sample L2a2metaG_FD_144926 | JGI IMG/M metagenome (GOLD analysis project Ga0193739, IMG submission 144926) | Soil microbial communities from a riparian zone of the East river system, Colorado, United States - L2a2 | ecosystem: Environmental > Terrestrial > Soil > Riparian zone | place: USA: East River...
CGACGTGGTACGCCGACCACCGCGTGTTCCTCGCCGAGCAGGTGGCGGCCGCGGACTTCCTGAGCCGCGCCGGCCGTCCCGATCTACCGACGGAGAACGAGCTGTTCCGGGTTGCCGCGCAGCTCTCCTGGGAGGATCGGCTGCGCCTGGCGCAGATGATGGGGCGGCGTGGCGCGGTGGCTGCGGCACGACAGCTGATCACTCCGATCTGGGCCTCGGTGCGTCTGGAGGGACGACGCGCCGTACTGCCGGATTCGGCGCGCCGAGTTTTCTGGTTCTACTTCCCCTCGAGCCAGCGGCCCGTGGCTCGGCTCCTATCGGCAACGTTGGCCGTGGATTCCAGCAACGCGCTGATCGGCCCGCTGGTCGAAACGCTCGTGGAGCAGAGCAGAGGCGCGTCGACATGGGGCTGGAACACTCAGGACTACGGGACGGCTGCGGCGGCGTTGGCCGAGTTCACCGCGCGTCAAACGCGGGCGGCGCGACGCGGCTACGAAGTGCGCGCCGGCAATCAGGTCGTGTTCCGGTCTCGCGGCGACGAGTTGGTGCGCGAAGTGACGCGCCCGCTGACCGGACTGCTGTCCAACAATCCGGGTGGCGGCCAGCGGGTGACGCTCACCGTTCGCGCCACAGAGAGCGGGACGGCAGGCGGCCCCCCTCTCTTCTTCTACGCGACCGTCCACGAAGTGCCGCGGGAGCGTCCGGTCACTCCCGATCAGCAGGGAATACAAGTGGAGCGGTGGTACGAGGACTACGAAACGGGCAAGCCGGTCGTCAGTGTCCCTGAAGGGTCGCTGGTCCGCGTCCGGCTCCGCATCACCGTGCCAGCCGATCGTCGTTTCGTCGCTCTCACCGATCCGTTGCCCGCCGGACTCGAGGCCGTCGACCTGAGCCTGCGCACGACTGGACAATTGCCGGGGCCGGGCGCTGCGCTTTCTGCGCGCGCGCCGACCGAAGAAGGCGCTGAACCAGCGGGCGACTACCTCTTCGGTTGGTATTACGGCAGCTGGGATTCCGGTTGGTGGTCACCGTTCGATCATAAGGAGTTCCGTGATGACCGTGTCGTCTATGTCGCCACCGTGCTTTGGACTGGCCGCTACACCGCCAGCTACGTCGCGCGCGCGACGACGCCGGGCACCTTCATCCGGCCGCCGGCGCATGCCGAGGAGATGTACAACCCGGCCGTCCAGGGTCGCAGCGACGGCGGCATCTTCACGGTGACCGCCCGAGCGCCGTGAGAGGCGCGACGCGGGTCTTTGCCTGGTTCGGCAGCGCGATGGCCGTTACCGGAATCGCGGCTGGCGCCTGGGTGGCGCTACCACTGCCGCGTGGCCTCGCGGCGCCGCCGCTGCTGGTGAGCCTCACGCTGGAAGACCGCAACGGGCTGGTGCTGCGCAGCACGCGCGCCGGCGACGGCACACTGCAGCGCTGGCTCTCACTCGCCGAGATCGATCCCGATCTGCTGGAGACGTTTACCGTCAGTGAAGACCGGCGCTTTTACGATCATCATGGCGTGGACCTCCGCGCCGTTGTGCGCGCATTCGCGCAGAACGTACGCGCGGGGAAGGTTCGATCGGGTGCGTCGACGATTACGATGCAGCTGGCGCGCATGCTGCGACCTTCGCGTCGCACGTGGCGTGGAAAACTGGTTCAGGCGCTGTGGGCGCTGCGCCTGGAGGCACATCTCTCGAAGCAGCAGATCCTCGAGCAGTACCTGAACCGCGTCCCGTTGGGACAGGGGACTATCGGCGTCGAGGCGGCGGCCGCCCTCTACTTCAACGGATCAGCCGCGCGAGTCTCTCTCGGCCAGGCCGCGCTGCTCGCCGGATTGGCCAGTGCACCATCGACCGACAACCCGTTCGTGTCCCCCGACCGAGCCGGCATGCGTCGCGCGCGCGTCCTACGACGGGTCGGTCGCTCCGGATATGCAACCGCGGATGCACTGGACCGCGCCGATCGTGAGCCGCTCGTCGCCGCACGGTCCACGCCGCCGTTCCTCGCGCCGCATTTCACCAGTCGTGTCCTGCAAGGGCTGGACAGTGCCGCAGGCACGTGGCGGACGTCGCTCGATCTTCCACTGCAAACGGCGCTCGAAGGAGAGGTCCGCCACACCGTGCGCACTCTGGCCGACCGGGGCGTGCGCGAGGCGGCGCTGGTGGTCATTGAAAACGGCACGGGTGAAGTTCTGGCCTGGGTGGGATCGCCGGACTTCTGGGCAGATTCGGCCGGACAGGTGGACATGGTGGTCTCACCGCGCCAACCCGGATCGGCACTGAAGCCGTTTCTGTATGGACTGGCTTTCGACCGGGGATACACGCCCGCGTCAATCTTGCCGGACGTTGCCCGCGCGTATCCGACTTCGACCGGACCGTACCAGCCGCGTAACTACGACCGCCGCTTCCATGGTCCGGTGCGCGTGCGCGAGGCGCTCGCAAGCTCCTACAACGTGCCCGCTGTGGAGCTGGCCGATCGGCTCGGAGCCGCCAGCTTGCTGCGCGTCCTGCATGACGCGGGATTCCGCTCGCTGACACACAGCGCGGAGCACTACGGGCTGGGCCTCTCGCTCGGTAACGGGGACGTGACGTTGCTCGAGCTTGCGAACGCGTACCGTGGCCTTGCTTCCGGCGGCGTGTGGCGCGCGGTAGAGTGGCGCAGCGCCAGCCCCGGGGCATCAGGGCCGCGAGACGAGCACCGCTTTGTCTCGCGTGAATCGGCGACGCTCGTCCTCGACATTCTCGCTGATCCTACGGCCCGCATTCCGGGGTTCGGGATCGCGACGCCGTTCGACTTTCCGTTCCAGGCAGCGGTGAAAACGGGAACGAGTCACCACTTCACCGACAACTGGGCCATCGGTGTCACCGGCGAGTTCACCGTCGCGGTCTGGGTCGGCAACTTCGACGGACAACCGATGCGAGGCGTCAGCGGCGTGACCGGCGCTGGACCGCTGCTGCACCGGGCGATGCTCGTCACCGCGCGCCGGCATGCACCTGGCGAGCTCCAGAGCCCCAGGGCTGTCGGTGCGACACGCGCGCGGATCTGCGCGATCTCCGGGTTACGCGCGGCCGGGACGTGCCACGACCTCGATGAGTGGTTCCTGCCGGGCACCGCACCCCAGATGTATTGCGATTGGCATCGTGACGGCACCGTCGTTTGGCCTGCGGAGTACGTCGAGTGGGCTTCGCAGAACGGACGCATCGCTGAGGCGCAAGAGGTCCGGTCAGGAGGTGAGGCAGGAGGTCAGGCAAGTCAATTCCAGATCGTCTCCCCGAGCTCCGGCGACCGCTACGAGATTCCTCCCGGCGTGGATTCCCGGTACGCGACCATCGCGTTACGGGCCACGACGACGCCGGGCGATGGTGCGGTACGCTGGTACGTGGACGGTCGTCGGATATTCGACACGCGGCTCGTTCTGGTACCGGGCACGCACATCGTTCGAGCCGTCACCGCATCAGGTCAGAGCGACGAAACGCGCTTCAACGTTGCGACGCCGCGGCGTTGACAAGGCGCGCGGGCGCCTCTAGAACTGATTCATGCCGTCGCGATCTGTCGTCTTCGTGCTACTGGCCTCTGTTGTGCCGGGTGCGCTCGGCGCGCAGGCGCAGGGCTGGGTTCCCCCGCAGCCGCCGTGCGACCTCAAGGCGGGCCATTTCCGCGTCACGTCGGCGATCGTCAATCTCAGGTCCGCGGCCACCAAGCCCAATACGCGCGATCAAATGCTGGAGGCGACTCGGGACGTCCTGACCCGGGCCATGACGGGTGACCGGCAGGATAAGAACCCGGCTGCCTGGTACTACTTCGGCCGTTACTACGTGGAAATGCGGGATGCTGCCGGCGCGGACAGCGCCTTCCGCCGAGCGCTCGCGCTTGCTCCCGAATGCCAACAAGACATCGACGGGTACCGCGAGAAGCTGTGGGTCGATGGGATCAACGCCGGATTGCGCAACTGGCAGGAGAGCAGGCTCGACTCCGCGAAGACGCTGCTGCGCCAGGCGGCCGCGCTGCGTCCCTCCCATCCACGTGCATGGTTGGCGCTGGGCCAGATCTATGCATCCGAAAACAAGACGGATTCGGCCGCGACTGCCTTGAGTCAGGCGGCAGCCGCCGCCGGTAATGACACGGCTTTCGCCCAGCAGAAGAAGGACGCACTTGGGACCTCCGCGCGACTCCAGATCCGGCGGCTCCAGGGCGATTCGGCCGCGCAGCGCTGGCAACGGACACGGTTCAGCCGCGACTCTGTGCAGCGCCTGCTTGCGGCCGATTCGAGTGTCCTGGCCCGGATCGAAGCGTCGTCCGCGTCGCGGCGGGCGCGCGGCGCGCGGCTTGCACCGGTCGATCAGCAGGCCTTCACCCGCGATTCGACTGCCAGAGCCCGCGCCGTGACCGATCGCCGCGCTGCCCTGGCCGCTCGGGCGAGTGCGGTAGCGAGCGACAGTGCGGCCGCTCACGCGGCGTACGATCCGGTTATCCGGGCTTTCAAGTCGTATCTCGAGGCTTATCCCGAAGCGACCGATGCCGTTCCCGGCCTTGCCAACCTGTATTACCAGAGCGGCCGTCTCGGGGAGGCGAATGCCGCCTTTGAGGCCATCTATCCTACCAACCGACGCATCGACCCTGACGTGATCATTGAGGCGGGAAGGGGGGCGCTACGGGCGAATGCACCCGTCGTGGCAGCCGCCCTACTCGAGCGCGGACTCGCCGAACGACCCTACCACCGCGATGCCCTCGTGGACCTGAGCAACGCCTATCTGGTGCTGCGGGACTCGGCTCACCTGCTGCCGGCAGCCCACCGGCTCATGGCTGTAGACCCTCTCAACCGGGTGAGCCTCCGCCTGCTGTCGGCCGGCTGGGATTTGCGCGGTCGCCGGGATTCGGCGCAGAAGTACCGGGATCTGGCGGATGGCAGTCTGCAGGTCGAGATCTCGATCAGCAGCCTCGATGCGGACTCGAGCGGTTACACCCTGCGCGGCGTCGCGAGCAACGCCGGCAACACCGGATCTCCCGTACAACGCCTGACATTCGAGTTTCTCGACGCGCGGGGGAATGTCCAAGTCACGCAATCCGTTGAAGTTCCTCCACTCCCTCCTCAAGGTTCGCGTGACATCGAGTTGCGCGTCCCCGGAACGGCGCTCGTCGCCTGGCGTTACCGCCCCTCCTAGGGAGGGGCGGACGCACGTGTGCTGATGAGGATGGCCCCCTGGTAGTGGTCACGTCCAAACCGGGCAGTAGCCTCGATGCCATCCATATGACGGATGAGCAGCACGCTCGTCACGGGGATCGTGCGTAGGATGTCGACGCCACCGATGTGCACCTGATCGACATAGACCTGCACTCGGCCGTCCGGTCCACGCAGCGACAGCCAGTTTCCGCGCAGCGCCTCGATCGCATGGAGGAGCGAGGTGAAATTGCGCTCACTGAGCTCATCCTGCGTGATCAGGTTGCGATCCCTGGGAGGAGCGCCGCCTGATGAGCGACCGGCACAGGCCGACACGGCGATCAGGACCGCCGTCCCGGCTAACACGAAGCGCAGTCGCATCATGATGATGGTATACCGCCGTGGTGGAACTCTCGCAACTAGCGTTGCCGCCCCTCCTAAGCGATATTAGCCGTTGAAGTTGCGCCGTTAGCTTCAGAAACTCCTTGAACCTCTAGGCGGTTAGCAGTGATTCGCGTACAGGCGGTGGCACTCGATTCCCTGGGAGCCGCCCTACAACTCACTCCGGGAACCGAGTTGCTCACGGTCAACGGCCGCGACCTCGAGGACTTTCTCGACTGGGAGTTCCTGACCGCCGATGACCAGTTCGTGCTGAAGGCACGCCTGCCATCGGGGGAAGAGATCGAGTACGACGTCGAGCGCCCGGAAGGGCTCCCGATGGGCGTCACGCTCGAGCCGCCTCGCATCCGGCGCTGCGCCAACCACTGCGACTTCTGCTTTGTGGACGGCAACCCGGAGGGGATGCGGCAGGCGCTGTACATCCGCGACGACGATTACCGGCTCTCGTTCCGCTACGGCAACTTCGCGACCCTGACCAACCTCAAGCCGTGGGACCTCGAGCGGATCGTCGAATACCGCCTGTCGCCGCTCTATGTCTCCGTGCATGCGACTGACCCCGTCGTGCGCCGCTGGCTCCTCCGCAATCCCGAAGCGCCTGACATCATCCCGCAGCTGCGCTGGTTCGCGGAACGGGGGATCGCAGTTCACACGCAGGTCGTGATGGTTCCCGGCATCAATGATGGGCCGCAGCTCGTGCGTACGTTGACCGACCTTTACGCCGTAGGTCCGGCCGTATTGTCGGTCTCCGTGGTGCCCGTGGCGTTGACCGAGTTCAGCAAACACGCATTGGTACGCCAGCCGACTCGGGACGAATGTCACGCTGCGCTCGCGACTGTAGACGACTTCGCGGCACGCGCGGTGACGGATCGGGGAATGCCCTGGTGCTATGGCGCCGACGATCTGTATCTGCAGGCCGACTTGCCGTTGCCGCCGGCCGCGTGGTACGGCGACTTCGAGCAGCGGGAGAACGGCGTCGGCGCGGTGCGATATCTACAGACGCGCATCGAGGGCGCCCGGACGGCACTGGAGTCGGAGAACTGGCGAGACAAGCGCATCGGCATCATCACCGGTACCGCGATGGGGCCACTGCTCCCACAGATCGTGGCTGATCTCACACGGATGACTGCGGCTCATTTCGAGATCCTGGCGCTCGAGAACACCCTGTTCGGGCCGTCCGTCACGACGGCCGGACTGCTTCCCGGCAAGGCTGTGCTCGCGGCGCTCCAGGACCGCAGAGACCTCGATCTCGCGCTCGTGCCGGCCGAGTCGGTCAATGACGACTTGCTGTTCATGGATGATATGGCCGCGCATGACCTGGCGTCGCGGGTGCCCATGCCGGTTCGGCTCTCATACGATTTCGCCGATGCGCTCGAGGAGAAGTTGGAAAGTTGGAATGTTGGAATGCAACCTTCGGGGGGACAGTCATGAGCGGTGTCCCTACGGTCGCCATCATCGGGCGCCCCAACGTCGGCAAATCGACGCTCTTCAACCGCATCATCGGCCGGCGGCTCGCGATCGTGGACGCGCAGCCCGGCGTCACGCGCGATCGCCACTTCGCGCCCGCGGAATGGAATGGCCGGCGGTTCTGGCTGGTGGATACGGGCGGTCTCATCCCGGGTTCAACGGACCCGCTCAACCGCGCGATCCGCGCGCAGGTGGAACAGGCAATCGCGGACAGCGATGTGCTCCTGTTCGTGGTGGACGTCGAAACGGGCATCCATCCGATGGACCTCGAGATCGCCCAGTACCTCCGGAAGGCCAAGCGGCCGGTCCTCCTGGTCGTGAACAAGGCGGACAACCTCCCCGACGAAACCCGACATCTCACGTTCTACGAGCTGGGGCTGGGCGATCCGTTTCCCGTGTCCGCGGCGGTGGGGAAGAACAGCGGCGACCTGCTGGATAAGGTCGCGTCCATCTTGCCGGAATCAGCGGAATCTGTGGCCGACGAGGCGATTCATGTCGCCGTCGTGGGCCGCCCTAATGTCGGCAAATCGAGTCTGGTCAACCGCCTGCTCGGCCAGGACCGGCATATTGTCGCCGCCGAGCCCGGGACCACGCGCGACGCCATCGACACGCAGTTCGATTACCAGGGCCGCAAGCTCGTGTTCATCGATACGGCCGGCCTCCGCAAGCGCAGCAACGTTCACGAAGATCTCGAGTTCTACTCGACGCTCCGCACTTCGCGGGCGATGGAGCGTGCGGAGGTCTGCCTGCTCGTTGTGGACGCGAAGGACGGGATGCACGTGCAGGATCTCAAGATTGCGAACGAAGCGTGGGATCGCGGGGCAGGGGTCATCATCGCCGTAAACAAATGGGACCTGATCGAGGAGAAGGAGACCAACACGGCGATTCGCGGCGAGCAGCACATCAAGGAGCGTGCTGCGTTTCTGGAGTTCATTCCGTTTTTTTACGTCTCGGCAAAAACCGGCCAACGCGTCACGAAACTGCTCGATGCGATCGTGACCGTGGCCGACGAACGGGAGAAGCGCGTGCCCACCGCCGAGGTCAATCGGGTGCTGGAAGAGCTGCTCGCGCGACAACAGCCGCCCCAGCCCGTGGGCGAATCGGTGCGGCTCTTCTACGCCACGCAGGTCGGCACGGCACCGCCGCGTTTCGCGGTGGTGGCGAACCGGCCCGAGGCGATCCCCGAGTCCTACACGCGTTACCTGCACAACGGCTTTCGCGAAGCGTGGGAGTTCACGGGGGCGCCGCTGACGATCAAGTTCCGCCGCAAGCGGGGACGTCGCTGAACGCCATCCTGGCGATCTTGGCCGCCTACCTGCTGGGGGCGACGCCAACCAGCTACCTCGCCGGCAAGCTGGGGCGGGGAATCGACCTCCGTGAGCACGGCTCGAAAAACCTCGGCGCGACGAACGTCTACCGCATCCTCGGTTGGAAGTACGCGATTCCGGTCGCGCTGATCGACATCGTCAAGGGTGCGATTCCGGTGCTCTTCTTTGCAGGGTGGGCCGGTGCCGCCGAGCACCCGTGGCTCCCGGTCGCACTCGGTGGCGCCGCGGTGCTCGGACACATGTTCTCGCCCTACGTCTCCTTCAAGGGGGGCAAAGGCGTCGCGACGGCCGCAGGCATGTTCCTCGCGCTCGCCCCGCTCGCGGTGCTGCTCGCGATTCTGGTGTGGGGCCTCTGCCTCTGGCTGACCGGCTACGTCTCCCTCAGCTCGATCATCGCCGTTCTCAGCGTGCCGTTGTCGGTGGCGCTGCTGCAGCCGGGCTCGCCGTACGTGTTCTGGGCGAGCGTGGCGTTGGTTGCGTTGATCATTTTTGCTCACCGTCGGAACCTCAGGCGGCTTATCGCGGGCACCGAGAATCGTTTCCGTACTCGGGGTAAACCCGCATGAAAATCGCGGTTGTCGGCGGAGGAGCCTGGGGCACAGCTCTCGCAGACCTGCTCGCGCGAAAAGGAGAGCAGGTGACCCTCTGGGCCCGCGAGCCCGAGGTCGTCGACAGCGTAAATCAGCGGCACGTGAACGAGATATTTCTGCCGGGAGCGCCCCTGGCCCCCACACTCGCCGCGGCGCGGGACATCGCGGCCGCGGTGCGGGGCGCGGAGGTGATCGTGTCAGCGGCGCCCTCGCATGCAGTGCGCCCGGTCATGACCCAAGTGGCTCGGTCGATCACCAATGCACCTCTGATCGTCAGCGCGTCCAAGGGGCTCGATCCCGAGAAACTGGAACGGCCCTCCGCAGTGTTGATAGCGGTGCTCCCCCCCGGCACGCCGATCGCGGTGCTCTCGGGCCCTTCGTTCGCGCTCGAGGTCTATCAGCGTCAGCCGACGGCGGTCGTCGCTGCGGCGGCGGATCAGGCGGTGGCTGAGCGGGCGCAGCGTCTTTTTTCGACGCCGCACTTCCGCGTGTATTCGCACACCGACGTGATCGGGGTGGAGCTGGGCGGCGCGCTGAAGAACGTGATCGCGCTAGCCGCGGGCATCCTCGAGGGACTCGGGCTTGGCTTTAACACGCGCGCGGCATTAATCACGCGCGGCCTCGCCGAAATCACGCGGCTCGGTGTGGCGCTCGGTGCTCAACCAATGACGTTCGCGGGCCTGGCCGGCCTCGGCGACTTGATCCTCACGGCCACGGGGGCGCTGTCACGGAATCGCGGGCTCGGCGTCGCGCTGGGGCAGGGGCAATCGGTCGCGGCGGCGCTCGCCCGCACACAGGCCGTCGTGGAAGGCGTCAATACCGCACGCAGCGCAGTTGCGCTGGGAGAACGCCACGGCGTCGATCTGCCGATTGCGCGCGAAGTCGCGAACGTGCTGTTCCAGAACAAGCCGCCGCGCCAGGCGGTGAGCGACCTGATGGAGCGCGAGCTGAAGGCGGAAGGCTGATGAGCAGCGGTTCGTCGGCGCAACCCGTCCAGGAGTTCTTCTCGATCGGCGAGGTCTGCCAGCTGACGGACCTGAAGCCGCACGTCCTGCGGTATTGGGAGAGCCAGTTCCGCTTCCTGAATCCCGCCAAGAACCGCTCGGGGAATCGCGTGTACCAGCGGCGCGAGATCGAGCTGATCATGCTCGTCAAGCATCTGCTCTACACGGAGAAATACACGATCGAGGGCGCCCGGCAGAAGATCGAACAGTATCGACGCTCGGGCGAGCTCAAACCCGAAGCGCGGCGCGCGCTCGCCACCGAAACCGTCAAGGAGCTCCGCGCCGAGCTCAAGTCGGTGCTCGGCATTCTCGAAGGGAGCTGAGGTGCAGGTCGCAGTTGTCATTCCAGCTTTTCAGGCCGCCAAGACCATCGGCGACGTCATCACGCGCACGCGCACCGCCGTCCCTGCCGCGCAGATCATCGTTGTCGATGACGGATCGACTGACGGGACGGGGGACGCGGGAAGGGGACAGGGAGCAACGCTGCTCGTCCAGCCGCGCAATCGTGGAAAGGGTGTCGCCCTGCGGGCAGGCATCGCGAAAGCGTGTATCGCGGGCGCGTCGGTCATCGTCACGCTCGATGCGGATGGACAGCATCCACCAACGGAAATCCCGCGCTTGCTGAAACCCATCGCCGATGGCAGAGCGGATCTGGTGCTGGGCGCCCGGGAGCGCAGCGCCACGATGCCGGTGTCCCGCCGCCTCACGAACTGGCTCTCCGCGAGCCTGGCGTCGCGCATCGGCGGGCAGCAGGTGACTGACGCGCAGACGGGATTCCGGGCGTTTACACGTGAAGTCGCCGAGCGCGTGCAGCCGGACGGCGACCGCTACGAGTACGAGGCTAACTTTCTGCTCGACGCGCTGCGGGCCGGCTATCGCGTCACGTCGGTTGAGGTGCCCACGATTTACGGCGCCCCTAGTCATTTCCGCTACCTGGGCGATACGTGGCGCATGGCGCGCGCGTTCGCACGACATGCCGGCCGGATCGTGGTGGGAGCATAGTGACGACCAAAGAAGACGGCTTGCGGATCCTCGTTTCCAACGATGATGGTGTACTGGCGCCCGGCATCGCCCTGCTCGCCGACGTGTGCGCAACGGTTGGGCAGGTTACCGTGGTAGCGCCCGACCGCGAGCAAAGCGGCACCTCCCACTCGCTCACGCTGCATCGGCCGCTCCGCGCCCACCGGCGCTCCGATGGCGCGTTTCAGGTCGATGGCACCCCGACGGACTGCGTGCTCCTGGCACTCGGGACGCTCATGCCCGACGGCCCGAACTGGGTCTTTTCGGGAGTCAACCACGGGCCCAACATGGGCGAGGACGTGCTCTATTCGGGCACCGTTTCGGCGGCTATGGAAGGTCTGGCAGCCGGCGTGCCGAGTGTCGCCATTTCCTATGGCAGCTTCGATCTCGAGCATCTGGAGAGCCATCGCAAAGGACTCGAGCGTCTCATTCAGCGAATCGTGCGCGTCGAAAACTTTCCCGGCGAGACGCTGCTCAACATCAATCTTCCGCCGATTCCGGGTGATCAGGTCAAAGGTGTGAAGGTGACGAACCTTGGCAGCCGCGTCTTCCACGAAGAGATCGCCACGATGAAAGACCCCTGGGGTCGCGAGGTCCACTGGATCGGGGGAGGGCGGGTGACGTGGTCCGGCGGCGCCGATTCGGACTTTCAGGCGGTCAAAGACGGCTACATCTCCGTCACGCCGCTCCATGTGGACCTGACGAACTACAAGCTGCTCGAAGTCGTCGGCAAGTGGGAACTAGGTAAGTGACCTCCCCCGGGAGCCGCGATACCTACGGCGGCTACCGTGTTCGCCTCGTGGAGCAGCTCCGCACCCAGGGCATCCGCGATCTGGCCGTGTTGCGAGCGTTCGCGGACACGCCGCGCCATCTCTTCGTGCCTGAAGCTGTGCGTCACCGTGCCTACGAGGACGCCGCGCTCCCGATCGGCACGGGCCAGACGATCTCGCAGCCGTTTACGCAGGCTCGCTACCTCGAAGCCCTCGGTCTCAAGGGCAAGGAAAAAGTGCTCGAGATCGGCACCGGCTCGGGCTATCAGACGGCGCTGCTCGCGGCGCTCGCCGGCCAGGTGTTTACGATTGAGCGCGTCCGTCCGCTGGCTCAAGCCGCGCAGGCCGCGTTGCGGGCGGCGGGCGTAACCAATGTTTCGCTGCTCGTCGGTGACGGCACGCTCGGCTGGAGCGCCTACGCGCCCTACCACGCGATCCTGGTGGCAGCGGGCGGGCCGGAGATTCCGCCCCCGCTCGTCGAACAGCTCACCCCGGACGGACGCCTGATCATCCCCCTTGGCGCCAAGGGCGCGCAGACGCTGACCCTCGTTCGACGCACTGCGGAAGGCGTCCGGGCAACGCCAATCGGCGAAGCTCGCTTTGTCCCACTAGTCGGGGAGCATGGATTCGATGCTTGATCGATTCGTCGTGTGGCTCACCGAGACCATCTTCGCGCTCGGCTACCCAGGGATCGTGATCCTGATGACCATCGAATCGTCGGCAATCCCGTTCCCGAGCGAGGTGGTCATGCCGCCCGCGGGATATCTCGCCGCACAAGGGCGGATGAGCTTCCCTCTGGTGGTCGCGTCGGGTGTACTCGGAAGCCTGCTTGGGGCGCTCGCCAACTATTGGGTGGCGCATTGGCTCGACCGCTGGTTGCGGCGCTACGGTAAATGGCTCCTGATAAAACCCCAGGCACTCGACAAGGCGGAACTGTTTTTCCGCCGGCACGGCGAAATAGGGACCTTCATCGGGAGGCTGGTGCCGGTCGTGCGGCAGCTCATCTCGATCCCAGCGGGAATGGCGCGCATGCGGCTGGATCGCTTCATCGCGTACACGTCGCTCGGAGCAGGACTCTGGTGCCTCATTCTGACGTACATCGGCTACGTGCTGGGGCGAAATGAAGCCACGCTTCGCAGCGAGGAAGTCCATCGCCGAGTGGGACAGGTTCTCATCTACTTGCTTCCCGCGTTAGTGGTCGTCGGCGCGATCTACGTGGTCTGGTATCGGCGCCGCCGTAAGGTTGGTCCCTCGACGGCCGGGAGTCCCGAGCCTCCGGCTGAATGAGCCTCCGGCGCTGGATTATCCGGGGTCGAGTTCAAGGAGTGGGGTTCAGGTGGTTTGTCATGTCCGCAGCCGAGCGACTGAAGCTCGGCGGGTATGTGTCCAACCTACCGGATGGATCTGTTGAAGTAGTTTCTCAGGGTCCCGATACCGCACTCGAGACGTTGGAGCACCAGCTCCGCCGCGGTCCTTCATCCGCGCGCGTCGAGACCGTCGAACGTCTTCAAGTTCCACTTGAACTTGATATCCCGAGGTCGTTTGAAATCCGATAAATCGGCGCTCGTCGATGAGCTGAAGCGCACGATCCGTGACGTCAACAACTTTCCCAAGCCGGGGATCGTGTTCAAGGACGTCACCCCGGTGCTGCTCGACGCTGAGCTGTTCGGGCGAGCGGTCAAGCTCATGGCGGATCCGTACCGCGATGCGCGCATCAATCGCGTCGTGTGCATCGAGTCGCGGGGGTTCTTGTTCGGCGCGCCGATCGCGTTGGACCTCGGGGCAGGGCTGGTGCCGATCCGTAAGCCGGGGAAGCTGCCTGCGGCCACCCAGCGAGTGGAGTACGCGCTCGAGTACGGGACGGACGCCCTGGAAATGCATCACGACGCCGTCCAGCCGGGCGATCGCGTGCTGATCGTGGACGACGTCCTCGCCACGGGTGGCACGGCCAACGCCGCGGCGCAGCTTGTCGGCGGGACGGGCGCGTCCGTCGCTGGATTCAGTTTTCTAATCGAGTTGGACGTCCTGAATGGACGCCAGCGCCTGCAGGGAAGGCGCGTCGAGGCCTTGCTGCACTACGCCTAACTCACGTACATTTCGCCGTTTACGCCCCCGGACATGCCCCTGTAGCTCAGGTGGATAGAGCAGCGGTTTCCTAAACCGTTGGCCGGGTGTTCGAGTCACCCCAGGGGCACTGGACGACTACTCAATGATCAATGTTCAACGCTCAATGATCATTGATCATTGATGATTGAACATTCCGCAGGAGCCGTAATGGCCACGCAGACCGCAGCCTCAACAAGCAGTGCCAAGCCGACCCCGGTACAGAGCTCAGGGCGGCAGCCGTTTTCCGACCGGTTCGTCGCCTGGGTCAACGCCCATAGGCAGCTCACGTACTGGATCGCCGCGGTCCTGGTGGTCGGTGTGGTGCTGTTCGTGTGGCAGCTGTCCACGCAGCGTCGCTCCGAAGAGATCGCGAGTCGCGAGCTGCAGGGAGCTCGTTTCGCGTTTGAGAATCAGAACCTGCCGCTCGCCGCGAGCGAGCTGGCGCGGGTCATCGAGAACTACTCGGGTACCAACGCCGCCGAGGAAGGTCGTCTGCTGCTGGCCAACGTGCGGTTGCTGCAGGGGCAGCCGCAGCAGGCGGTGGAAGTGCTTCGCGACTACGCGCCGCGCGCAGGCGGGGCCTATCGGCCGCAGGCCTACGGGCTTCTGGGGGCTGCCTACGAAAATCTGGGCCGCTTTCGGGAGGCTGGAGAAGCCTACGAAAATGGGTCGGCAGCGGCCCGCCTGGACTTCCAAAAGGCCCAGCTGCTGTCTGATGCCGGTCGCGCCTGGACGATCGCTGCGGACACGGCCAGGGCTATTGCCGTCTATCAGCGAATCGTGCAGGACTTCCCGAACGAGGGAGCAGTGACCGAGGCGAAGGTACGCCTGGGCGAGCTGAGGAAAGGGACAGTTTCGTAGCAGTCAGGTTCGTATAATAGATATTATGTTAAGTTGAGCCGCGTGTGAATGTGGACAAGCCATTCAAGTAATCACACCTCTGAACTCAAGTAATCACACCTCTGAACACCATTCTCCCCTCTCCAGCGAGCCAGACATCGTCGTAACGGCCGCCTGAGGCCTTGGTGGCGCGAACCGTCAGCAGCCGACCGCTGCGGCTCTGGATGTTGATCGGCAGGCGTCCCAATCCCCATTCCTCGATCGCGCACCCGGCAGCCACGGCGCCCGTCCCACAGGCCAGCGTTTCGCCTTCCACGCCGCGCTCGTAGGTTCGCATCCGCCACACCGGCGTACCGTCCTGAACGGGACCATCCGCAGAGATGAAATTGATGTTGGCGCCCTCCGGAGCGAGCGCCGGGTCGAAGCGCAGCGCTCGTCCGCGGTCCATCAGTGCCACCCGGTCTACGTCGTCCACCACCACGACGAGGTGCGGCACGCCAACGCGTCCGAGCACGGCTTGGCGCTCGCCAGGAGCGAGGCCGAGCGCTGAGACTGCGACCGGCGGCTCTACGGGCGCCAGATTGAGCTCCGCACGACCACCCCCGGGCAACCCGCGTGCGCTGGTGCGGCTGCGGTAGGTCCCGGCGTCGGTCTCGAGATCCATCCCCTCCGCAGCGCCGACGCCCAGGTGCACCGCGAGGTTGGTACTGCAGAGGGCGGCATTCCCGCACATCGCGGCGTGAGAGCCGTCGGCGTTGTAATAGATCATGCGCGCCGCGCCGGCGTGGGAGCCGGGTCCGACGAAGACAACTCCGTCCGCCCCGATGCCGGTCCCGCGCGCGCAGACGGCCTGCATGTCCTCCGGGCTCCAGTCGGCCGGTGTGGACACGCGTGAGTCCAGCATGACGAAATCGTTGCCTGATCCCGTCATCTTGTAGATCGGTAGACCGATCAGATGCGGCCGAACCAGGCCATCAGACGCAGGCGTGGCACCTTCCACACCGCCTCGCGGACGATGGCCCGATTCATCTTGCTCTGTCCCTCGGTCCGGTCGACGAAGACGATCGGGATTTCCCGGAGCTTGAACCCTTTTCGCCATGCGCGAACGCTCATCTCGATTTGAAAGGCGTAGCCGTTGGATACGACCTGGGAAAGGTCGATTGTCTCCAGCACCCGCCTGCGAAAACACTTGAACCCGCCCGTCAGGTCCCAGATCCTGAGCCCGGTGAACCAACGGGCGTAGATATTGGCCAGATAGGATAGCATGAGCCGGCCCATCGGCCAGTTTACCACGGTAACCCTACCGTTCAGGTACCGCGAGCCCAGCACGAGGTCGGCATCCTCGATGGCCTTGAGAAACTCCTTGAGGTGTGCCGGGTCGTGCGAGAAGTCGGCATCCATCTCGAAGACGTAGTCGTACCCCCGCTCCAGCGCCCACTTGAACCCGGTGATGTAGGCTGTCCCCAGGCCCAGCTTGCCTTCCCTATGCAGCGCGTGTACGCGGGGATCGGTGCCTGCCAGCTCGTCGGCGATCTTGCCGGTCCCGTCGGGCGAGTTGTCATCCACGACGAGCACTTCGAGCCGGGGATCCTGGGCCAACACCTGCGGCACGATCTCCGGAAGATTGATCGCCTCGTTGTAGGTCGGTATGACAACGAGGGCCCTCTCTCGCTCAGCCACGCCGCTTCCTTGCTACGACGGGAGGAACCACAAAGCCTGCCAACACAAGTACGAGTGTCCCGAAGGCGATGCGCTTCCCGCGCGCGAAAGTGCGCGAGTAGTAGCTGAGCTCGACCGTACGCGCGCCGGGCGGGACTGGAACCGTGATCAGTGCGTGATCGCCACGCAGCACGGGCGCAGGACGCCCGTCAACGGTGGCTTGCCAATCGACATACCAATTCTCGGCCACGAGCACGTAGCTCGAGTCCCGCGGCGCGGGATCGAGCGCGATCGTCATCCGCCCCGCGCGCCAAGCGGTCACTCGAGCGCGCGACGGCGACGGCGGCGGCCAGCCTTGCAACGGAGGCGTGTTGATGGGGGCGTCACTGGCAAAAAAGACGATGCGATCGTACCCCGGCAGTCGTGGGTCGGACAGTGTCGGCGGGATGGCTCCCGCGTCGACTTTTGCGGCCCCCGGAACGACGCGTGCATACGGTGGCACGGTATCGGCCTCGTACACAAAGGCACGCGTTCCTGCCGCGGTCATGACCGGACCGAAGGCGAGATGGTAACCTGGTATCGCCGCGCTGTCGGGGATCAGGACGTAGCGCACCGCGAGCAGTTCCCACAGCCGGGTTGATGTTAGGAGATACCGCGCGCCGTTTTCTGTGCCGGGTCGGCCGCCGATCAGCTCATCGAAGTACCGGAGCTCCTGGCCTTGGTAACCCAACACCTGCGGAATGCCGAACGCCATCAGCATGTTATACGGATACACGTTGAAATTGAGTACGCGCATCGGCAGCGGTGTTGCTCTGAGTCGCGTGATGAGGGCGTCGGTTTGATAAAGTCCCTTGTCGGGAGGCGGCGAATAGGTCCAAAAGCGCCGGCCGTCACGCCACAGATCGGTTCCGACAAGCAGCGGCAGGCCCAGCGCAAACGCCAGCGCCGGTACCCTACCCTGTAGCCGTCCCCACACCAGGAGCGCGACCCCGGCCAACAGAATCGCGCCAAGGACCGCGGATAGCCGGATCGCCCCTCCGTGGGTCAGCGCTTCCCCTACGCGTTCCGGTGGCGCGAGCGCCATGGCGAGGCGACCGAACACTCCAGCGACGCCGAAGAGCGCAACAACGCCGGCCGCGATGAGCCAGGCGCGGACATGGCGTACCCCCTGCCCCTCGCGTTCCAGGCGGGTCACGCCGAAAGCGGCGAACATTGCTGTACAGAACGCGACGACGAAGAACACCATGCCTGGGGCCCGTGTCTTCTTGACCATCGGCATCACGGCCCACCACAGGTGATAGAATGGCGTCGCGCCGCCCAAGGCGATCAACAAAAACAGCAGACCGATTCCGCCGATCCACCACACCAGCCGGCGCCGGCGATCGCCAAAGCCAAGAATGGCGAGCGCTATGACGGGGAGTCCCAGGTATTCGGAGTGCAACTTCAAGGGGTTCGATCCCCAGTAGGTCTCCACCGCTCCGGTGAATCCCGCGAGAAAGAATTCGGGCACGTGGTCCCACGGCACGCCATACGACGTCGAGCCGGCGTAGCCGACCGAGTATCCGCCCGCACGCGGCGAGTGTGGGATGTACTCGAGGAACGGCAGGATCTGCGGCGCGCCGATACCGAATCCCGCGATCACCGCCCCCAGCGTGATGGCCAGGCGCGTGAGCCGCGGCCGTAGCGGCTCGGCCGTCGTCTCACCGAACGTCAGATACAATGCGAACAGCGCCGCCGCGACGAGCAGGTAGTACGTCGCCTGCACGTGGGGGCTCAGCAGGCACAGCCCGACAGCGACGGCAAGAAGCGGGTAACCCCAGAAGCGGCGATCGCGCAGCGACACGACCAGCGCGAGCAGCGTCAGGGGCAACAGCGTCGAGACGAACAGTTTGCCGTCGTGTCCGGGTTGCACGTACGAGATCATGATCCCGGACAATTGATACGCGAGCGCGCCGGTGACGGCTCCGGTCCACGAAACCGCAAAGCGACGCAGGAACAAATACGTCAAGAAACCGGCGAGGATGTAGTGAATGAAGAACGCGAGGTTCATCACGACATGCACCGGCAGAAAGGCGCGCAGCAGCGCCGTCGGATACAGAATGTCGCCGTGGGTCACGACGGCTAGGAATGGCAGGCCGCTCATGATCATGGGGTTCCAGAGCGGGATCTGTCCGGTCGCTTGCCACTCCGCTTTCTCCCACGCATAGAACGCGTAGGCGCTCGAGTACTGATCGCCGTGCGGTGAGGCGAGCCACTGCCCTGAGAGCATGGGCAACGACAGAATGACGACGAAGATCGAGAGGAGTCCGAACGCGAGGAGGTGCGGGCGCGCCGGAACGAATTCCGCTAATGACACCGCGGAACGCAGCGGCGGCACGGTCGGGGGGCGGGCGGTCGCGGTCACGCGCTAGACGTTCCCGGCACCGCGAGCACGACGATCCCCGCCACGATTTCGAGCGCGGTCAACCAGATGCGCGACGCGAGCGCGAGAATGACGGCATCGCCGCCCCCGATCACCGGCGTCAACACGCCGATCAACGCCGCCTCGCGCACGAACAGCCCGGCCGGTGCGAACACCGCGATGACGCCGGCGAGATAGCTTCCGGTGAAGGCGGCGATGTAGAATCCCCACGACGCGCTCACGCCGCCGAGCAGTCCGATGGCCAGCAGTCTGAAGGCGGAGCCATAGAGCAGCCAGGGCACGGTCAGAATGAAGAAGAAGAGCAGCAGCTGCGGCGCGCGCAGCCGGGACCAGACGAGGCTGAGACTCGGAACGTGCCCCGCGAGCCAGCGCCCCACCTTCCCTCCCGGCAACGCCAACATCAGCACGCCAAGTACTACGCCTGCGACCAGTGCGCCCTGCCACCAAGCTGCCTGCAGCACCGCCGGCGTGAACACCGCCACCACAGCAAGCCCCGTCAACAGCAGGACGACCTGCTCGAGCAAGACGGTGGCGGTGGCGACGGTCGCACTCACGCCATAGCGCGACGCCATGACGGCCAAGCTCGCGAACTGCCACACACCCCCCGGAAGAAAGCGCGCCAGGTTGGAGGTGAACCACACTTTGGCGGCATCGAGCGCGCTGATCTGAGCCGCGCACCAGCGCAAGCTGGCCGTCCACGCGCCCACCAGAACCGTCAGCGTGAGTAACACGATCACCGATCCGAGAGCTAGCGCGCCGGGCTGCCAGGCGAACTGCCGCGCGCGGATATCCGCCCAATGGGGAGCGATCTGTCGAAGGAGGTAATAGCCCGCGCCGATGAGCACGACCGCCTGAAGCGCGCGCATCCACCGGCTGCCTCGGCGCGTAGCACCGGGGGGGCCGGGCGGGGTCGTTGCGGGAGCTGCCAGGAGCGTACCTCAAAGGGGGTCTAGGGTCGCGTAAGATACCACTGCCCGAGGGAGCGCCGAAAGCGGTATAGTACCTCCACTTCCGATGCGAATTCTCCATGTAATGACGGCGTTTCCGCGCTCGCGCGACGACGTCATCGTTCCTTGGCTCGTTGCCTTGTTGAAACGGTTGCAGGCTGCCGGGCACGAAGTGGAGGTCTTCACATCGGCGTATCGCGGCGGCGGCGGGGACTCGTTCGACGGGATTCCCGTGCACCGCTTTCGGTACTTTCCGGCGCGCTGGGAAAATCTCACGCACGACGAAGCGACGCCGGATCGCATGCGGCGCTCCCTACTCTACCGCGTCCTGCCGCTCTTCTACGTCCTTGGCGGACTGTGGGGAATCCGGCGGCTGACGCGGCGCCGGGGGGGGCAGTTCGACATCATTCACGTTCACTGGCCCGTGCCCCACGCGCTGTTCGGGTGGCTGGGACGGCGGTCGAGCAAGCGGCGACCGCGTCTGGTCACGAGTTGGTATGGCGTGGAGCTCCGCTGGGTCCAAAGCTCGCTCCCGTGGCTGCGCGGGTTCGTTCGCTGGGCACTCCGCACATCCGATGCGATCGTGGCGATCTCGTCATACACGGCGCGCGAAATCGCCCGCTTCGCCAAGGTGCCCGTGCAAGTGATTCCATATACGCTCGGCTTCGCCGAAACGGGGACGCAGTCTCGTCCGCAGCGCGAACGGCGCACCGCCTTTCAGGTCCTGTTCGTGGGGCGTTTGGTCGAGCGCAAGGGTGTCACGCACCTGATCGAGGCGGTCCGGCGGCTGCCGGCCGAGCTGAGCGCGCGCCTGGTCGTGATCGGCGATGGCCCGGAACGGGCGGCTTTGGAAGCACAGGCACGCGCGGCGGGGATGGCTGACCGCGTCGCCATTCGTGGCCGTGTGTCCGACGCGGAGCTGCGTGCGGCCTACGCTGCGTCCGACGCGCTGGTGCTGCCGTCCATGCTCGATGCGCGCGGCGACACCGAAGGACTCGGCGTCGTGCTCCTCGAGGCGATGAGTTACGGAGTTCCGGTTGTCGCGAGTGACATCGGCGGCATTACCGATATCGTCGAACACGAGCGCAGCGGGTTGCTGGTCCCGCCCGCCGATCCGGCTCTGCTCGCGCGCGCGCTGGAACGCCTGGCACGCGATCCGGCCCTGGCGGCCCGTCTCGGGGCCGCCGGCGAGCAGCGCGTGCGCAGCGCGTTCGGATGGCCGGAGATCATGGCGAAGTGGGAGCGGTGCTACGGTGCGGAAGCCGTTCCAACACGAACACGAACTGATACTGCCAGCGGAGCGGCACCAGCCGCCAGGCCACCTCGAGAACCGGTCCGGTAACGAGGCGCGCGGCCCCCCCCCCCCCCCCCCCCCCCCCCCCCCCCCCCCCCCCCCCCCCCCCCCCCCCCCCCCCCCCCCCGC
>Ga0193739_1000105_pt1 | contig 21117 bp, 22 predicted proteins | sample L2a2metaG_FD_144926 | JGI IMG/M metagenome (GOLD analysis project Ga0193739, IMG submission 144926) | Soil microbial communities from a riparian zone of the East river system, Colorado, United States - L2a2 | ecosystem: Environmental > Terrestrial > Soil > Riparian zone | place: USA: East River...
GATCGGCGTTCGCCTCGCGCTCGGCGCCAGTCCGCGCGCCGTCGTGCGCATGCTGCTGGGCGAGGGAGCGCGCGTCGCCGCGGTGGGAGTCGTCCTCGGACTCGGCGGCGCGTTCGCGCTGACGCGCGTGCTGCAGTCGCTTCTATATGGTATCAGCAGCACCGACCTGACGACGTTCGCAGGTGCCGCCATCTTCGTGGCCGGTGTAGCGATGGCCGCGACATGGATGCCGGCGCGCCGCGCGGCGCGAGTAGATCCGCGGACCGCATTGGCAGCCGAATGACTCCATTTACCACGAGGCATATGACCCGATCGCCGGTGTGCTGCTGCTCGTCTGACTCGCGTCCGCCGCGAGCGCCCCGCGTTGCTGCGCTGCCAACGAGGTTTTCCGTGGTCTTCGCAGCCTAATTGGCGTTAGGCGGCCCATCTCGCTCTGCTGAGCAGTCAAGCAATGTTCGGTAAGCTCGATTGGCGGGGGTTGAGGCACAGCCTGCCGTCTTCTTCATACGCCGAGCTGGGCTGGAACGCTTCTGGCACAACTGGCGGAACTGGATCAATTGATAGGGTGGCCGCTTAACACGCGCCTGAAGCTTCCCCTTGAATCTTGCAGCCACTTTGCAACTTGGCGTCTGCGAAACTTGTTCGCTTGAAAGCATGTCGCTTTTCTTCTAGACGGCGTCGCCGACGCGCAAGACACAGCCCGCCTGGATCACCTATCCTCCAACTTCACCATCTCTCAGGGGATTCCCATGCGTGTTGTATGTCTGCTCGGGGCGCTCGCGAGTGTCGCGCTCACGGCTTGCGATCAACCACATCCAGTCGACCCCTCCGCGAGGAGCGATCAGCGGCTGCAGCGGTCGGTGGTAACGGATGAAGACCTCGGCTCGGCCAGCGGCGCGGGACAGTATGATATCGCCGGCCTGATCGTCACATTCTCGCTCAATGCCGCAGTCGAAAAAAATGGAAAAGGTGAAGGGGAGTTTACGATTTACGCCGACGAGGGCGACGGCCTGATCGTGGATTTTGAAGGCAAGGTCATCTGCCTCGCCATTGATCCGGTCAACCACCGGGCGTGGATCGGTGGGAAGATCAAGGAGAACCGCTCCACCGACCCGACCCTGTTGACCAAGATCCACAAGCAGGGCCGCGACATCTGGTTTCGTGTGCTCGACGAACCCAGCGGGGATCGCTCGACGTTCGTGGGCTTCGAAGGCTCGGCGGGTTTCATAACGTCAGAGGAGTATTGCGCTGGACAGCCGTGGCCGGCCGATAACGCCCGCACGTGGCCCGTCGTGAGCGGTGGCTTCACGCTGCGCCCCTAAGCGGCTGCGTAGAAGAAGACGCAGTCGGAGACCAGTCAGCCCGGTGCCAGCGCGTGAAGCCGGGTTGGCTGGTTTTCGGCGAGTCCTGTAACATTCGGCATGGCCCCTTCCTCGTCGGCGTCGGCTAGCGCGATCGTGCCCATTACCATGGGTGCATCTGGGGCCGCGACCCTGGCGCTCGACGAGTTCGCCGTCACCGACGCGTTGTTCCCACCCTACGTCTACCTGCCACCGCACGTCCACGAGCGCGCATCATTCGCGATCATGCTCGAGGGGTCGTTCGACATCGGCATCACGCATCACGCCTATGCATGTCCCCCGCTCAGCGCAGTGACGGAGCCCGCGGAGGAGCGTCACGACAACCGGCTCGGCTCCGCCGGCGCGCATGTGATCGTCGTACAGCCGGATGCGGCGGCGGTGGAGCGCCTGGGCCCCTGCGGCCGGTTGTTCGAGGAGGTGCACCACGTTCGGAACACGCCGGCTTGCGCCGCGGCGTGGCGCATCGCGCGGGAGCTGCGGGCACCCGACGGCGCGACACCCGTCTCGGTCGAAGGACTGGTCCTGGAGATGCTGGCGCTCTCGACCCGGCACGGCGGGAACGTGGACAGCATGCGCCGCGCCCCCACCCCGCCGTGGCTGGCTCGCGCGCGCGACGCGTTACACGACAGTTTCCAGAACCCGCCGCGCATTCGAGACCTCGCGGCGGCCGCCGGCGTGCATCCCGATCACCTCGCGCGAGCGTTTCGTCTCCGGTTCGGGATACCAGTGGGGTCCTACGTGCGCCGGTTGCGGCTCGATTGGGCGGCGGGGCGGCTCGAGACGAGCGAGCGCACAATCAGCGCGATCGCGCTCGACGCCGGCTTTGCCGATCAGAGCCATTTCACCCGCGCCTTCAAGCGGCACACCGGCCTGACACCGCGGGAGTATCGGCAGTCGTTCGGAGCGCCTGCGCTGGAGGCGTGAAGCTTAGAGGCGGTCTGGTGGCGCGACGGGAGGAACCGCAACCTGCTCGGGTTCGGGCGTAAAATCTTCGCCCGGATTGATAAACCGATCCCGCTCAAAGTTGTACTGCTTGTCATAGAGCTGGCGATACCGCCCGTTCGCGGCGAGCAGCTCTTCGTGCGTCCCGCGCTCGACGATCTCGCCACCCTCGAGCACCAGGATCTGATCCGCGCTTCGGATCGTGGACAACCGATGCGCGATCACGAACGTCGTCCGGCCGCGACGTAGCGCGCGCAGCCCATCCTGAATCTTGGCCTCGCTCTCCGAATCGAGGCTCGAGGTCGCCTCGTCCAGCACCAGAATCCGCGGATCGGCGAGAATCGCGCGCGCGATCGCGATGCGCTGGCGCTGGCCGCCGGACAGCTTCACGCCGCGCTCCCCCACCACCGTGTCGTACTTCTGCTCGAACTGCTCGACGAACTCCTCGCAGTGGGCAATGCGCGCCACGGCCTCGATCTCCGCGCGCGTCGCGTGCGGGCGCGCGAACGCGATGTTCTCGGCCACGGTGCCGTCGAAGAGAAAATTGTCCTGCAGCACCACGCCCAGCTGCGTGCGGTAGTCGGCCAGCGGTACGGACGCGAGATCGCGACCGTCCACCAAGACCCGCCCCTTTTCAGGCCGGTTGAAAGCCAGCACCAGCCCGATCAGTGTGCTCTTGCCGGAGCCCGAGGAGCCGACGAGCGCCGTCGTCGAGCCGGCGCGCGCCTTGAACGACACGTCCTTCAGCACCGGGACGCCGGGCTTATAGGCGAAGGTCACGTGGTCGAACGCGACATCGCCGCGCAGCGTGTGCAGCGGCGCTTTCTGGGCGTCGTCGGCGTCCTCCGTCGTCATGCGGCGCAGCTCGTGAATCCGGTCCAGACCGGCGAAAGCTTCAGTGATCTGAGTGCCGATGGAGGCGATGCTGATGAGCGGCGCGGCCACCAATCCCACGAAGAAGATGTACATGATGAAATCGCCCAGAGTCATCGTGCCGGCGAGAATCGCCCGGCCCCCGACGAGAATCATCAGGACGCCGATGGCGCCGACGACGAGCTGCGCAAACGCGCCCAGGCCCGACACGCCGGTCATCGTGGTGGCGATGTTGCGGAACAGACCGTGCGCCCCGCGGGCGAACACGAGGCGCTCGCTGCGCTCGGAGTGGTAGGCTTTCACGATGCGGATGCCGCCCAGCGTCTCCGCCAGCCGGCCCGTCACGTCCGCGTTGAGCTTGCCGCGCTCGCGGAACAGCGGCCGCAGCTTCGCGAACGCGAACGCCATCCCGCCGCCGAACAGCGCAAGGATCAGGATCGAGATGGCCGTGAGCTGCCAGTTGAGCCAGAACAGCACGCCCAGCGCGATGCCCGCCGTCACCAGGCCGCCGATCAGCTGCACCAGGCCCGTGCCGACCAGGTTCCGGATGCCTTCGGCGTCCGTCATCACGCGGGAGATCAGGATGCCGGTCTTGGTCGAGTCGAAGTACCCGATGGGCAGCCGCAGCACGAACGCCTGCACCGCTTTGCGCATCTCGGTGATGGCGCGCTGCGCCGCGACGCCGAGGATTTGCGACAGGCCGAACGACGTGAGGGCCTGGATGAGGGTCGCGGCGCCGACCGCCAGCGCGATCGTGCCCAGCAGCTCGGCCCGGCCCTTGCCGATGACCTCGTCGATCAGGACTTTCGAGGAGCCCGGCAGCACGAGGCCCGCCAGGCGGTTCACCATCATCAACGCCAAGCCCAGCAGCAGCCGGCTGCGGTGCCGCCAGATCAGCTCGCGCGCTTCCTGCCAGGCATTGGAGTAGTTCGGTTTGGTTTTTTTGTCAGCCACGGCGGGAAGCTTACCTTGTCCTGAGCGGCCGTACCAGGAGCCCGGTGGTCGAGACGCGAACCTCGTACGTACCTCCCCCCGGCGCCGTTGCGCCGATGAACGTCGCCGAACCGTATTCCGCATCGACGAAGGGCCGCAGTATCCAGTAGCGGCGTGCCAGATCGAACGCGTCGAACGGCTTTGCGGCCGCTAGCGAATAGACGGTCCGCTCGCGCGTCTGCTCATCGCCCAGGGCCTGGTAGCGGCCGGCAATGCGATCGAGCTCGTAGACCGTCTGCAGGCCGAGGAGACTTCCGATGGGACGCCACTTCAGCACGTGGGCGTCCACGTAGACGGCGTCGCCCGCGAGATCGAACATGTGCAGGCTGCCGTCCGCCAGCGTGACCGTCGCGCGGAATCGCTGCGGAACACCCACGATCGGCTCCGTCTTGATCGTGGCCGCCACGACCTCCTGTGTCAGCGCGCGATAGCCGCGAATGCCCACCGTGATCGCGCCACACAGCAGGCCGAGCGACAGAAACAACGCGGCGGCGAGAAAGCCAACGAAGGAACTGAGGCGATTGCGCTTGCGCCATGCGGACGTGGAGCCAACGATGAGCACGAGCGCCAGCAGCGCGAAAACAAGCATGACGATGCCCACGATGCCAGTCATTCCCTACACATTATGTGATCGATGCTCTGGCGCAAATTCGCGCTCCTCGCCACCTTGTCCCGCCACCACCAAAAGGCCTATGAAGCGCTCGACTGTAATCACCCTGGCGATCGTGGCTCTGGTCATCGCGCTCTTCTTCTATATGTCCACCGCGCGCGCCAACGAAGAATGCAGGGTCTGCATGGAGTTCCAGGGCCGCTCCAACTGCGCCACCGCGGCGGGGACCACCCCCGCCGAGGCGACGGAGACGGCACATCGCACCGCCTGCGGACCAATCGCCAGCGGGATGAACGAGACGATTGCGTGCGACAACCGCACGCCCGTCTCGGTGCAATGCCGGAGCCGGTGAGGTTCGGTGGCTGGGTTCTCGATTCCCCGCGTTGCCATCCCCGCGCAGCTCCGCTTGACGGCGGGCGAGCCGCGCGGCGGCGAGATCTATGTGATGGAGCGCGTGCCGCAGCACGCCGGTCCCGAGACGCCGCTCGACATGCTCAATCGCCCGGAAGGATTTTTTCCGTTCCGCCCGCGGGAAGACGGCGCCAGCATCCTGTTGGTGGCCAAGGCACGGACGGTGACGTTGACCGTTCCCCCGCCGCCGGAGGATTCGGCCCGGCTCTCTGCCGCCAAACGCGCGAGCCTCGTCGTCACGCTCGCGGACGGCTCCCAGCTGAGCGGCTGGGCCACCCTCGAGCTGCCAGAGCATCATTCGCGGCTGCTCGATTACCTCAATGCGTCGGCCGAGCCGTTCTTCGCGATCGCGACGGCCGACCAGATGCACATTGTGAACCGCGCGCACGTTCTCTACGCGCGGCCTGAGGATTGATCCGATGGCGGCACGGCTCGACCCGTTTGTCGATGTGATGCTGCGTGAGCGCGCGGATCAGCTCTACCTGCTCCCCGACGAGCCGGTCACGCTGGTCAAGGACGGCAAGCCGCGCAAAGTCTCGAAGCAGCCGCTCACCGACCAGCACATCTACGCGCTGATGGTCGAAGTCGCGCCGCCGGAAGCCGCGGACAAGATCGATCAAAACGCGGAGACGGAGTTCGACTACGCGGCGGGCGACGCCTTGGTCCGGGTGAGGATCGTGCCGGAGGGAGGCCGGCTCACCGCCGTCATTTCCGCCGTTCGTCGCCCCTCACAAGAGCAAGCCGCTCCGTCAGTTGCAGAGCCGACCGCGGAGGTCAGGGCCAAGCCTCCCGCCGCCCCGACCAAACCCGCGGCACGTAGTGGTGCATCCGCTGCTCCTCCGCCTCCCCCTCCGCCTCCCCCTCCCCCTCGCGCATCGGTCATCGCCGCCGCGCCGATGGTGGAGACGCCCGTCGCGCCGAGTGAGCTGCCCGGCGAATTCGCCACCTCGCAATACCAGGCCGCCGAGCAACGTCTGGGCAAGTTGCTGCGCGCGCTGGTGCAGTCGAACAGCTCGGATCTACACCTCCGCGTCGGCGAGCCGCCGATGTTCCGCACCCACGGCGAGATCAAACGGCAGGACGCCCCCGGACTCAGCGTGAATGAGCTCGAGCTGCTCGTGCTCTCGATCATGCCGGAACGCAACCGCGGCGAATGGAAAGAAACGGGCGACACGGACTTTGCTTACGAGATCTCGGGTGTGGCCCGGTTCCGCGTGAACGCGGCGCGCGACCGCAAGGGACCGGTGGCGGTCTTCCGCGTGATTCCCGCTAAAGTCGTCACGGTCCAGGAAATGGGCCTGAGCGACGAAGTGCAGAGGCTCTGTTACCTCAAGAAGGGCCTCGTGCTGGTCACTGGTCCCACCGGCTCAGGCAAATCCACCACCCTGTGCGCGCTGATCGATCTCGTCAATCGTACGCGGACTGATCACATCATTACGATCGAGGACCCGATCGAGTTCGTGCACGAAAATAAGAAGTGCCTGATCACGCAACGTCAGGTACACGTCCACACGGAAAGCTTCAAAAGCGCGCTGCGCGCAGCCCTGCGCGAGGATCCTGACATCGTGCTGGTGGGCGAGCTGCGCGATCTCGAAACCATCGCCATCGCTATCGAGACCGCCGAGACGGGGCATCTCGTCTTCGGCACGCTGCATACCACGACCGCCTCGTCGACGGTGGATCGCATCATCGACCAGTTCCCCGCCGACCGGCAGGCGCAGATCCGCGTGATGCTGTCGGAGTCGTTGAAAGGCGTGATCTCGCAGACGCTCTGCAAGAAGATCGGCGGTGGCCGGGTGGCGGCACGCGAGATCCTGCTCACCACGCCGGCCATTTCGAACCTGATTCGCGAGGGCAAGACGTTCCAGATTCCGTCCATCATCCAGACGAGCAGGAAGCTCGGGATGAACACGCTGAACGACGCGCTGCTCGAGCTCGTCGAGAAGAAGCTGATCGACCCCGACGAGGCCTACATGCGCTCGGTCGAGAAGGCCGGGCTTGTCGCCAGCCTCAAAGCCAAGGGCTTCAAAGTTACACTCACCGCTGAAGCGTAACCCTAGCCCCTAGCCCCTAGCCCCTAATCGTTTTCGACGCGTTATCCCAACTCACCGCGCTGCGCCGGAAGTACGCCTCGTTCGCCATGTGACACGCCAGCGCGGCGTGATGCCCGAACACCGCGTCCTCGACAACCGGTTTCCGCGAGCGCACCGCCTCGAAGAAATTCCACAGATGGATGCGAGTGTCGTCGAAGTCGGGGGCGACGAACGTCCTGGTCTCCGCAAATGGCACGGCTTGGCCAAGCTTCGGATCGTTCTCCCGGTGCCATTGCTCCTCATACGCCTGCCGCAGCGCGCCTGCATAGCTACCTGTGTAGTAGCTCGGCCATGGGTCACGGCCGGTTTGCGGCGTCACCGCGATCCTCGATCCGGTCAGCTCGAGCACACCCTTTGATCCATGGAAGCGGTACGTCTCCGGCATTTCAGTGCCGAGGTTCAGCCGCATCGAAACGGGCAGGTCTCCATAGTAGTAATTCGTCAGGTGCACGTCCGGGGTATTGCGCCCGTCCTTCCAGCGCCGAATACCGCCAACCGCCGCCGCCTGTCTCGGCGGCTCATTGAGGTTCAGGATGAACATCATGCCGCTGATGAGATGAACCAGCAGATCGCCCGCCACCCCGGTGCCGTACTCCTTCCAGCAGCGCCAGCGCGCGAAGAGGTTTGCATCGAAGGGGCGCTTGGGGACGTCGCCCTGCCAGGTGTCCCAGTCGAGGGTCCGCGGCGACAGGTCGGGTGGCGGCGGATACTGCCACGCGCCGCTGGGATCGTTCCGGCCGAGCCACGCTTCCACCATCGTCAGGTCACCGATGGTGCCTTGGGCAATCAGCTCCTTTGCCTTGGCGCAGATCTGTGAGCTCACGCGCTGTGAGCCGACCTGCACGATCCGCCCGCTCTGCTTCGCTGCATCGACCATCGCGACGCCGTCGGCGGCGCTGTGCGACATCGGCTTCTCGCAGTAGATGTCCTTCCCCGCGCTCACCGTGTCCACGACGATCTTTCGATGCCAGTGATCAGGCACAGCCGCGATGATGCAGTCGACATTCTTGTCGTCGAGCAGCTGCTGATAGCGGCGCGTGGTGGGGAGATTGGGTCCCGCGATTTCCTTCGCCAACGTGTGGCGGCCGTCGTACAGGTCGGCGGCGCCGGCGCAGGTCACGCCCGGCAGCTGAATCGAAGTGCCGAGGAGTCCGGAGCCCTGCATGCCCACGCCCACGATGCCGAAGCGGACGGTGTCGCTGGGCGCCACGGGACGAAACGGGAACGGCTTGGCGGCGAGTGACACGCCCGCGGCGGCGCTGACTTCAAGGAACTCACGGCGGGACCAGGTCGGATTCTTCATGGGCGCTTCTCCCTGGGTCAGAGGTTAGGCCGCCAATTATGCGCATTGACACGGGACTTGTCATGCAGCAGTCTGGTGTGCGCCCTCCTGCCACAGCACCCCTGTTCCACGTTCTTTCTGGAGGTGTGTCTCATGTCTGTGCGCAAAGCAGCCGTCCGCCTCACAGGGTTGATGCTCTTCGCTGGAGCCGCGGCGTGCGCCGACGGCGGTCCGGCGACCGACCCCGGCTCCGTGCTGGAGCAGATCCAGGCACCCGATGCCCAGACCCTGACCCGGACCATTCCAGGGTTCGGCGGCCTGTTCATCGATCAGGGTGTGCCGACCGTCTATCTCACCGATGTCGGCCAACGGGGCATTGCGGAGCGAATGCTCGACGGCCTCGCCCGCGCGCGCGGGGCGAAAGGGATCCGCGTGCTGGCAGGCCGCTTCGCGTACGGCGATCTCGACCGCTGGTTCCAGCAGGTGTCCTACAACGCTTTCGAGCGCGGCGGTGTAGTCTTCGTGGATCTCGATGAGGCCGCCAATCGCGTGCTCGTCGGCGTGGAGCGCGGCGCGGCGCACGCCAGTATGCGATCGCTCGCGGCCCGGCTTGGAGTTCCCGCCGAGGCGATCACGGTGCGGGATGTCGACCCGATTCATTACGCCGCCACACTGCGCGACCAGGTACGACCCGTCGTCGCCGGGTTGCAGATCAACTTTGGCTTCTTCGTGTGCTCGATCGGCTTCAATGCCACGAGTGCAGGGCAGGCGTCGTTCGTGACGGCGTCGCACTGCACCGACCGGCAGGGCGGCGTCGAAGGCACGCAATACTTCCAGCCGCTGGCGAGCACCGCGAACAGCTTCATCGGGACCGAGGTTGCCGATCCGGAGTACACGCGCGGCGGCGCCGGATGCCCCAGGGGCAAGAAGTGCCGCTTCAGTGACGCGGCGCGCGCCGCCTACGCGAGCGGTGTGAGCTCCACGCTCGGCGGGATCGCGAAGACGACCGGCCCCAACAACGGCTCGTTGACGATTGCCGGTACGTTTTCAATCAGCGGCGAGGGCGGTGAGGTCGCCGGTGATGTCGCCAACAAGATCGGCCGCACCACGGGCTGGACGTCCGGCGAAATCACGAACACGTGCGTCACCACCGGCGTCTTCGGCTCCAACGTCGCGCTGATCTGCCAGAACTTCGTGAGTGCCGGCGTGGGCGGCGGTGACTCGGGTTCCGATGTGTTCCTGCAGATGGGCGCCAGCAGGGCCAGACTGCTCGGTGTGCTGTGGGGCGGCAATTCGGCAGGGACGCTGTTCGTGTACAGCCCCCTCGCCAACGTCGAGCAGGAGCTCGGACCTTTAACAACGTTCTAGGCACGATTGCGGCGGCCCTTGGTTTGCTCATGGTGAGCCAAGGGCCGCACGTGCCTCTCGAGTTCACGATCTCTGCTCCGAAGTCGGCGCGCGTCGGCCCACCCGTGCCGATCGTGCTGCGGCTCACCAATGTTTCCGATCGGCCTGTCGAAGCGCACTTTCTCGGTCGGACGATTGCGTTCGATATCGTGGTCACGACAGCAGACAGTACGATCGTGTGGCGACGACTGGGAGAGGGAGCGGGCCAGAGCATTCTTCAGATCCGAACGCTGAAGCCCGGCGAAACGATGGAGTGGCGGGATAGCTGGGCTCCGAAGGCGCCTGGGCGCTATCGGCTCCAGGGCGTACTTCCATCCGACGATCCAGAGCCGCGGCGCACGCCCTGGGTCGAGATCGACGTAAGTTGAACCTCAACCAGGAGCGGACACATGGCGGAGGCATCACTCAAGAATCAACGGACGATCATCGGCAATCAGAAAGCGATCCTGCGGAATCAGGCCAGAATCCTCCGCGACCTGCAAGCAACTCTGAGAAACCAAAAGAAGATCCTCGCGAACCAGAGCAGGATCCTCGCGAAATAGCGGGCTAGCCCGCCCCCAGCACCAGGTCCACAGCCCCGGCGAAGTGCCGCCACCGGGCGGTTTCCGACGCGATCGCCCGCCTTCCTGCCGCCGTGAGATCGTAATATCTCGCGAGTCGATTGTTCTCAGTAGCCCGCCAATACGACGTCACCCAACCGCGCCTCTCGCATCGATGGAGCGCGGGATACAGCGACCCCTGGCCTATTCGGAAGGCCTCTCCCGACATCTCCCGAATGCGGTTCGTTATGCCCCAGCCGTGCACTGGTCGAACCGATAGGGCCTTGAGGATGAGGAGGTCCAGCGTGCCCGGCATGACGTCCGCAACGTGCGCCAATCCCTGCTCCTGTCGGATGGACAAGGAAGTATAGACTCTCGCTCCTGTCGGAGCAACAAGGTAATGTGGTGTACTCTAGCGGACGCCCGGAGGCACGCGTATATCATCACATCGATCGCGGCAAGAGCATGGGGGCCCGCATCGCAGGCTACGCAGTGCGATTTGCACAGGCGGACGGAGCGAACTGATTACATGTGTTCTTTCGTAGAGAAGCTCAACGGCCCGTGGCACGCGTGGGCACTGCGGACCTTCATGGTCGTCGTCCTCGCGCACTGGGCGGAGCATTTGACGCAGGCCTATCAGGTGTACGTGCTGGCGTGGCCTGTTCACCACGCCCGGGGCGTTCTGGGGCAGGCATTCCCCTGGCTCGTGCACTCCGAGGTGCTGCATTACGGCTATGCCCTGATCATGCTGGCCGGGATCTGGACTTTGTTGCCGGGCTACGTGGGCCGGTCACGGACGTGGTGGCTCGCGGCGCTCGTGATCCAGTTCTGGCATCACATCGAGCACGGGCTGCTCCAGGGTCAGGCCATCACGGGCCGGACACTGTTCGGGGCTGCTGCGCCCACCAGCATCATCCAGTTGTTGATGCCGCGGCTCGAGCTGCACCTGGTCTACAATACGCTCGTCTTCGTGCCGATGGTGGTGGCGATGTACTACCATCTGGTTCCGAGCGCGCCTGAAGCCGAAGGGATGCGGTGCCACTGCGCGCTGCATTCGCACTTGGTTACGACCTGAGGTGAATCAGTCATGGAGGTTGGTGGAGGTTGGTGAAGGTGAATCAGTCATGGAGGTTGGTGGAGGATGGTGGAGGATGGTGGAGGCCTTCCCCGAGCGTAACGTACAGGCGCCACGTGAGAAACCGCGCACGATTCTGCCGGTCATTAAGGTCCTGCCAAACTGCTTCACCAAGCAAGCCTGCCTCCTTCGCAAAGCGCAAGGCGTAGCCGACTTCCGTGAGCGAAGAGAGCGAGATATCCAGAAACCGTCGGAACTCCCTTCGACTTTTTCGTGAGGAACCTTCGACCATATTCACAGGCGCCGAGAATGCCGCGCGGCGAAGCTGCGAGGTGAGTCCGTACCGCTCATCAGCCGGAAATGATTTGGTGACTCGGTAGACCGCGAGTGCTAACTCGTGACACTCTCGCCAGGCATGCAGCTTTTCATACGGGGGAGCCACGACGCGAAGCTACGGTGATGATCGTCTGAAAGCCGTACCAATTTGCGAATCGCAGGATCCTTTTTCCGGCGCTCTACCTCCACCAACCTCCACAACGGCTTTCCCAGAGCCACCGGTCGGATTTGAACCGACGACCGCTCGATTACGAATCGAGAGCTCTACCACTGAGCTACGGTGGCGTGGTGCCCCCTAACTTAGCGGCGTGCTGCTCGACCCGGTACTCCACGGCTTCGGAACGGTGGCGGGCCTGGCCGAGGTGGCCGTAGACCCTGCGCACCATCGCCTCGCCGCCATTGCCCATGTCGCGAGCGACCGTGTACGTGGCGGGGCTCATGGCGGGGGCAATGGTGATCATCGAACTGGCGTTAGTGAGAGGCATGTACCCGAACACCCGGCGCAATACCGTGATCGCCGGAACAGTAGGCCCACGTCAGGGCAATGAAGCCAAGGATCTTCACCCAGCGTGGCGTGCCGATGTCGTCGTCATCGCCCCTATTGTGTTCTGATGCCAGGATTCAGTGCTCCGCACGAGGATGGGAGGCGTGGCCTGGTCCGTGACGTGCGGCGATCCACGCACGGAGCCGCTGGACCTGAGCCGGGTCGAGCACGGTCTCAATCTCTGCCGTGGTCTGCTGCATCGCGCGCCGCAGGTTCGCGTGAACCTGCTCCCAGGTCGCTTCGAGCTCGGCTTGGCGTGCCGCGAAGAGCTCCCGCACCCGCGCAGACTGCTCAGCCGAGAGGCGCAGCTCGGTGCGAAGCTCGGCGAGCACCTCATCATGGTGTCGCGCCACGTCGCGTGGCGTGGAACGCGCAGCCGCGTACGACGGAGGGTTCAGGAGGGTTCGGTCCGCGCCACAACCGACAACGAATCCCATAACGAAGGTCGAGACGACTGCGAGGAGTGCGCGGGCAGACTCGTTCAGGCGTATCATTGGATGCGCTCCGAGATAGGGGTTGATAACATTGTCGCCATAGTTGGTGCGCTGGCTGACGTCACGAAAAGGGTGGCCAAGGGATCGGTTGGTGCGAAGCCGTAGACACCCGCGGGTGTCGAGTTTTCCATGGAGTCAGGAACTGTGCCCGGCAGGCGCAGCAGAGCAAAGATCATGGCGGCGGCGGCCCCGATCGCTAATGGCATGGAGAGGCGAGCGAGCGCCTGCCACCGCCCCCTCGTGGCAACCCCGTACGCTCGTAGCTGGCTGGCCGCGTTCGCTACGAGACGATCCGTCAGCGTATCCCAGTAGCCCGGGTCCTCAGGAAGGCGCGATGTCATGTCTTGATTCCTCCACATGAGGAAGAACGGCTTTTCGCATCGACTGCCGGGCGCGGAACACGTGCGCTCGGACGGTTTGGTCTGTCACGCCCAGCGCGGTGGCTACCTCTTTGCTCGAGAGTCCCTCCAACACGCACAACCGAAAGCATACCCGCTGCATCTCCGATAACGACTCGACCTCCAGATCGACCCTCGCCTGCAGCTCCAGGTACTCGACGACTTCATCGGGCGTCGGCGCCTGGTCGGGCTCGCTCTCATCGAGCGCGGCGTACAGCCGCCGAGCGCGCTCCGTCGCACCGTTCCGCGCAACATTGCGCAGGATCGTGAAGAACCACGGTGCGAAGGGACGCTCTGCGTCGAAGCGGTGGATTGTGTTCACGACCCGACGGAAAGCTTCCTGGACGATGTCTTCGGCATCATCGAGCGTATCAGTGAACTCCCAGGCAACCGCGACCGCCTGCCGGAGGTACCGCGAGACGAGCTCACGGTACATCCGTTCGTTCCCGGCCTGGGCTCCCCGAATTACGTCCCGCTCCGGGCAGGTTTTGAATCCAAGCCCTCGCGTGATTCCTGACTCCTTACATGGTACCTCCTACCGATCGCAATCGTTTACACGGCTGGCGAAAGGCGGGTGTATGCGTGGCAGAGGGAGGGTTGTCGTGGTGCCAACGGTGGTGTCATTCGGATCGTCGCCCACCGTCGCAGGCGGTTACACGCACCATCGCGATCCGCTGAAGCACAACGGCCAGCGCTGACTGGCGCTGGCCGTGCGGGATTACGAATCGAGAGCTCTACCACTGAGCTACGGTGGCGTGGCGGAAGCAGAGCCTCCAACCGCGCCCCTAACCTAGCGACGTGCTGGTCCGCACGGTACTCCCGCTTCGGCCCGGTGGCGCACCTGTTCACGGCACACTTCCTCGGTCAAACCGTTCAACCCCTGCTGACCTTCGTTGAGGTTCGGCGCGCGAGGGGTGCGCAGCCGCATCGTTCGGCGCAAGCGTGTTAAAGGGAAGAGGGACGGGATCGAAGTAGTTGACAAAGTCAACTAATTGCCCTTAGCTTGCCTCCCTTCAGGCGGGGGGGTCGGACGATGGCGGACGCCGATTTCCAGCACCGCGTCGCCGCGGTGCGGCGGTTCAACCGGTTCTACACCAAGCAAATCGGGCTCCTGCAGGAGCACCTGCTGCACAGCCCGTTCTCCTTGACCGAAGCGCGCGTTATCTACGAGCTCGCCCACCACACGGAGACCACCGCCACCGCCCTCGGCGCCGAGTTGGGCCTCGACGCCGGCTACTTAAGCCGCATCCTCCGCGCGTTCCAGAAACGCGGCATCATCCAAAAACAGCGAAGCAAGACCGACGGCCGGGAGACCCTGCTGCGGCTGTCCGCCCGCGGTCAGGACGCCTTCGCCAAACTCAACGCCGACTCGCACCACGACATCGGGGCGCTGCTCCACGCGCTCCCCAGCGATGCTCAATCCCGCCTGGTCGACGCGATGCAGGCGATCGAAGACCTGCTCGGCGCCCAACCCGAGCGCACCGCGCCGTACATCCTGCGCCCGCATCGGCCCGGAGACATGGGCTGGGTCGTCGAGCGCCACGGCACGCTCTACGCCCAGGAGTACGACTGGGACCAGACGTTCGAGGCGCTGGTGGCGGAGATCGTCGCCCGATTCATTCGCCGGTTCGACCCGCAGCGGGAACGGTGCTGGATCGCCGAAAAGAACGGCGCGAACGTCGGCTCGGTGTTCCTCGTGAAGAAGTCGTCCACGGTAGGGCAACTGCGCCTCCTGCTCGTCGAGCCCTCGGCGCGCGGCCTGGGGATCGGGGGCCGCCTGGTGGACGAGTGCACGCACTTCGCCCGCCAGGTGGGGTACCGCAAGATCGTGCTCTGGACCAACAGCGTGTTGCACGCCGCGCGGCGCATCTACGAGCACGCGGGCTATCGCCTAACCGCCGAGGAGCCCCATCACAGCTTTGGCCAGGATTTGATCGGTCAGACATGGGAGCTAACGCTGTGAGTGCCACGGATCTCGATATGGAGGGGTTTGCCCGTCTGGTCGCCGCCGCACCCCAGTCGAGCTGGCAAGCGAGGATCCTTCGCCTGGCGCCGGGCGACAGCAACCGCTTCACGGCCTTCTGCCGCGAGCAACGCATTGTTCAGAGCGACACGATCGAGCGGCAGCTCGCGGATCTCGCGCAGGCGCGGCTCCCTGCCGCGAGCCCCGCAGAGCGGGACCAGTTCGTCGCCGACGCCGTGGCCGCCGCCGGGGATGCTGTCGCGGTCGGCGCCTGGGCGTACCTACCCTGGCAGGCGACGGTCGTGCACCTGCTCGATCGGGACGCGTACTTCGAGCTGATCACCAACCGCAATCGCGACAAGATCACCCAGGCCGAGCAGGAGCGGCTGCGCACCAAGCGCGTCGGCGTCCTGGGACTCTCCGTCGGCGGGGAGTCCGCCGTGACCGTGGCGCAAGAGCACCTTTGCGGCGAAATCGTGCTCGCCGACTTCGACCGTCTCGACCTCTCGAACTTGAACCGCCTGCAAGCGGGCGTCGACGAGCTGGGCCTCAGGAAGACGACCATCGTCGCGCGGCGCATCGCCCGCATCGACCCGTACCTGACGGTGACCGTCTTCGAGGACGGCGTCACCTCGTCCAATCTGGGAACGTTCCTGGCTGGTCTCGACCTGCTCATCGAGGAGTGCGACGGTCTGCTGATCAAACACGAGGTGCGGCTCCAGGCCCGAGCGCTGGGAGTGAATGTGGTCTACGCCGGGGACGAGCGCGGATTCCTCAGCGTCGAACCCTATGCACACTGGCCCACGCTGCGCCCGTTCCATGGGTTGGTCGAGACACCGCCGCTCCCACGCGAGCGCTATCCCACCTCCATCGCCTTCATGAAAGCGCTCACGGAGTGGCTGGGAGGATGGAGCAACATCTCCGAGCGATCCCAGCGCTCGCTCGCGTGCGTGGGCGAAACGTTGTGTGGCTATCCGCAGCTCGCGAGCGAAGCCCGCTACGCGGCGGGGCAGATCGGCCACGTCGCTCGGCGACTGCTACTCGGCGAGCGGCTCCATCCGTTCGTAGGAAACCTGGATCTGGCGAAGTACCTGCCGGTCGAAGACGCATGCTGAGCACATCGGGCCGCTTCGCGCTACCGGAAGGAGCCCGTCGTGGTGCCAACGGTGGTGCCAAGAGATTCGTTCCTCCTCGTCGCTGGTCGTCGTACGCGTCACCAGACATCGCTGAAACACAACGGCCAGCACTAGTCGTCGCTGGCCGTGCGGGATTACGAATCGAGAGCTCTACCACTGAGCTACGGTGGCGGCGAAAGAAAGCGAGGGCGGCCCGTCCGGGGTACTGGGGACATGGCTCACCGATCGCAGCTCGCCCTTGCTGCGCTCCCCAACTCCGGCACATTAGGGGCCATGCAGGATCTCGTCGGCTTCCTCGTCCGGTACGGCTACGTCGTCGTGGGCATCGTGGCCTTTCTCGATCAGGGGGGGATCCCGTTTCCGGCATTTCCGTTCCTTGTCGCGACGGGCGCGCTGACCCGCTCCTCCCCCGATCTCGACATCGTAATCGTCGGCGTCATCGCCGTCGGTGCCACGATGGTTTCGCACATCGTGTGGTACGAAGTGGGCCGGCGCGGCCGCGGCGACGTGCTCGGATTCATGTGCCGCATCTCGCTGGAGCCCGACCAATGTGTGCGCGAGGCGCACGATGCATTCGCGCGCTGGGGCTCGGGCGCCGTGCTCCTGTCGAACTTCATCCCGGGGTTTGGGGTCGTCGCGCAACCGATCGCCGGGATGATGCGCATGCCCCGCTGGCGGTTCCTCGGCCTGAACGTGCTCGGCGCGGTGTTGTGGGCGGCCCTGCCGCTGGCGCTGGGTTACTGGCTGAGCGCCGAGATCGAGCGCGTCCTCGCAGCGGTTGCCCAGCTGGGCAGCTCCGCGGGCGTCGTGCTCGCGATCGCGTTCGGCGTGTATCTGGCGCGCAAGTTCTGGCGCCGTCAGCTGGTGCTGCGCGAGCTGCGCCTCGCCCGTATCACGCCCGAGGAGCTCCAGGAGCGGATCGGACGGAACGAACCCACCGTGATCCTCGACCTGCGTCATGGACTCGAGTTTGCGGGAAATCCCCGCACGATTCCCGGCGCGCTCCGGATGTCGCCGGACGAGTTGGAACGGCGCCACGGAGAAATCCCGAGGGATCGCGAGGTGGTTCTCTACTGTACGTGACCCAACGAGACGACAAGCGCCCGGGCGGCGCTCTCGTTGAAGCGGCACGGCATCACGCGGGTCCGGCCCCTGTTGGGCGGTTTTCAGGGGTGGAGGGACAAGGGGTACGTCACAGCGTCGCGCGCGGAACAATCGGCCCACGACGGTGGTCCTGCCATTTCATCGTGACCTTGAGGAGCCGCGGGCAGGCTCGGCCAATTCGTGGCTCGGGATGGCCCGGTACTCCGCTCCGCCTCGGCTCGCGCTTAGGCAAGCCGGCGACGCGCCAGCAGCGCGAAGCCCAGGAAGTAGGCTCTGAGGGAGCGCGCGGCGCCCGCTGGCGTGTCAGCCTCGAAGAACAGCCGACAGAACTCCTCCCGCGAACGCAAAATCTCTCGCCGCCGATGCCCACGCCAGCGGTCATCCCCGGCTGTCAGGTCGAACAGCTCCAAGGCTCGCGTGAGTGCCTTGTCAAACCGATCGGTTCGACGCGCCTCCCACGCGGTGATCGTCCGCTCGACCTCGCTCCCCACGTTCGCCAGCTGCTCGGCAAGCGTGAGTGTGCTCCAGCGGCCGGAGGCGAGTGCTGCGTGTCCTGTCATGTCTGCCCTAACCCTCCACCAGCGCCGTGACGACCTGACGAATGCGATCCTGCAGTACGGGATCCTCGACATTCCGCGACCGGTTCCCCTGCGAGGGACGGACGTTGATCATCGAATCGAACTCGATCCACGCCTCTCCCTGCTCGGCGGGATACAGATTGACGCCCCACAGGTTCGCCTGCGCCGAGCCGTCCTCGATCAACGCCGCTTCCTCGTCGGAATGCAGCTCGCCGCCAATGGCCATCACACGCCGTTCCACGTCGATCACGGCCTTGACCATGTCGCCGAACTGCGCCTCGGCAAGGGTGGAGAGGCGCGCCCGGCTCGTCGCTCGGCGAAGAATCTCGATCGTCATTCCCACGAATACTCCGTCGTGCCCGGTGAAACGGCAATCCATCGTGGTGCCAACGGCGCCTAGGGTTGCACCTTCCCCACCAGAAGGTCATGTTTGCTGCCGCCTGCCGTCGCTTCCTCCTCGCTCTGACGCCTTCGTTTCGACGCCACCCGATCTTGAGGCCCCCGCAACGGCGGCCACCTCACCTCAGGAGGTTGCATGTCGGTCATTCGGAAGGGTCGGACGAAAACCAGAGGTGCTGCGCTAGCCCTGGCGCTGAGCGGCGTGGCGCTGCTCGCCTGCTCGGAACAGACACCGCTCGAGGCACCCGAGCTCGACGTGGCACCGCAGTTCCACCACTCGAACTCCCCCCCAGCTGCGCCGGCGACGCTCGGCTGGCAGGAGCTGGCCCGCTCGCTGGTCGGGACCAACAACGTCGGCGCCGTGCCCGCAGCGCGAGTGTACGCGTTGGTCTCGGTTGCTCAATACGGCGCGATCAATGACCGGAACGACGACGATGACGGGAACCGATCGGACCACGGAGACGGGCGGGATGGACGCAGTCGCGTCGCGTTCGAGCGCGGCGCCGTGGCGGGCGCGTCCTGGGTGGTGTTGGCCTTCCTCTTCCCAAACTCGGCGGCTGCGCTCGAGCAGCGCGTGGCTGATGAACAGGCAGCCGCGGGAACACCCCATTTCTCGGGTGGCGTCGAGGAGGGCAAGACGATGGGGAACCGGCTGGTCGAGTGGGCGAAGGCAGATCGCTCCACGGTCCCCTTTACGGGAACGATTCCAGTCGGCCCGGGACTGTGGACGCGCAACCCGGCGCCGCCGGGTGGAGTACTACCGCCGCTCGCTGCTCCGACGTTCGGCGGCGTGGCGCCGTATTTCCTGGAGTCGGGCAGCCACTTCCGTCCGCCGCCGCCGCCCGTTTTCAACTCGCCGGCATTCTTGGCGGACCTCGCCGAGATCCGCTTGCTCTCCGATACGCGGACGCCGGACCAGCTGACCACCGCAGTGTTCTGGAATTTCCCCGGGGGAACCCCCACACCCGTCGGATACTGGAACCAGGTGGCCAGCGATTTCGTGGAGCAGCATGGCCTGAATGAACGAAAGGCGACGCACGTGTTCGCGCTGCTGGATGCGGCGATGGTGGACGCGGCGATCGGCTGCTGGGACGCGAAGTTCTTTTACTGGTACATTCGGCCGTCGCAGGTGGACGCCGCGATCACGCTGCCGATCGGGTTGCCGAACCATCCCTCGTTTCCATCCGGACACTCCTGCGTATCCGCGGCGGCCACGACAGTGCTCACGCACTTCTTCCCCAGACACGCAAAAGACCTGCAAAACCAATTGGAGCAGGCCGGACTCTCGCGCATGTATGGGGGCATTCACTACCGCTTCGACATCGACGTTGGTCAGGAGCTCGGCAAATCGGTAGGGAAATACGCGATCCGTTTCGATAAACGGAACGGATTGCTGTTCCGCATCCCGTGAAGCCGGCGCCGCACGGCCAGCGCTGACAGGCGCTGGTCGTGCGGGCTCAACGTCCAGCCGTCCTACCGCAACCAGTTCAAGAACAGCGTGATGATCAGCGCATTGGCGAAGTCGATGAAGAACGCCCCCACGAGAGGCACCACCAGGAACGCGCGGGGCGCCGGACCATACCGCCCCACCAACGCCCGCATGTTCGCCACGGCATTCGCCGTCGTCCCCAGCACGAAGCCGATGAACCCGCTCGCCATGACCGCCGAATCATAGTCGCGCCCCATGATGCGGAACGACGCGAAGTAGGCGGCCAGCGCCACCACGATGACCTGCAAGAGCAGGATCGTGGCGAGCGGCACAGCAAGATCCCATAACTGCCACAGTTTCAAGTTCATCAGCGCGACGACCAGGAAGATGTTGAGGGCCGTGTTGCCCATGAACTCCATGGCCTTGTGGTCGATCTTTAGCCACCTGGTTCCGTCGTCCAGATTGCGCAACACCGAGGCGACGGCCATCGCCCCAATGTAGGCGGGCAGCGTCACACCGAGTGACTGAATGAAGCGGCTGAGGATGCTGCCCAGGCCCATCGCGAGCGCGAGCACCACCATGTTGCGGACCAGCGGTGTGTCCTCCTCGTCCACCCGAACGAGCAGCGGTTCGTCTCGGTCGGTCAGCTCCGCCTGCAGCTCGTCGCGGGCCGCGCGCCCCGCCCCCCCCGGCCCCCCCGGCCGCAGGTCGAAGCGCCGGATCAGCCGGGTGCCGATGGGCCCCCCCACTATGCCCCCGCACACGATGCCGAAGGTGGCCGCCGCGATGGCCACCACGGCGGCGCCGTGCATTCCGGCTTCCTCGAACTGCGGAGCGAACGCGAGCCCGGTCGCCGGTCCGCCCACCAACGTGACCGAGCCCGCGAGCACGCCGAGCAACGGGTGCTCGCCGAACGCCCCGGCGACCGCGATCCCCAGGAAGTTCTGCACGAAGCAGAACGCGATCGACAGCAACAGGAACGTGACCACCTGTGCGCCGCCGGCGCGCAGCACCGCGACGCTCGCCCCCATCCCGATCGTCGTGAAGAACGCGACGTTGAGTGTGGGCTGCATGGCGGTGTCGAGCTCGAGATTGAGCACGCGATCGCGGGCGACCAGGACAAGCACCGCGAACACAGCCCGCCCACGAC
>Ga0193739_1000106_pt1 | contig 21035 bp, 16 predicted proteins | sample L2a2metaG_FD_144926 | JGI IMG/M metagenome (GOLD analysis project Ga0193739, IMG submission 144926) | Soil microbial communities from a riparian zone of the East river system, Colorado, United States - L2a2 | ecosystem: Environmental > Terrestrial > Soil > Riparian zone | place: USA: East River...
CAACGCGCGCAAGCCGGCCGTGTCGATGAGCCGGAACGGAAACCCTTCGATCACGGCGTGCGCCTCGATGGCATCGCGTGTGGTGCCGGGAATCTCCGTGACGATCGCCCGCTCCGTACCAAGCAGCGCGTTGAAGAGCGACGACTTGCCCGCGTTGGGGCGGCCGGCGATTACGAGGAGCGCGCCTTCGCGGAGTCGTTCCCCCTCCGGTGCGGTTCGCAACAAGTCCGAAATGCGCCCACGCACCACGTCCCACGCACCACGCACTCGTGCCTCGCTCACTGGACCCTCGTCTTCTTCGGGGAAGTCGATGTCGTAGGCGATCAGCCCCTCGAGGTCGAGCACCTCCTGACGCAACGCGGCCAGCCGGCCAGACAACCCTCGCTCGAGCTGGTGCAGCGCGCGCCGCCGCTGCGCTGGTGATCCAGCGTCGATCAGGTCGGCGGTGGCCTCGGCCTGCAGCAGATCCATCCTGCCGTTCAGAACCGCGCGGCGGGTGAACTCCCCCGGCTCCGCGAGGCGCGCGCCCGCCGCGACGAACGCGGCGACCGCCGCCGCGGGCACGACGAGCCCGCCGTGGGTCGAGATCTCGACCAGGTCCTCGCCGGTGTAGGAGCGGGGCGCGGGGAAACAGGCAGCCAGCACTTCGTCCACCGGCTCGCCGGTTTCGGGATGGGCAAGCCGGGCGCGGTACGCGGTGCGTGGAGGGTCGGGCTGGAATGGCTGGAGGCAGCGGGCGGCGAGGGCGAAGGCCCCGGCGCCCGACAGGCGGATCACCGCAAGGGCGGAGCGCCCGGGAGGCGTCGCCAGCGCGACGATGGGATCGGAGAGCAGCCTAGGTTTTCGCGGGCGCGCGAGCGACCGGCGCCTCCCGCAAGCGGCGCTTCGCGATCAGGTACTGCTGCGGAATGCTGAAGATGTTCTGCGCCGCGTAATAGAGGTTCAACCCCGATGCGAAATTCAGAAACAGCACCGTCATCATGACGGGCATGAAGTACAGCATCATCTTCATTTGCGGATTCGGCGGCATGCCCATCTGCCCGACCTTCGACAACCCGAACATCGAGAGGCCCATCACGACCGGGATGACGAAGAGGGGGTCGTGCCGTGACAGGTCGGGGAGCCAAAGGAAGGGGACGCCGCGGAATTCGATCGTGTTGGCGAACACGAAGAACAGCGCCAGCAGCACCGGCATCGGGAGCAGCATGGGGAGACAGCCCCCAAACGGATTGACCTTGTGCTCCTTGTAGATGCGCAGCATCTCACGCTGGAGGCGCTCCGGGTCGGTCTTGTACCGATCCTGGATTTCCTTGATCAGTGGCGCCACCGCCTGCATCCGGATCCCCGACTCCATCGCCTTCTGGTTCAGCGGCCAGAGCAGGATGCGCACGACGACGCCGAACAGGATCAGCACCCAACCGTAGGCCAGGTTCAGCCGGTCGTGCATCCAGAGCAGGACGTTCACGACGAAGACCGAGACCGGCTGGATGATCGGCCGGAAGATCCACCCGTACGGATTGGCGTCGTCGAAGGCGTGACCCACGCGCCTGAGGTGTCGTAGCTCGAGTGGGCCCGCGTACACTTGGTATTGGAACGCGCCCGCGGGCGGGACAGGCAGCGTGAGAGCCAGCGCGGCACGCGTCGCCGCCTTTCCCGTGCGCGGACCACCCACGGCGATCGCCCCGCCGAATCTGGGCTGGTTCTCCTCCAGTGCGAGCGCGGCGAAGAAGAAGTACTTCGACTTGACGCCGGCCCACTCGAACGGCCCGTCGAGGACCGCGCGCTCGCCCGGATCGAACTTGGAAAAATCGGTGCGCTCCGCTTTCGACGCCTTGGTCACGATGGCATAGCTACGGTAGTCGTCCGTGGAATCCGCTTCCACTGAGCGCAATCCCTCCGACAGCCCGATCATGAGCACGGCCCCGCTCCCGCCCAGGCCGGTGATGCTGCCGCGCACGTCGAAACGGTATTCCTCGGGGACGAAGCGGTACTCGAGCGTGACGCGCGCCTCCCCGCGATCCGCCTCGAACCGCAGCGTCGCCGGACCGCGGACGGTGATGGCGGGTGCGCTCGGCCGGAAGGTCCAGTCGGCGAGCGACACCGTGTCGCCACCGGCAGTCGGCACGAGCTTGTGGACGAGGAAGGGCTGATCGGCAGGAACGAGCTGCACGCGCTGCGCCGAGTCTCCCGGCGCAAACGACTGGTATTGCAAGAGTTGAGCGGAAACGAGCGCGCCGCCGCGGGTGCTGAAGCCGAGCCGGTACAGCGGCGAGGTCACCCATGCCGTGTCCTGGGGAGTGGCGGTGTCGGACGGTCGGTCGGCCGGACGGCCAGACGGCCTCAGTGTAGCAGGCGTATCCGCGACTGTTGGACGAGGCGCGGCGCTATCGGCCGTCGGGCCGTCCGGCCGTCGGGCCGTCGGTTTCGGCGGCCAGATCAGACTGGGCGCGATCGCGACAAAGAGCATCAGCACAATCGCCAGAATCACGCGTCGTTCCACTATCGATCCCCTTGGCGTCTTGGCGCCTTGGCGTCTTTTTTATTCATGGGACCGGGTCGTAACCGCCCGGGTGAAACGGATGACACCGCAAGAGGCGCCGCAGGCCGAGCCAACTGCCCTTCAGGGCACCGTAGCGCTCGACGGCAACGTGCGTGTAGTGCGAGCACGAAGGGACGAAGCGGCACTGCGTGAATACCAGATGCGATAGCGTGAGCTGGTAGCCACGGATGAGCGCCATCACGATACGACGCGGCACCTGACCGAGTGTCATGTGAGCATGCTCACCACGTCCGTCAATTCGGCGCGCAGGGCGGCAAATGGGGCCGCATACGCCGCGCGCTTCGCACGGATGACCAAATCGATCGGCGGCAGCTGGGGGAGTACGTCACGTCTGAGAATCTCTCTCAGGCGGCGGCGCAAACGATTGCGGGCCACCGCGGAGGATTGGAACCGGGGAACGATGATCCCCGTCCGCGCGTGGCCCGCAGCATTGGGTCGCCAGGCCAGATCGAGATGCGGGGTGCGCCGACGGCGACCCGCCTCCCAGCAGGATGTAAGCTCCGAACCGCGGGTCAGCCGAGCGCGGCGCGGAAACCGCTCGCGCGTTACCGGCTCCGGTGCTTGGAGGGCAGGCGCACGGTGAGGCGCTTGCGCCCCTTCTTGCGGCGGCGCGACAGTGTGGCACGCCCCCACACCGTTTTCATCCGCGCACGGAATCCGTGTCTATTGATGCGTCGCCGATTGCGCGGCCGATACGTCGGACCCATACATTCCTCGTGTAAGGCCGGGAAACTTACCCCGGCGCCGGCGTGGTGGTCAAGGTTGACTTTTCCACATAGGGCCCGTACTTTCGGGCCGCCCTTGCAACACGTCCTTCCTAAATCTCGAATCGTAATGGAGCAGTCAGCCAAAGAAGCCTGGAAGCGCCTCCTCGTTGAGGCGCGGCGTGAACTTCCGGAAGCGACGGTGCGGACCTGGCTCGAGCCAGCCGAGCCGATCGCGCTGGACGACGGACGCCTGATCCTTGGCGCCCCCGACCAGTTCGCCGCCGAGTGGAACGAGTCGAAGCACGCCGGGCTCCTCGCCCGGGCCGCGGAGCGCGTGCTCGGCCGGCCGACGACGGTCGTGTTCCGCGTGACGGAAGATCGCCAACAGCGGCCGCAGATGGATTTCTTCGTGGCCCCACGCGAAACCGCGGCGACCGCCACCGCGGCGGTAGTCGGGACGACCCCGCTCAACGAGCGCTACACCTTCCAGACCTTCGTCATCGGCAAGTCGAACGAGCTCGCGGCCGCGGCGGCGCACGCCGTCGCCGAGGCGCCCGGCAAGACGTACAACCCGCTGTTCATTTACGGCGCGACAGGGCTCGGCAAGACGATGTCGGAGTTCCGGCGGCGCTACCGCAACGACGTGGACCTGCTCCTGGTGGACGACGTGCATTTCCTCGAAGGCAAGGAAATGACGCAGGAGGAGTTCTTCCACACGTTCAACGCGCTGTTCGAGGCGCACAAGCAGATCGTGTTGACGTCGGATCGGCCGCCCAAGGAGATCCCGGGGCTCGAGGACCGGCTCATCTCCCGCTTCGAGTGGGGGATGGTCGCCGACATCGGGCACCCCGACTTAGAGCACCGCATCGCGATCCTGCGCAAAAAGGCGGAGCAGGACCACCTCGAGCTCACGATTCCGGACGACGTGCTGCGGTTCATTGCCGAGCACATCCGCTCCAGCGTGCGCGAGCTGGAGGGCTGCATCATCAAGCTGCTGCTGTTCGCCTCCCTCAAGAACCGGGAAGTGACGATCGAGCTGGCTCGCGAGGCGTTGTCGGACAAGATCCGCCAGGGCGAAGAAGGGACCGGCTACGGGAACCAGTCGACCCCGAGCATCGATCGCGTGCAGGAAGTGGTGGCGCGCCGCTGGGGCGTCACACCGGAAGGGCTGCGCTCGAAGGCCCGCACCAAGACCCTCACGATCCCCCGCCAGGTCGCGATGTACCTCGCGCGGGACATGCTGGGCATGCAGTTGGTGGAAATCGGACAGGCGTTCGGGGGCCGGGACCATTCCACGGTGATCCACAGCGTGGACAAGGTCGAACGGCAGATGATGCGCGACCGGACGTTCAAGGAGCGGGTCGAAATGGCGCGCCAGGAATTGTCCGCGCTGTAACAAACATTTGTTGTTTGGGGATAACGGCGCAGCGTGTGGGTTATGGGGAAACCGTGTTGCTTATCCGCAACGAGCCAACACGCCATACAGCGCGCCAACATGAGGTGACCGAGGAGAGACCGCGCGGGCGATGCGAGTTAGCACACACTACCCACATATCCCCGGTCTCTACTACTACTACTAGTATTAGATATAGAGTAGAAGCAGTAAGACTTTCCCCCATTCGGAGACGAATAAGGCCGCATGAAGTTCACGATTACGCGGGAACAGCTTCAGGAGGGCTTGGCAGCGGTGGCGGCAGCCATTCCTGCCAAGACGACCTTGCCCGTCCTCGCCAACGTGCTCGTCGAGGCGACCAAGCAGGGGCTGCGGCTGTCCGGGACCGATCTGGACATTGCCGTCAGCACGACGGTCCCAGCCGATGTCGACGCCGACGGCGCGGTCACCCTCCCCGCTAAGAAACTGGTGGACATCGCGCGCGAGCTCCCCGCCGGCCCCGTGCGCGTGACGGCCGCGGGCGAAGCGCGTGTCTCGATCGAGTCAGGTCGCTCCAAGTTCAAGCTGCTGGGACTGCCGCGGGAGGAATTCCCCTCGTTCCCCACGGTGAAGTTCGACAAGGCGTGGAAGGCGGCGGCGGGGGTCGTGCACAAACTCGTGGGGCACGTGGCGTTCGCCGCGTCCACCGAAGAGAGCCGGCCGATCCTGAACGGCGTCCTGTGGGAGCTGCGGCCCGACCGGATGCGGATGGTGGCCACGAACGGCCACCGGTTGGCCAAGATGGACGTTCCGGCGACGGGCGGTCTGGCGGCCGATCTCATCGTGCCCCCCAAGGCGCTGGAGCAGATCCGCAGGCTCTACGCCGCCGATGCCGAGATCGAGATCGCCAAGAGCGACAACCATATCGGGTTCCGGGCTGGCGGCACCCACGTGTTCTCACGTTTGATCGAAGGGCCCTACCCGAACTACGAGCAGGTCATTCCGCGGGAGAACGACAAGGCGGCGACCGTCGACAAGGCGGCGCTGGCTGCGGCGCTGCGGCGCATGAGTGTCGTGGCGAGCGACCAGACCCACCGCATTCGACTGGCCTTCTCGGGCGGCGCGGTGAAGTTCTCGGTGCAGACGCCCGACCTGGGCGAAGCCCAGGACGAGCTGGCGGTGACGTACGAAGGCGAGCCGCTCGAAATCGGCTTCAACGCGATGTACCTGCTCGAGATCCTCAAGTACATGCCGACCGACGAAGTGCGCCTGACGTTCAAGGCTCCCGAACGCGCGTCGACCGTGGAGCCGGTGGGCTGGAACGATCCGGCCTCCTACATGGCGCTCGTCATGCCCCTACGGCTGGTGGACTGACGTTGTATCCCGCGTAGAATCGCGCGTCGTGTCGGGCCGGACCCTGATCGAGTCCATCAGCGTGTCGATCACCGGCGGGATGAACGGCACCTCGATCGGCGGAATCGTCGGCAGCGCGAGGTCGATCTCCTCCACAGGCGGAATGTAGACGTCGGCCCCGTGGTAGCGGGCCAGGATCAGGTCGCGCCGCGCGAGCATGCGCGCCGGTCGCAGCACGGGGTTGGAGTTGAGTGGGAACGGTAGGGTCGCGGCGAGCGCGGCGGCCTGCTGCTCCGTCAGCTGCGACGGTCGGGTCCCGAAGTACGCTTCGCTCGCCGCTGCCACCCCCCACACCTCCGGCCCCCACTCGGCGACGTTGAGGTACAGCTCGAGGATCCGGTCCTTGGGCAGCGCCAGTTCGAGCCGGACGGCGGTGACCGCCTCCTTCACCTTCCGCAGCGGATTGCGAGACGGTGACAGGTAGAGGTTCTTCGCGAGCTGCTGCGTGATGGTGCTGGCGCCGCGCAGCCGATCGCGCTGACGCCACGCAGCGCGGAGCGTCGCCCACGTGCCGCGGCCCGACCCGACGCCGAGCGCGTCGCGGATCTCCGTGACATCGATCCCGTGATGCGTGCGAAACCGCCAGTCCTCGCCGACGATCACCATACGCGGCAGCACCGGCGCCATGGTGTCGAGTGCAGTCCACCGTAACTGCGGACACGGCGAGGCGCGACGGCGCATCATCGCGCTGCAGCGTGGCGCGTGATCGCGCCACCACATGGGTGGTGGCCACACGCCGAACAGCCAGACCGCGGCGAGCGCCGCCGTCCCTAGCACAACCCGCCGGGCAATCCTAGCTTTCGCGACCGCCATGGATCTCGCAGCTCTCCAGCAGCGCCTGCAACAGGCCCTGAGTCAGGAATTTACCGTCGGGCCGCTCCTCGGGCAGGGCGGGTTCGCGGCCGTGTTCCGTGTGCGCGATACGACACTCAACCGCGACGTCGCGGTCAAGGTCCTCGATCTCGATCTCGCCCCCTCGCCGACGCTCGCCGAGCGGTTCCTGCGCGAGGCGCAGACGATCGCCCGGCTGGAGCACCCGCACATCGTGCCGATCTACAAGGTGGGCCGGCACGAAGAAGTCCTCTACATCATCATGCGCTGCATCGACGGACCGTCGTTGCGGCAGCTGCTCGGCACGCACAAGAAGCTCTCCGTCGGCGACGCGGCGCGCATCGCGCGGCAAGTCGCGGACGCGCTGGCCTACGCGCACAGCCACGAGATCGTCCACCGCGACATCAAGCCCGACAACATTCTCCTCGATCGCAGCGGCCACGTGCTGGTCACCGACTTCGGGATCGCGAAGGCGGCCCAGGCGGCCCAGGGTGGATCGAGTGCGCAGCTCACCACCGAAGGCATGATCATCGGCACGCCGCAATACATGAGCCCCGAGCAAGCGGCCGGGGACAAGGTCGACGGCCGCTCCGACATCTACTCGCTCGGTATCGTGCTGTACCACATGCTGTCGGGGGAACCGCCCTTCGACGGCGACTCCTCGGCCTCGATCCTCGCCAAGCAGCTCACCCAGATCCCTTCGCCGATCCGGCGCAGCCGGTCCGATGTGCCGGAGGAATTGGGTTTCGTCCTGGAGCGCATGCTGGAGAAGAACCCCGCGCGCCGTCTCCAGACCGCCAAGGAGGTGAGCCGCGCGCTGGTCGATGCCCTCCCGACCGCGGCGCGCGATCGGGTGCGGGTGCCTCTGCGCCGCCGCCTCGCCTCCATGGCGGTCAAGTCGCTCATCGGCCTGGGGGTGGCCGGGTGCCTCGCGTTCATCGCGTTCGTGGCGGGCGCCGCCGTGGTGGCGTACACGGTGTTCAGCAAGCCTCCCAAGATCGTGGCGACGGCGCCGATCCCCGACAGCGTCGCCCGGCCGCTGCGTGACCGGCGGGCCTTGGTCTCGGGCGATGTCGCCGAGTATGTGTTCCAGCCGGGAGGTCAGGAGGATACGACTCTGCTCCTCGTCACCCGGCGGCGCGCGGTGGTCGTGACGCCACATCAGGTGCGGTCATACGCGCGTGACAGCGTGCAGGTGGGGCTCGACCTCGACTTCCGTGGAGGATTCTTCTTCCGGCTGGTGCTGCGGCGCGGCGCCCTGCCGGCAGACACCGTGTTCCGCACCCTGTCGTTTCGAGACTTCCTCGAGCTCGGCCCGCGGCTCGACAAGCTCCTGCCGGAGAATTCGCGCGGCGGCATCCGCGTGAGGCGGGGGCGCACCGGCGTTCGCGTCGGCCCGCCTTAGCGGCGCCGTCTCGGGTTTGGCACCCGCGAGGAGAGCGCCCACAGACTGGCGGCGTCCACGCCGGAGACATCCCCGGGCGTCGAGACCACCATGCCGATGCGGTCGGGGCCGCCGATGCTGACCCCGATCGCGAATGCACCGCGCCGCAAACCGCCGTCGGTGTCGAGCCGGGCGAGGACGCCGATGGGAAACCGGCCTCCCGACCCCTGCCAGCTGAGCCCAAACGCGTAGCCCAACACCGAATCAGGGCTGATCCGCGCGTGCAGCGACAACGCCGCCGCTGGGCCGAGCGGCCGCCACGTCGCGCCGGGGATGTACGTAATCCGCTGCGGCAGGCCGCGCACCACCGGCTGACCGATGTTTGCGATCACGCCCCCGACCGTCAGCGCCGCTCCACCCTCGAAGGTGTACAACGCGCCGACGTCCCATCCCGTCCCCTTGGTGTCGCCGCGGTACAGCGCCATGGCGGCGCCGCCGCTGAGATTCCTCGATCCGCCCGCCAACCCCACCCGGTACGTGTGGCCGCGTCGCCCGCCGTCGAACACGTCGCGCTGGTACGCGAGGGCCAGCCCGCGCGAGTTGAACCCCGCGCTGAGTTGTCGCAACCGCCCGCGGCCCGTGCCCGGGTCCTGGACGGCGATGTCCGCGTACACCGAGGCTTCGCGCAGCACTCCCAGGCCGGCGGGGTTCACCCACACGGCCCGGGAGTCGCGCACGTCGGTCGGATGGAGGTAGGCGGTGGCGCGGTTCGGGGCCACCTCCTGAGCCGCGGCGAACAGCGGCAGCGCGAGGAACGCGGCGAGGGCCGCGACGCGCCGCACTACGGCAGGACCGTGATCGTCGAGTGCGAAATCTGGCGCACCGGGACCGTCATGCCTTGCAATGGGAGTCCGACCACCATCGAAGAGCTGTCGTGGGCTTCGCCGCCCAAGTAGCGCCCATCGACCGCGACGAACTGCACGCCGGTGCGGGTCCCCGTCCCCGAAACCTCCAGCGGTTGGCCGCCTTGCTCGCCCGCCCCGGCCACAGAGTAGGCGGAGCTGACCTCGATCCGCAGGCAGCGCGCGCCATTGCGCTGCTCCCACGCCGTCGCCCGGGAGCGGGCGATCGAGTTGACGGTCACGTCGACTCCCGCGCGATCGCTCGTCGAGTTGGTGTCGGTCCACTCGGCGCCGAGCGTCAGACCCCCGGGGGGGATCCGAGGATAGAAGTTCCGGAATGCCCCGACGATTTGCGCGAAGGTCTGCGCGAGCGTCGAATCCGACGTCGCCGTTTGCCGGAATTCACCCGTGGGGGTGAGGCGGCCGTTGTACCGCAGCCCACGCGCCGCTGCGAGGTTCACCGACGGCGGAATCACGGAGCCCGAATCCGGGACGATCGAGTCCACCGTGAAAGTGACCGGGTAGCCCGCGCTGTCGGCCGGGCCCGCGATCGTCGCCGAAATGAAGAGCCGGATGCCCCGATCGATGGTCTGCGTCTGCCCCTGGAACTGCTGCTCGACGTGGATCAGTTGGTGCACCATGTACCGCAGCGCGCTCGGCCCCAGACGCACGACGTCGCCTCCCCCTCGCGTGACGGGCGCGGTTGGCACCGGTGGCATAGGGGCGGGCAACGTCTCCACGCCGGGCGGGGGTGCCGCGGCGGTGCGGGGTGCGCACGCGGTCAGGGTGGCGATCGTCAGAGCGGACAAGAAGAAGCGAGGGCGCATCGGTCCGGGAGTCCTCGTCACGGGGTGTCTGTGGGACGGCCAGGACGGTCGGTCTTGGTGCGTCCGAAGATCGCGACCATTTCGGGGCCGTCACTCGACACCCGCAGCAGCTTCCAGCCGCGCTTGCGCATGTCGGTCCGCCAGCCGAGGAGTTTCTGCCACTCCTCGGCGGTGGTCCGGAAGACCCGGAGGTCTGCCACGGCCTCCCAGTGGGCGGGGTAAGGCTTGCTCGTCACTGGGAGGGAACCGGTGGGGCCATAAGCCGAGTTCTGTTTACTCGCTGGTGCGAGCAGATGGTCATCTCTCTGGGATGGCTGTCGCCAGCCACCTCGTGCGGCCTACCCGCAGCTCAAACGACCCGGGACGGGTCTCGCTGCTTACTTGGCCTTGCTCCGACCGGGGGTTGCCGTGCCGCGCCTGTTGCCAGGCGCGCGGTGGGCTCTTACCCCACCGTTTCACCCTTACCCTTTGGAATCACCAATAAAGGGCGGTTTGTTTTCTGTGGCCCTATCCGTCGCCTTGCGGCGCCCAGGCGTTACCTGGCGGTCTACCCTGTGGAGCTCGGACTTTCCTCGGGTGGCCCCTGAAGCCGGCCCCCCGCGACCAACGCACCCCACCGCGTTCCCAGGCGCGAAAGCTACCGGCCCGCGAGGCCCCGAGGCAAGACTCACCGCCCCAGGCGCCGTATTAGCCTCCCTAGGCTGTCCGAGGAGGACGGCGGCTCGCCCCAGGGAAGCCAGAAGCCGTCGTGCTCCACGAACGCCACGCGCCGCAGCCGGGGCCACTCGTTCGCGGCGACGCGCTCGGGCCGGAGGCCCCACGCCGACAGCGCGAAGATGCCGCGTGCCCGGTAGTGCTCCAGGATGTCGCCCACCCGCGGTTCACGGGTCCACAACAGAACGGGCGCGTCGGGATCCGAGAATCCCCGCAGCAGTCCAAGGGAGAACCAGTCGCTCGGCACCTGCGCCGACCGGAACGCGAACCGTACGTTCGGGTTGAGCCGGCGTACCTCCGCGCGGAGCGCTGCGGCGCGCTCGGCGACGAGCCCTTGGAGCGCTGTCTCGTACCGGCCCAAGAGCCCACGTTCGAGCAGCGCGTCATATCGCGCGCCACCCTCCGCCGGCAGGGCGGCGAGGCGCTCCGTTTCCGCGCTGTCGCCGCCGAGCGCACGCAGCCCCTCGCGATAGGTGGCATCGCAGAAGCCGGCGGCGGCGTAGCCGTCCTGCGGCACGTCGAGGTCGAGCGCGACGCCGGCGACGAGGTCGGCCCCCCGATCGCCGCCGAGCCGCGCTAGTGTGCGATAGGCGGGGCGCAGCGCGCCGCGCCAGAAGAGCGAGTCGAGCCCGCACCAGACGGTCGCGGTATCGCCCCGCGGCGCAATCTCCCGCGCGGCCGCGTCTCCCTGGGGCCGCAGGTCGGCGAGCGCGATGGCGGGGAACCACCGCAAGCTGGTCGCCTGGAGCCGCGTCGCCGTCGGCCGCCAGATGTTGCGGAGCCCGAGGGAATCTGCGCGGGCCGGCGACGACACTTCCGTGGCGAGCACGTTGAGGGCGGTGACATCAGCGAACGCGAGCAGCGAGTCGAACGCGCGTTGAAACGGAGGTGCGCGGGTCCACAAGACTCGCATGCCCTGGCGGCTGATCCAGCTGGGCGCGCCGCGGCCTCGCGGCTCGCGCGCCGGCACCGGCTGGGGAAGGATCACCACATCGGCGCCGGATGGCGGCGCCAGTGGAGGTGGATGCACGGCGATAGGGCGCGGTGCGCTCGCGAGCGTCAGCGGCACCTGGCCGGCCGCGGGAGCCACCGATGCCCACTCGGCGGGGCGCAGCGTCCACCGCGCCAGGGCGTCGAGGAACGTCCCGCTGCGACTTGCGTCGCCCGGCGGCAGTACCGGGGGCAGCGTGCTCGGTCTGACATCGGGGCCGGTAGCGGCCAAGGCGTGGCGACTGATGACGAGCACGAGCCCGTCACCCACGCGCGCCGCGGCGGCGACGACGGCACGAGGGCGCGCCCCCCCCCCGGGCGCGTCGCGCGGCGGCCGGACGTACGCCGTCGCGCTGCTTCGCGCCAACGCCTGGCTCTCGCGTCGCACCAGGATCACATGGTTGCGGCCCGCGGAGAACGGCTCGACGCCGGCGTCGTTCAGGGCGGAGTGTGGCAGCGGAAAGACGCGGGGTTGCGTCTCAGGCGCCGCCGCCCCGTCCTCGAGCGGGAAGTCTCCGATGACCAGACCGGTGCCCATTGCGGCGAGCCAGCGGTTCACGATCCAACGGTCGAGAAAGCCCTCCCCGTCGGCCGCGTAGCCGAAGACCACCACCCCGCCCTGCCGCGTCCACTCGGTGAGGATCGCGACATCCCCGAGCGTCAGGGCATCGGAAGGCGCTTCGGGCTCCCGCCCCCCCAGCAGCACGAGAGTGCGGTAGCGCACCAGGTCCTGACGGGTGAGGTGGGGATAGAAGCGGCGGTACTCGACGGAGTAGCCGGCGGCGTGCCAGGGGCCCGCGGTGGCGTCCAGGACGACCGGGTCCGAGAGCGTCAGGTCGAGGAGCAGCAGGCGCCGGGATTGCGGCTGACAAGCGGCCAAGCCCAGCGCCAGGAGGACGACGCGCCGCACCGGCTACGAGACCAATGCGTAGGGCGCGAGCGCGCGCCGCAGCTCTTCCGCCGTCTGCCAGCGCGCCTCACGCGTCTTCGCCAACGCTTTCATCACGGCCTCGTTCAAAGGCTTCGGCACGTCGCGCCGCAGGCTGCGCAGCTCCGGGGGAGCGTGGTGCTGTTGCATGTCGAGTACGGCGGCGGCGCTAGCCGCGGAGAACGGCGGCCGGCCGGTGAGGGCCTCGAACAACACGACGCCGAGGGAATAGATGTCCGTCCGGCCGTCGATGTCGGGGGAGCCGCTCGCCTGCTCCGGGCTCATGTACTCTTCGGTCCCCACCACGAAGCCGCTGCGTGTGACACGGTCTTCGCCGGAGGTCGCGATCGCGCGCGCGATCCCGAAGTCCACGAGCATGGCGCCGGATGGTGCGCACACGACGTTGTCGGGTTTGATGTCGCGGTGGGCGAGCCCGTGGCCGTGCGCGTGCTCCAGGGCTTCGAGAACGTCGGATGCAATACGTACGGCCCGGTCGATCGGCAACAGACGATCCCGCCGCAACACCTGGCGCAGGGTGTCGCCGCCGACAAAAGGCATCACGAACCAGAGCAGATAGTCTGTCTCGCCCGAGTCGAGGAGCGGCGCGATGTGCGCGTGGTGCAGCAGCGAAGCGTACCGGATCTCGCGCAGAAACCGGTCAGCGGCGACCGAAACCGCGAGCTCGGGGTGCAGGACCTTGATGGCGACCCTTTGGCCTTGGGGGTCGAAAGCGCCGAACAGGGTGGCATTGCCCCCGCGACCGACGGCCGTGATCGCGGTGTAGCGGTCGCCCAGCGCCTTGCGCACCCGCTCGATGAGGTCGCGCGAGGACATGGGCTAAGAATAGGGCGACCGGGGGGGGAACGGCCAGAGCCGCCCAAAAAAGAAGGCGGCTCCGGAAGAAGCCGCCCTCAGCCTTTCGGGGTCAGTGGCCCGGCTAGTTGGGGACCACGAACGTCTGGAAGCCGAAATCCGCCTCCGAGTTGCTCCACGCTGCCGAGAGCGCACGGTTGCGACGGTAGCCTCTGCCGCTCGCGTACCCGGAGGTGAACTCGGGGTTGAACAGGTAGGCGCTCGTGCTCAGCGACCGAACGATGAATGCGAGCTCCTGGCCCTCGACCACCGTGATCTCGAGGCTGGTCAAATCGAAGCTGGCCCACGCCGCGGGATTCCCTATTGCACCAAAGTCCGTGGCAATCGCCGTCGCGGGTATAGTGACTTCGCCGAGGCTGCTCCCTTCATCGGGCACGCCATCGACCACCGCCACGATCTGCATCGTCACACCGGTCGTGGCCTCCGAGAGATTGACGAGGGGCACCTTGATCTGAGCAAGCTGGCCTGATGTGCCGACGGTGAACGTCTGCGCGTCCTGGAAGTCGAACGAGGTCCCGTCGGGATCGGGCGATGCGTCCTGATCACTGAACCTGCCGATGCCCTGACCGCCGATGTCCCCATCGAGGAGGTTCTGCTGGTCGAGCCCGCTGGTGCTCCCGAACACGCGCACCTCCACCCCATTGCGGCGAACCGTGCTCAGGGGAGCCTCCGTGCCGTTCGTCTGCACGATCGGGCAGGCCTCGTTCCCCGCGCTCGGAACCTCATAGAACACGACCGTGCTCGGACCACTTACTTGCGCCAATGCGAATGTCACGGTAGTCCCGGGCGCGACCGGAGCGCTGGAGAAGTCGAATGTGCCCTGCACAAACGTCGTGCGATCTGCCGACAACGTGACCGCCGCCGTAGCCGTACCGATGACCGGCCCGTCGTACGTGTTGGCGCGGGCCGTGAGACTGATCGTGAAGTCGCCCGCCGCGTCGGCGGAGAAAGACAACTCGACCCGTTGCAGGGTCGCGCCAGAGTAGTCGGGGATGTAGAAACCCCTGTCGAGCTGATCGCCACCGGTGGCGCCGGTCGTTTGACAGTCGATCAGCGCGGTTGCCGTGACTCCCGTCGCCAGGAAGGTGATCTCCCCGATCCCTACGATCACGGGCGTCTGCGGCGCGCCCGAGAAGATGTCGGGCATGAACGGCCTGACCGTGGCGTCGGGGTAATTGTTCTGCGCCGCGATGCCCCGTCCACTTGCGACCAGCGTGTTCGGGCCTTCCACAATGGGCCACGACACTTGCGCGATGCCATCGGAGTTACTCGTGGCGGTCGCGGTGAAAATGTTCGGGTCGCCGATGGTCGTCTCCGTGAAGGTGACTACCGCGCCCTGCACGGGCGCGTCATTCCAGTCGGTGACCATGACCCGCGTCGTGAGGGAGGTTCCCGCTGGCGCGGAGCGGCTCGCATCGTCCACCTGGTCCATCTTGGCCGGCAACGCGAACTGGAAGTCACTGACGGTTTTTGGTGCCGCTGACGCCGCAGCCGCCGCGAGCTGTGGAGCGACCGCGGCGCCGCCGCACTCCACCAGCGACATGCGTTTCGCCGTCGCCGCGCCTGAGCACCTCGCACCGAGAATATCCGATTCACCACCGCCGCCCACGTCGAACGCCACCGTCCTCGAGCGGGCGTAGAGCGGCTGGGGAGTGAAGAGGCCGGCCGCCATATCGCGGATCCAACGCCAGCCCCGGGCGGCGAGGCCCGGCGACGCTTGCTCCCGGGCGCCGATCGTTTGGCAGTTGGGCGGCGCATGCGGGAGCGCCCTGATGAGCCCCCCGTCCTGTTGATGCAACGTGATGAGACGCTCTTGCTCCTCTGGGATTCCCGGCTCCAACACGCACATCGAGATCAAAACCGGATTGTTCAGGAGCAGCTCGGCACGCTCTGCTTCCGATTCGAAGAACGTCGTGACCCTCAGGCACAGCCCGAATTTCCGCAGGTCCACATCGATCCCGTCGCACACTTCGATGTTGAACGTCACCTCGGTGATGGTCTGCCCTCCAAAGGTCCCCTCCGTGCCCGGGGCAACGTCGAACCGGAAACGCTCGCCCTCGGCCGCGAGCTCGACACCCCCGCCTTCAGGCAGATTGACGGTCGCCGCGCCACACGCGGCCGCGTCGCACAGCGCGCCGTTCTCGATGCGGAACTTGATGGGCAGCGTCCGCCCATCCACCAGCCCGATGTACTCTCCCGTCTGGACGTTCTTCAACTCTTTGCCCGTGCTCACCGGATCGATGTCTGCGAAGCCCAGCTCAACGCCACCCACCAAGACGCTGATGCGGTAGTACTGGTCGGGACTGAGATTGGACTCGTACTACCGCATCAGCGTGTGGTACTGCTGATCGGGGGCGTTGATGCTGACTTCACTCCCCGCGAAGCGCTTCACCAGCGGGCCGTCCACGCACGAGCGGCTGTTGTCGGGCTGCAACGGCCCCAGCTGGCAGATCTCGACCGCCGGGCGCAGCTGCGCGTTGAAGGCGCCGGGCTCGAAGTTGGGATCGTTGCTGGGATTCTTGAAGAGCGGAGTGAGGAAGAAGAAGTCGGGGTTGCCGTCGTGCGCGCCGTCCGATACCGCGTACATCGGGCCATGGATCGACTTTGTGAGGTCGTCGCTTTGACATGCGATCAATAACGCGAGGGTAGCAACTGCGAGCGGCAGACGGGCGCGGCGCATCATAGGGCACAAGCTCCTGGCAAACGCGGATGACGAAACGGGGACTAGGGACGTCGATTCTACAGGCGACCCCTGCACTCGCAAGTAGTGTGTGGTACAAAGTGTGTGACGTGGATCACGCGTCACCGATCTTGAGGAGGCTCGTCCTCCTCGTTCATAGCGGGACTAAGTCAAGTTGCGTGCCGGAACGGCATGGCGCGGTTCGCGCGCCGGAACCCGATGATTCCCCGAATCTGTGGCAAAAGTGGTTCAAGGTCGTACGCGCATCACCTCACGGAACTGAGGATGCCGCTCGAGGCCCCGCCACCACCAGTGCAGCATTCCGCCGCGCTGGAACGAGTGATCGGGGTGCGTAGCCACATATCGCTTGAGCACGGCGATCGCCCCGTCGTTGTCGCCCATCTGGGCCCGCGCAATCGCCTCGACGGCGTACAGCTCCTGCGTGGGATCGATCGCGGGGTCATCGCTTCGGGCCCGGGCGAACACGTGCGCGGCGCTGTCGCGCAGCCCAGCCCGGCCCAGCACGCCGCCGACGATGAGCTGGCGGAGCCGTGTCCGGTACGCGCGCTGCGACAGGGGAGTCAGGGAGTCTGCATTCGCGGCCAGGTGAAACGCCTGTCCCGTGTTCAAGTCGGCGCCGGGGGCGAGCAACAGCCACAGCTGGCATTCGGCAAATCGCCAGTTGGCTGGGAAGCGCCGCGCGCCCTCCTGGCACCAGCGCCGGGCTTCGCCGAACTGCGCGAGGTCATGCGACGCCCAAAAGAGCCGGTCCAGGATGGTCTCTGCCTCCCGGAGGTAGTAGTCGGCTTCGTAGGCCGCGCGCGCGGCCAGCACGGCTGCCACCAGATCCTTGTGTGCGTAGTGGAGTTGGCTCAACACGGCGTGCACCGACGCCAGGGTCGGATCGGCGGTGACCGCGGCGACCATGTCCGTCCGAGCGCTGTCGAGCAGGGCGTCACGGCGAGCGGGGTCGGCGTCCAGGTTGAGCCGCCACAGCTGGTAGCGGAGCGTGCCGCGCAGCCCCAGGGCGGCGGCGTCGGATGGATCGAGGCGCGCGGCGCGACGCGCGTGCTCCAGGCCTTCGCGGAAGCGAGCGGCCCGCGCCGGACCCTCCGGCTGGGTGCGCGCTTCGAGTAGCGCGAGATAGCCGCGCAGCACGGGCGGCTCCACCCACGAGGGATCGGCGCGTTCGGCCAGCGCCGACAAGGAATCCGCCTGCCGGGCCGCGGCGCCGGCGGCCCCGGCGTCACCGCGGGCCAGAGCCCGCTCGCCCCTTCGGCGGATGGCGGTGGCTCGCTGCTCGAACGACCAGGCCTCGGCGTTCGCCGTCCCAGCCTGCAGCTCGCGCAGCTGCACTTCATCCCCGACACGGGTCCTGAGCAGCCGAGCGGCCTCTTGAATCACGGAGTCGCGGACCTGAAGCAGCTGCCGGCCGGGCAGCGTGAAGCTGACGCGTTCCCCGACGTCCGCGCCGCTCGAGCCGTCCACCAGCCGCACCGTGGCGCGCACCTGCGCTCCGACCGGCTCGACGCTGCCCTCCACCAGCGTTCCCGCCTGGAGCGCGCGCGCGATGCTGTCTCGCGAGAGGTCACTGGCGCGATACGGCGCGACACCGTTGGGCGACACGACATTGAGGCCCCGCACCTTGACCAGCTCCCCGATCAGCCCTTCGGTCAGCCCCGCCGCGACGTGACCGAGGGAGGAATCGCGGCTCAAATCGTCGAAATACATGACGGCGACCCGCCGCGAGTCGAGGCGACCGCTCGTGGCGGCACCCGCGTTCCCCTTCCCCCCGAACTCCATCCAACCCAGCCCCGCGAGCACGGCCACGAGCCCGGCGGCCAGAGCGGGCTTGAGCCAGGGTCGTCCAGCCAGCGCGGGCAGGCGGGCCGCGGTGATTCGCGAGACACTGCCGGTGCTCGCCGCGGTCAACGCCGAGGCGAATTGCTCGGCCGTCGAGTAGCGATCGGCGGGCACCTTGGCGAGCGCGCGGTTGATGACGGCCTCGAGCGCGTCGGGGATCGTCTCCCGGACGATTCTGAGCCGCGGCACCGCGTCGAGCGAGTGCCGCGCCATGATCGCCTGAGCGGTCGGCCCCGTGAAGGGCGGCTGACCCGCGAGCGTCTCGTACAGGACGCAGGCCAGACTGTAGATGTCGCTGCGGCGGTCCACCTGCCCCATGCCCGACGACTGTTCCGGGCTCATGTACGCCGGCGTGCCGATGGCGAGCCCCGTCTCGGTCAGCTTGTCGCCCCCCGCGGCGCTCAATGCGCGCGCGATGCCGAAGTCCGCGACGATGGCATGGCCGCCCGACATCATGATGTTCTCGGGCTTGATGTCGCGATGCACGACGTCGCGACTGTGCGCGTACGAGAGCGCGTCGGCGACCTCGCGCGCGATCTGCAGCGCGTCTTCCAGCGGCAGCTGCGGCTCCCGGTCGAGGCGGTCGCGCAGCGACTCGCCTTCGACGAACGGCATGACGTAGTACAGCGTGCCGCCGGCGTCACCCGAGTCGTACACGGGGAGGATGTTGGGGTGCTGGAGGCTCGCCGCGAGCTTGATCTCGCGCAGGAAGCGCTCGCGGCCGAGGGCGACGGCGATCTCGGGGCGGAGCGTCTTGAGCGCGAGAAAGCGTTCGTGCTTCGGGTCGCGCGCCAGGTACACCGTCGCCATGCCGCCCCGCCCCAGCTCGCGATCGATGATGTAGCGATCGCCGAGCGCGGCGTTCAGCACTGCAATCGGATCGGTAATCGGATCGGTCACCGTGGAAACGTACGGCCCGCCTGGTTGTGACGCACGTGCTCGGCGAGACGGGTGGCGAGGCCCTCCGGGTCGGCGACCGGCCAGCGCAGCAGCACACCGAAGATCACCTTGGTCGTCGTGGCGTCGATCGCCAGGAGACTCACGCGCACCGAGTCGGTCTTGCCGGGAAGGGAGTCCACACGCGCGTACACTGCGACGCCGGCGCCGGTTTGGCGCGCGAGCTCGACGGCGGAGATCTCGGGGCGCGGGGCGCTGCGCCAGGTGGCGGCGACCACCGTCTGCGGGACCGCGGCGAGCGGCGCCGCGTCGAGCTGCTGGGTGAGCGCCGTCGCCAGCCCCACCCGCCAGCGGTCGAGACCCACCGCGAAAATGTCGAACGGTGCCACGGCGACGAGCCCCGGTTGTGGCGCGTGACTCCGGGCATACCGCACGAACGACACGGCACCGCCCACCATCAGGATCAGGACGAGGCTGCCCAGCCCGATCAGCAGGCGGCGCGGCGGAACTCGTGGCGTATTGATCGGCGTATCGGTCATGGCGTAGCTTAGGTTGACGGAGCCTTGATTGCCACCGGTTAGCATAGCGGCGTCATGGTCACCGTCTGCACCGTCCTCCCGGCTCCCGAGCGGCCACGCATCGACGCGGTGGGCGACGGCTGCTTCGACACGCTGCACGCGGAATCGCTCCGCGAAGCGTTGCACGTCGCTCGCACGCGCCGGGTGGACGCGGTCATCATCTCCGTGCACCGCTGCCACGGCGAAGCGTTGCCCGCGGTCGCGCGGTTCGTCCGAGAATTCCCTTCCATCCCAGCTGTCGCCTTGGTGTCGCGACACGATCGCGAGGCCACGGAGACGCTCCTGCGCCTCGGGGCGACGGGCATCCGGACCGCCGTGGACTGCACCCACCCCGATGGCTGGCGTCGCCTGCGCGACCTGGTGGGCCACCCGGCGTCGCCGGTGGCGGCCCGCGTGCTGGCCCGTCTCATCCCGGCCCTGGGGGATGTCTCCGTGGAGACGCGGCTGTTCTTCGAAAGCGTCGCGCGGCTGGCCCCGGCCCTAGCACGGTGCGAGGACTCCGCCCGCCACGTGCGGGTGCGGCCGTCCACGCTGATGTCGCGCTTTCACCGGGCGGGACTTCCCTCCCCCAAGAGCTACCTCGCCGCGATGCGACTGCTGCACACGGCGTACCTCTTTCAGAACCCCGGCCTGTCGGTGTCGGATGTGGCCTATCGGATGGACTACTCGTCGCCCCAAAGCTTCGGGCGACATCTCAAAGCGGTGCTGGGCGTCACCGCCGGGGAATTCCGCCGCCGCTTCCCTTTTGACGTGGCGCTGGCGCGCTACGTCGACCTGCTCGTCACCCCGTACCGCGAGGCCCTGCGCGCGTTTCACCCCCTCAATGCGGGGCTGTGGGACCAAGGATCCAACGCCGCAGCGGCCTCTCGGGCGGGGTGATGCTCGGCAGTTGCTTGATCGCGCCGCAGCATCGAGAAATGCGCCATACCCGAGCGCAGCCGCTCGGCGAGCTGCGCGAGCTGTTGTGACGTCGCGGTCAGCTCGCCCATCGACGTGATTTGCGCTTCGGTGGCGGCTGCCGTGTGGTTCGCGGTCTCCGAAGAGCGGCCGGAAATGCTCGCCACCCGCTGCAGCGATTGCGCCAGCTCGGCGAGCCGTTGCGCCTGGCTGCGGGACACGTCGGCGGTGGCGTTCACGAGATCCCCCATCAGCTGGACACCCTGGTGCAGCTCCTGGAGGGCACCGTCCGCCTCGGCGGCCACGGCACCGATGTCTCGCACCTTGGCTTCGCCCGATTGCATCGCCCGCCCCGCGGCCTCGATGCCGGCCCGCAGGTCGCTGACGAGCTCCGCCACTTCCCGCGCCGACTTCCCTGCTTCGGCCGCGAGCGTGCGGACCTCGTCGGCGACCACAGCGAACCCTTCCCCGTGCTCCTCGGCCCGGGCGGCCTCGATCGCCGCGTTGAGCGCCAGCAAGTGGGTCTGGCGCGCGATCCGCGCGATCGTTTGCGCGAATACGCCGATCCGTTCCGACATCCCCGACAACCCCGCCACGGTCGCCGCGGTGGCCCGCACCT
>Ga0193739_1000107_pt1 | contig 21006 bp, 24 predicted proteins | sample L2a2metaG_FD_144926 | JGI IMG/M metagenome (GOLD analysis project Ga0193739, IMG submission 144926) | Soil microbial communities from a riparian zone of the East river system, Colorado, United States - L2a2 | ecosystem: Environmental > Terrestrial > Soil > Riparian zone | place: USA: East River...
CCCGTCAGGTCCGCGGAGCCGCCGATCAGCTCGGGCAGCTTGGCCGCGATCGCGTTCAGCACCTTGCCCGATGCGGCACGCGTCGCCTGGGCGTCCTTCGGCCCGAACGTCGGCAGACCCGCGTCCCACCCGTCGGGTAACCGGCCGTCCAGGCGCCGCTGCAGCTCCTTCGCGAGATCCGGGTGCGCCGCCCGGTAGCCATCCCATTGCTTCTTCCAGTCGGCTTCGACGCGCTCGCCTCGATCCTTCGCGCGGCGCCAGTGCTCGAGTGCCTCGGCCGGTACGTAGAACGGCTCCAAGGATGGCCAGCCAAGATTCTGTTTGGTCGCCTTCACCTCGTCGGCACCCAGCGGAGCACCGTGCGCCTCCGCGGTGTCTTGTTTGTTCGGGCTGCCCCACGCGATGTGCGTCCGGACAATGATCAGTGACGGGCGGTCGGTGACTCGCTTCGCCTTGGTTATGGCAGAGTCGATGGCATCGAGGTCGTTGCCGTCAGCGATGCGCTGCACGTGCCAGCCATAGGCTTCGAATCGCTTCGCGGTATCGTCGGAAAACGTGAGATCGGTAGATCCGTCGATGGTGATGCGATTATCGTCGTAGAACCCGATCAGCTTGCCCAACTTCAGGTGACCCGCGAGCGAGCACGCCTCGTGGGAGATGCCTTCCATCAGGTCGCCGTCGGAGGCCAGGAAATAGGTGTGGTGATCAATGATCTCATGCCCGGGACGGTTGAAGAGCGCCGCTAACTGGGCCTCGGCGATCGCCATGCCCACGGCGTTTCCCGTTCCCTGTCCGAGCGGTCCCGTCGTTGCTTCGACGCCCGGCGTGACGCCGTGCTCTGTGTGGCCGGGCGTGCGGCTGCCCCATTGCCGAAACTGTTTGATGTCGTCGAGGGTGAGGTCATAGCCGGTGAGGTAGAGGACGCTGTAGAGCAGCATGCAGGCGTGCCCGCACGACAACACGAAGCGGTCCCGGTCGGTCCAGTCGGGATTCGCCGGATTGTATTTGAGATGCCGTTGCCAGAGCACGTAGGCGAGCGGCGCGAGCGCCATCGCCGTTCCGGGATGGCCGGAGTCGGCTTGCTGCACCGCATCCATCGCGAGCGTACGAATGGTGTTGATGGAGAGCTGATCCAGCTCGACGCGGGCGACAGTTTCGGTCATAGCAATCCGGATTTGGCGGCCTGCCACAATTTCATGAGCCGATCGAAGCCGTCCACCAACAGCTCCACCTGCTGTGGCGAGGGCGTCGCCTGCGCGGCGATCTTCAGCTCCTCGACGAGCTTGGGCATCTCTTTGCGGCCTTGCTTCGCGCTTACGATGCCGATTTGCGTGAGGATCTCGAGAATCTTCTGACGCACCGCGGCGTCCTTGGGCACCTGCCACAAATACTCGGCCGACTCTTTCCCGTCGGCACATAATTGACCAAGCGCGTCCATCAACGGTTGGTGCGGAGTCATCGGAGCAAATAATCTAACATTGCCTGAGGGTTTGAATGTCCCTAGCTTGCCAGTCCCATGCTGTTGATCCTGCTGTCCACGCTCCTTCAGGCGATCCCCGCCGACTCCGGCGAGGGGCACCTTCGCAACATTCGCCGGCTCACGGCCGGCGGTCAGAACGCCGAGGCGTATTTCTCACGCTCCGGGCAGCAGATCATTTTTCAGCGGCAGGAGTCGGACTCCGGTTGCGATCAGCAGTTCGTGATGAACGTCGACGGCACCAACCGTCGCCGCGTCTCGAGTGGCAAGGGCCGCACGACGTGTGGGTACTTCTTCGATAACGACCGCAGCATCCTCTACGCCTCGACCGAGCACGCCGGGGCGGCCTGTCCGCCGCGCCCCGATTACTCCAAGGGCTACGTCTGGGCGCTGTACGATTACGACATCTACGTCGCCCATGCCGATGGCCGGAGCGCACGCCGGATCACCCATAATCCTCGCTACGATGCCGAAGGCACGCTTTCCCCGGATGGCAAGACGATCGTATTCACCTCGCTGCGCGACGGCGAGCTCGACATCTACACGATGAGTGTCGATGGACGTGGTCTGAAGCGGCTGACGCGCACCCTGGGCTACGATGGCGGACCGTTCTTTTCTCCGGATGGGAAGCAGATCGTCTATCGCGCCTGGCATCCGCAGACTGCGGCCGACTCGGCGGACTACCGCGGGCTGCTCGCGCAAGACGTCGTACGGCCGGCGCGCATGGAAATCTGGGTGATGAACGGGGATGGCTCACATCAGCGTCAGGTCACGGATCTCGGCGGCGCCAACTTCGCGCCATACTTCCATCCCGACGGACGCCGAATCGTGTTCGCGTCGAATCACAAGAATCCGCGCTCCCGCAACTTCGATCTGTATCTGGTCGGTGCGGACGGCAGCGGACTCGAGCAGATCACGACGAGCACCGAGTTCGACGCCTTCCCGATATTTTCACCGGATGGCCGGCACCTCGTCTGGGCGGCGAACCGCCACGGCAGCACGCCGGGCGAGACGAACATCTTCATCGCCGACTGGATCGAGTCCCCGTGAATCGTCCACAACCTCCACCACCCTCCACCAACCCTCCACAACCTCGTAAAAAGACCGCCAAGGAGGAGGCGATTTCGTGGGCCAAGGCGCTCGGCGGGGCTTTCCTGATCTGGATATTCCTGAAGTCGTTTCTGGTGGAGGCGTTCCGCATCCCCTCGGCGAGCATGGAGAACACGCTGCTCATCGGCGACTTCCTGTTCGTCAACAAGGCGGTGTTCGGGGGGGAGCTCGAGATTCCGCTCACCGGCTTTCACTGCTGTCGCCTGCCGTCGTTCGCCACGCCGCAGCGGCAGGAGGTCGTGATTTTCCGCTCCGTGGAAGACTCCACGCCGGACCTCAATATCGTGAAACGCGTGATCGGTACTCCGGGCGACACGCTGCAAATGGTACACGACACGGTGATCCGCAACGGGCAGCGGCTGGAGGAGCCCTATGTGTTGCACACCGCGCTCGCCCCGGTCCCCGACGAGGAGTTTCGGCTGCAGCTGATCAAGGCTTGGCAGCTGCCGCACTATGTGGGCCGCGACCCGCAGCGCTACCGGCCCACGACGCATGACTGGGGGCCGATCGTCGTGCCGCCGCAGCACTATTTCGTGATGGGTGACAACCGTGACGAATCCTACGACAGCCGCTTCTGGGGCTTCTTGCCACGCCCCAACATCCGCGGCCGGCCGCTGATCATCTACATGAGCATCGCGACGCGCCCGTTCCGGATCAGGTGGAACAGGCTATTCCGGCACCCCAGTTGAGACGCCGCACCCTCCAGGGGCTGTCGAGATTTCGCAGTCGACCGCGAGCGTTGGGGTGTTGAAAACAGGCGTTAGACGGATGATGTTTGCGTCGCGGAGCGTTCTCAATGACTCGGGTCAAGTGCTAGTTAGGCCGCGCAGGCGAGTCTCAAGCCTGAACGAGGAAGGCCGGATGGAGCTTCTCCTACTCATACCCGTGGTGGCGATCACCGCTCTCGTGGCGACCAAGATCGCTCGTCGGCGTGCCAATCGTCCAGAATCACCATCGGCCGAGGTCACCGCGCGGCTCGAGGTGCTTGAACGTGAGCTAGCAGAAACACAGGAGCGGCTCGATTTCGCAGAGCGCATGCTCACCAAGGCTCGGGAAGAGCGGCGGATTGGCAGCTAGAGATCATTAGGATGCGCACGTTCATGCGCGTAGCGGCTACCGCAACGCTAATCGCCACGGCCTTCGGGCCTTCGCTGGTGGCGGACGCCCAAGTCGGAACAAGCACGGTTCACCTGGCCGTGGGGTTCGGCGTCGATACCTCCACCCCTCCCGCGCGTGAGATCTTCGCACTATGGCGCAACTATCTCACGGGCCGGGCCGATTCTGTCCGAGCGAGATCGTATTGGTCGCCACGGGAACAGGCCGAGTGGACCGTTTACGACCTCTTGAGCGGCTACGTGTACCAAGGGTTCTCCAACTTCACCGTTGTGCACCTCGCTCCTGCCGTCGGTCTTGATAGTACGTATCTGATCCGGACGCTGGTCTCGGCCGTGGATGACTCGACTCACGCCGTGAGACCGCTCGCCCTCTACCGTGTGTATGTCACACGCGAAATGGGCACATGGATGCTCGCCAACCCACTGCCACGCCTCACGCGCCACTGGAAACGCGAGACGGTTGGACCCATCACCTTCGTTTATCCACCAACGCATGCGTTCGTCCGAGGAAGCGCGGAAGCGACGGGCCGCTTCGTTGATTCGCTCGCCCGAGCGTTCCACCTGCCCGTACATTGCTAGTGAGGCAGCTTGCGATCCTTGGCGGGACCGATGACAACCACAGACATCATGGAGGAGTTCTTCAAGCGGCACTCAGGTTCAGTGCGCATGTGGGTGCTTCACGCTGTGACGCTGCGCTAAGCGACTGAGGTCCTGTTTCGCCAAACATTCGCTGACGTAGCAGTCGGCTTCCGGCATCGTCGCAGGAAAACATTGCGCCCATCATTGCATGGACCTGGCGTCGCAATTGCAGGATTTCGTCAAGCGCTTTGATGACAGTGCTCTGGCGGCGTGGAAGACAGTATTCCCAAATGTGCGCCGCTGATTGACCCTTCGTGCTGCGAAACTAGCAGGCGGGCGGCGGCATCCAACTCGCATGTCAGTCAGGAGACTGGTCTATGTCCTTCGCGCTCTATATCGTCGGGTTTCTGATCCTCATCGGTGGCGTGGCGTGGGCTCTTGTTACCGCTGGGGTGTCCACCGTCTACGTGATGATCACGTGCGTCATACTGCTCGGCATCGGTATCGTGAGCGCGGTGACCCACACGCGCTCCAAGGATCGTCCCAAGGACCCCTCGGCCTGATCGGGCGCGCTCCCGGTTGGATGCTTCATCTGAACGGAAGGGGAAGATGATCACGAGTTCGCGTCGTGCTGCCTGATATCAACTTTGAAGTGCAACACTGAGCGTCATCGGGCATAGCATTCCTTCGGGGTGCGGTAGCCCAGGCGTTTTCTCAGGCGCTACCGGAGGCGAGGGCCCGATCAGACGACGCGCCTGCTGAGGGATACAATTCTCGATGCGGGGATTGGGAAGACGGTGTTGGATGTGGGCGCGGGTATCGGTGCGCTCAGCTTCGAGCTCTTGGCCGCGGGTGCTGAGCGGGTGACTGCCGTGGACGCGGCGCCAGCCTACCTTGCAGCTGTTCGCGAGGAAGCCGGTCGCCGGAACGTCTCCGATCGGCTCAACCTGGTGCTGGGCGACTTCGTGTCCGTCGCTGGAGAGGTCATGCCAGCCGACGTCGTGACCATAGATCGCGTGGTCTGCTGCTACCCTGCACGGCTTCGTGCGGATGCAGCGTCGCGAGACGCTGAAATGGTCGGCGGGTCTGTACGTTCGCGCTTAAGCTGCCGGCGACCTACTTGTACCGATACGTGATTCGCCCACGGGTGAGATCGTACGGGGAGAGATCGACCGCAACGCGGTCGCCTTGAAGAATGCGGATGTAGTTCTTGCGCATCTTGCCGCTGACGTAGGCCAGCACTTCATGTCCATTTTCGAGTTTTACGCGGAACGTGGTATTGGGTAGAACCTCTGTGACGGTCCCCATCATCTGTATCGCGTCACCTGCCACGCCGATCTCCGTTCATAGGCTCCTTGGGTCCATGGTCGCGTCGCGTGGCGGCTCCATGCCCCGCGTGATGTAGGCCGCGTGCCGGCTGCAGGCGGCACAGGTCAGGCTGATCCGCTCGGGGGGGACGAGGTCACCGAAGCGGGAGGGGCGGCGGCGAGGCGAGCGCTGGATCGTGCGAGTCCCGCACGATGGGCACACGAGTGGTGCATGTGCCCGATCCGCTGCTATGAGCGCCAGGGCTTCCGGCGCCCGGAACTCCTTAATCCCGCGTCTACCCACGGCGACTCCCCTCCAACCCGAAATCTATACTACCCCTGATCTTGACGCCCTTCCCACCGGGGCTATTTCTCCGGCAACCAGGAAAGGTCCCTATGGATAGTCCCCGTACACGCCCCCGCCCCTCTTCGTCCGCCGGTTCCCGGCCCGCCTTTCACATTGTCGCGGAGATCGAGATTGACGCCGTCGCTCCGTCGGAGCGTGGCTTCACACTCACCGGGCAAGGGGGACCGCCTGACCGCGCCGAGTATCGGCTCGAGGTGCACTTTGAGCTGCCGCTCGATCCCCGCACCCGCTCGGTGCTGGGCGAGCTGTTGTCGCAGTCCGACCTCACCATCTCCCGCCGGGGCGTGCCCACCCGCAATTCTTGACGCCCCCGGGGGGTCCTAGTAGCTTGGCGCGACCTTAAACCCTTTGATGCCAGCCGAACTCGGTGGTTCCCAGATCTCTTCTTTGCTCGAAGCCCTCCCCGGCATCGCCAGCGTGCTGCGCAGCCCGGTGGCGGATGCGCTCATCAAAGCGATGCGCGGAGCCGCCGGACTGGCGGACTTCACGCAGGAGGATGCGGAAGAGCTTGTGCGCTACGCGGTGCGGCGGGGACTGATCGGTCCGGACGAAGGGGACCGGGTATTGGGTGAAGTGCAGGAGGGCCTGCGCAAGAAAAAACCGGTCGCGGTCAAGAAAGCTCCCGCGAAAAAGAAGAAACCCCGCCGCTAGATTCTGAAGCCGCGCACCAATCCGCGAAGCTTCTCGGCCGCCTGAAGCAAGTCTCCGGCGGCCGCTGCCATTTCCTGGGTGGACGCGCCCTGCTGTTCGGTTGCAGCCGTGACCTGCTCGGCGCTCGACGCGTGTGCGACGGCGCGACTCACGACCTGCTGCGCCTGGGCGCCGAGCTGCTCCGTCACGGCGCGATTCTCCTGCGCGGCACGCGTTACCTGCGACGCCGCCTGCTCGACCTGCTCGACGGCTGCGACGATTTCGGTGAGACCGCGCGCCGCGCCTTCCGCCACCGACTCGATGCCGCGCACCTTCGCCTGTCCCACCGCCATCGTCGCCGTGACTTCTTCGACCTGCTCGCGGATCACGCGTGTCGTGCGCGCGACGTCCTCCGCGGCGCGGGCCGACTCGTCCGCCAGCTGGCGCACTTCCTCGGCGACCACCGCAAAGCCGCGGCCATGCTCGCCGGCGCGCGCGGCTTCGATCGCGGCGTTCAACGCAAGCAAGTTGGTCTGCGAGGAGATGCGCTTGATCAGGTCCACGAAATCATCGATGGCCGCACTCTGCTCAGCGAGCTGCGTGACCTCGGTCGCAGTCGTCCGGACGACCTCGCGGACGTCGAGCAGCGTCGATCCCGCCGCGGCCACGTCGTTGCGATGGCGGTCAGCCACGGTGCGAATCTCCTCGCCGAGCCGCGCGACGCGGGATGCGGCGTCCGACATTTCCGCGGTGGCCTTGCGCTGTTGCTCCAATGCGGACTGGGTCGAATTCAACTCGTTGCGCTGATGCTCGGCGCCGCTCGCGATCTCGAGCATCGCGGTGGAGACCTGGCTCGAGGATGCGGCCAGCTCCTCACTCACTGCTGAGAGGTCACTCGCCGAGGCCGCGATCTTGTCCGCGGATCCGATGACTTCCGAGACAATCCCCCGCAGCCGTTCACCCATCCGTCGCATCGCGTCCGCGAGGACCTGGAATTCGCGCGGCATGCGCCCGGTTGTGACCGGCCGCAGATCGCCGCTGCCGAACCGTTCGGCCGCGGTCACGAGCCGCACGAGCGGGCCTTCGACCCAGCGCAGCGTGAAGACGCCAACGATGGCGGCGACCACCGCCGTCGCGATCAACACGAGCCAGAGCACGATCTCGCGCTCACGGGCCAGGCGCGCCAGGCGCTGGCCCGCTGCGGTCGCCCTCTCCGATTGACGTCCAGACAACTCACGCACGAGTCGAGTCAGCTCCGTCACCGGTGCGCCCACAGCCACCGACAGCGTCATTGCTTCGCGTGTCCGCCCCAGATCGAGGTATGCATGCGCCAGTGAGTAGTCCACGTGGATCGTCGACTGCAGCTGCTTGAGGCGGTTCACCGTGATGCGATCGGCTTCCGTGAGTCCGGGCAGCCCGTCGAGCTGCTTCTGATAACGGAAAGCGGCATCCACCGCGGCCTGGAATTGGTCGCTGGCCTGGCTTCCGCGCTCGTCGAGGTACTGGTGGGCGGCGCGAATCTCGTCGAATACGGCGGTGACGAGGCCGTTGCCGACCTCGCTCGACTCGCGCAGGTGGTCGATTTCCATCGCCAGCGAACGACGCAGTGTGGCGAGCGACGTCACCCCAACGACGGCGGCGATGAGCAGACCGGCAAGTAATCCGGACAGTCCCAGGATGATGCGCCAGCGAATTGTGTCGAGCCCTGTCACTGCTCGGACTCGGTAACGAGGCGCCCGCCGCGGACCACGCCGATGACCACGGGCTTTCCGGGTACATCGCCGCGTCCGTCGAAGGCGATCGTGCCCGTCACACCCTCGAAAGCCGGCAGATCCCCACCAATGCGAGCCAGCCGGTCGCGGACGGCGCGCCGGTCGGTGCCCCCCCCCGTTTCCGCGAGCACGCTCGCCAGCATGTGCACGATGTCGTAGGCGGCGGCGCCGCGATGATCGGGCCGCTCTCCCGGGTAGGCGCGGGCGTAGGCCTGAACGAACTGCTCGTTGCGGTTCCCCGGCCGGTCTACGAGGTAGGCCGAGGAGAGTCGCACGCCTTCCGCGATCGGGCCGGCACCTTCGATGCCGGTGAGTGCGTCGCCGCCGAGTGCCGGCCAGTGAACGCCGATGCGCCCCATTTCCCGGAGGGCAAGCTCGGCACCGCCGCGCTCAGTCGCCAGCATGAGCGCATCGACGCCTCCCGCCAGACGCATCCGCGAGAGATACGGCTCGAGACTTGGCGTGGTCGCGAGGGCGGGGTCTTCCTCGACGATTTCCCCCCCCAGCCGGCGGAACTCGGCGGCAAAGCTGAGCCGCAGTCCTCGCCCATAATCGTCAGCGACGTAGATGACGCCGACCCGGCGCGCGCCGAGAGTCTGCCGCGCAAACCGGGCGAGCTGGGCGCCATGACTCAAATCGCTGGGGCAGACGCGGAAAACGTACGGATTGACGCCGGAAAGGTCGGGGCTGGAAGCGGAAGGCGAAATCATCACCAGCGGGCGCCGCGCTTCTCCATACACGCGCCCTGCCGCCAGGGACGTACCCGAAGTCAGATGACCGATGACCGCGACGACCGAGGGGTCATCCACCAGCTCCCGGGCGATGCGAATCGCAACGTCCGGACGCGCGCTGTCGTTCATCAACCGGAGCGCCAGATGCCGGCCGCGGACCCCTCCGCGCGCGTTGATCTCTTTGACCGCCAGCTCGGCGGCGCGCTGCATCGACACGCCGCGGGCCTGTGAAAACGGCCCCGCGAGTCCCAAGACGATCGCTCCCCTTTCGCCCCGCGAACATCCCGCGACCAACAGAATTGCGGCGAAGAGCCTCCGCAGAACTCCTCCTTGATGTGGAGAGGGAGAGTGCGGGCAAGGTTAAGCCGCTGTGTGGGATAGCGCAATATCCACGCGCTTTCCACATTATCGGTATGAATGCGATTCGGCGGCTGTGTGGATTTGCGGCGGGACTCGAACGTCTACTCGCCGCCCGCGACGCCGCCGACTTGGAAGCAACGTGGGAGGAATTGAATCTCGGGCAGGTGGGTTGGGAGGCGCTCGCGCTCGCGCGTCGCGCCAACACCGAAGCGCTCGAGCCGGCGCTCGCGCAAGTGGACCGCCGGTTACTCGCCACACTGGAGCGCTGCCGCGCGTTCCTCGATCCGCACATCGTGACGTTCCGCGTTCCCGAGCTCGAGCGCTGGCAGCATGCCGCGGCGGCTGCGCTGGTCGGCGCGCGCTGGGGAGTCGCCGGACTTCGCACCGTCATCGCGGACACGCAAGCGCCGCTGGGACGTCGTTACTTCGCGTTTCTCGCACTCGCCGAGCGCCATCCCAGGGAAGCGTGGCCCCTGTTCGCCAAATACCTGCAGACTCCGGGTGCGCATCACGCGTTCGTGGCCGCGGCGGTCGAAGCCGCGCGCTACTATCCGGGCCAGGCGCCGAATGTGATCGCGCTGTTCCAGAGAATTCGCGGCGACCAGATGTTGCGCCGCTTCCTCGCGCCCAAGATTCTCGAGTCTCTCTATGTGCTCGGCGACCCCGCTGCCCTTCCTCTTTACGAGGAGCTGCTCGTCGCCGGTCATACCGATCGGGACGTGGAGCGGTGCGAGGTCACGCGTGCCTTGGTCGGTGTGCGGAAGCTGACCGGCCGGGTTGCGGCGAGCAGCAAGTTTCCGGATCCCGACGAGCCGGATGTGATTCGGGCACTGGATGAAGCCCAGCGGATTTTTGAGGAGGAAAAGGACCGGCTCGAGCCGGTTGTGGTTATTTGAGCAACCTAAGCGATTCGAGTTACCTCGATCGAGACTCTTGAATCTCTCCCGCGCAGGCTCAAACAGCGGTTTACAAATCTGACGAGCATGATTCCGAAGCCATCGTCGCACGCCTGCCGCCACGTCTTGCTTGTGATTCGTTTAATCAGACGATAGCAGGTGGGTGGGTATAGCTCTGCGTCAAGTGCCAGCGTGTAAAGCGAACGGCGAGTGTGCTCCCACTCGAATAGCAGGTGAAGGGCCTTGATCCACGCGCAGAGCTCTTCGATTTGCGGGAGACCTTCGCGTCTGAGGGCTCGGGCCAGCTGGTGGCGGCTGCGAAGGCTGAGGCGCAGGGCAACAGAGTCAGCGGATTCGATGCGACCGCCGGAATCGGCGAGTAGTGCCATGATCTCGCGACCGGTCGCGGACAGTCGCGGGACTGCGGCTTGCAGTTGCGGGGCGAGTGGCTCCATCGCACGCTCCTTCCTGACTGAGACGCGGGCGCATCAGAACGCTCATCCCCTAGACGCCATGTGGCAAGGGGCGCGCAATACGACATAGCGCGTCCGAGCGCTTAGCTCCTATGTTGAATCTCCCCTTTCCAGTTAACGAGTCGGGATGGGTCTCACACGCAGCTTCTGTTCAGCCCTGACGGGGGCGATGCTGCTCGGCACGCCTCTCTCGGCGCAGCGGCGGACTGATCTCCCGCCGCCCGAGAGCAGCCGCCCTCCCTTGCTTACCCAAATGCCGTCCGATTCGATTCGCTACCACACCGCCTGGCTGCGTCTCACTGAGTTGCTCCAGTTGCTGCAAACAGGCGACGCCGCGCGCTTGGGCAGGTTGTTCGAGAACGCCGCCTTCACGCCCCCGACTTGCGGCACGATTGGCGACGCGTTCGCCCGGCTCGCTGCCAGAGTCCGTCAAATCGAAGGGTCTGACGGGGCGACATCGCGTCTGGTGTTCTTTGACAAGGTCAAGATCGTTGACTCCGCAACGACACAAGTCGCGACCGCTGAGCTGATCCTAGTCCCGAAGACATCGAGCATACCGATGCGAGACTCGGTGACGCTTGTCTTAGACCCTGGCCGCGCCGCCTGGACCAGAGAGGCGGGACTGCTCGAGGCCTTCTGTGGGTTGTGATCAGGGAGTCGTGCCGAGGCGTGCTGCCGGCGCTCGCGTGGCGGTGGTCCTGATCAGCGTGCTGGCAGGCTCCGCTGTCGCATGTCATGAGGACGTAGCGGCGGACCGCAACCCCCGGTACGATTCGGACGGTGACAGTATCGGCACGCGCACAGAACTCGACCCGCTAAACCAGACCCTGTACCATTTCGACACCACCCGCGTAGACAGGAACCCCAGCCGAGCACTGGGCATGCCAGACGCCGGTACCTTGGACTCCGCGATCCATCTGTTTTCGTCGTGGACGGGTTACGTAAGCTTCCCCCTCACGTGGACACTGTTAACACTGACGACTGGGGTACTCTAGCGCTTGTGAACGCCGTTCAGGGCGCGGGCAGGTGCTTGTATGATGCGAACTTCAGCCGCAGGTCGGGTGTCTTGGATCTCAGCCGGCAGGGCGGCGATTCGTTTCCACCTCACCTATCGCACGAGAACGGTCGTGATGTCGATCTCCGCTACCTCCGAAATGATCTCCGTGACACTCTTGGTCTGGACCTCCGCCTCGAGCCAACCAGGCTTGATACGAACATGACGATAGTCCTTTGGAATTGCTTCACGCGATCTCCGCGGGTGGAATTCTTGATAATCGACTCGGTCTATTTCAGATCGTTCATTCTGAATCACACCAAGTTGCTGTTCGACACAAGCCGCAGTCACGCTAACAACTTCCACGTCAGGATTCTCGACCCTGACAGTTCCAGCTAAGGATGCGGATCGATGACAAAGCCTGTTAGGCTACGCGCTCTCGCTTTCGGCCTCCTCACGATCACCGTTGCCGCGAGCGCTGTTGCGATCGCACGTGTAGTCAGTCGGGACGGCCAGGATGTGCGTTTCCTCGCGCGCCTGGACCCGGGAAACTGGGTGACGCTCGTTGACCCGGCCAGCGGTGCAGTCCGCCGGATCTATCACTCAGCCGCCGATGCACTGGACGGCCTGAGCATCGGGCCGAGCCAAGATCGCCTCGCCCTCATTGAAATGAGGGCGGTGGAACGCGGCGATGCGCGAATCCCAGCAAACGAACTGCTCGTCATCAACCCACAAGGCGAGACCGTGGCGCGAATCGACAGGAACGTCCAGCGGTACACGTGGTGCGGCGATCAGTGCCTTGTCTATATAGCGGGCGAGTACTACGAAGGTGGTGTCGGATTCAAGCCCACGGGCGCTTTCGTGTTCAACCTCGCGAGCCGGGCAGAGGTATCAGTACCGGATCTGCCTTCTCCCTACGATTTGACCTGGGCTCCTTTCGATAGTTCAGTCTACTTCAAGAGTTTCGGTCGCGCCTCTGGTGAGAACGTGTTCCGCTTGAGTCTGTCGGACGGGACGGTGTCTGTCACGCCACATCACGATTTCGGTTTCTCCCCCAGCGGGGAGTACTACCTACGGGGGCGTGGCGAAGATAGCGACACGATACGACTATACGAGACGCGCTCAAACAGACCTGTCACCCTGCCCGATCGTCGAACGCTCGGGGACGTAGGTGGCTGGGTTTTTGCCGAAGGAAACCTGCTCTTGTTCGCTCGCCGTCTCGAGGCTCAGACTCGTGACAGCGTGCGACACGGGATCAGGATTGGTCGCCCCGCCGCGTCGGAGTACGCCATTTATGACGTGGCTTCGCGTCGCGTCGTCAGGAAACTGACTGGCGAGGTAGCCCCGTGGGTGCGACCAAGGGGTGTCCTCCCGATGATTTCCGGAGGCAGAATTCATGTCCTCGTACACCCGTAGGATCGTGCCGCGTTACTTGGAAAGAGTGAACTGCGCGGTCGCCTTCCGCCGTGGTGCGTCCCTCCCTTTCCTGCTCAGCCTCTTGTTACCTATCCAACCCGCGGACGCGCAGACATTTGTACAGCTCACTGACCTCGGATCGAGCTTGGGGCCGAGACTGACTATCGCGGTGACCCGGGCGAGACTAAACCGGCAGTTATTTGGGGCCATCGGGACAAAGGTTACGTTCATCGACCACGGCGCAGTCTACCAGTTCGCTTCGGATCCTGAGTGGAGCCGCGTCCTCGTGGGGCGGAAGGATGAGTGGATTCACGAATACGACAACGCGACGAGTCCGGGTGGGAAGCTGCTCCAGCCGCTAGGCATCGAGATCTCAGCCCGGAAGTTCGTCTACGCGGTGGACCCTGCAAAAGGGATGATCCTTGTCACAGAGTTCAGCCCGGGAGCCAAAAACCTCGTGAATCCTGACGTGTGGAGCAACGTCCAGTTTCCCCGACCGGTAGATGTCGCATGGGACGGGAGCACCACACCCCTGACAGTTGACTACCTCTACGTCCTCGACGACTCGCTAAGCCGCGTCAGCTATTGGGACCGGTCGAACCTGCTTTGGCCGAACCTGCTTTGGTGGTACGGCACGCCAGGCAGCGGCCTTGCCCAGTTCTTAAGGCCCTCGGGGATCTGCGTGGGCAAAACCGTTGCTTCCAATGGCGGAACGCAGTTTACGACGCATTTCTACGTCGTCGACCGCGGGAATCGCCGGGTTGTATGGCTGAATCGTGGGCCGAGCGCACTAACGTGGATGGGGACCATCTCTCTGGGCACGTGGGACCCGACGGATTGCGCTGTTGACCACTTCGGGAACCTATACGTCACTGACCAACTCAGTCATCGCATTCACAAATTCACCTACGCCCTATCCCAGTTAGCGACGTACGGCTCTTACGGAACGGGTGCAGGGAATCTCAATACGTTTGCCTTCCCGCGGGCGATCAGTGTTCCGTGCGGTTTGAAGATTGTCAACTCTCAGACTGTTTGGTACTGCGAAGGGAGAATCATTACTGCCGAGGATTGGAGCGAGACTACGGGCGCCGTCGAGCACTATCTTGGCATTGACGGCGCAATAACAGCTCAACCGCAGCCTGACGCATACAACCACGGGGCAACGTTCAGCTACTCCACTACCGACCACGCCACCCATTGGATTACCGTGTGGAACCAGAGCGGGGCTACAGTTCGCAGAAACTCCCCTGGCTTCATGCCGCCTGGTCCTCATACGAGGTTTTGGAATGGGTATACCGACGCTGGCACCTCTGCACCGACTGGCAACTATACCATAGGTGTGAGTTTGTATTCGGCATATGGCTGCAGCGGCCAATCTTGGTGTGCGAAGGGGTTAAGCTTCCAGCCGTTTTATCACCAACAAGAGCCTCCGCCGCCACCGTGCGACCACCCGCCGCGTTGCCCGTTCAGCCCGCCGATCAGTGATCCGAGCGGAGACCCAGAACCGGCTAGCCTCTTCTTGCGGCAGCGTGTCGTAGCAGATCCGCGACCGCTCGCCCGCTTGACGAGTCAACAGCTCGCGTACGCCTCGTCCGCGGCGCCGCGGGGTGTCTCGGATCTGGTCCGCGAGCTCGGTGTCCGAGGCGTCACGTTCAGTGTTACCCGAGAACTCTCGTCCCGCCCTATCAAAATCTCCGTCCAGTCAGTGTCCGGTCGCCGTATACGCACTCTCGTGAACGAGGTCCTCGCACCCGGCGTGTACGAAGTCGGCTGGGACGGCCTCGATGATCGCGGACGCCCCGCAGCGCCAGGTGTTTACTTCGCCGTGCTCACGGCAGGGACCGCGCGCCTCGTCCAGCGACTCATCCTTCGATAGACTCCCTTGACTATGTCGCCCCGTCGCTCGGCTGTCGTTCTTATGCTGTGCAGTACAACCTTTGTGCTGAAGCCAGCGGGTGGACAGAGCGCGCTCCTGACGGCTCTCGAAGGTTCGCTCCCAGCTCCAGCGCTCGAACCCACTGCACCGGGGCTTTCCCGAGGGCTGTCGGTGCTGTGGGCCGATCCCACGGCAGACCCCAGGGCCACAGGCGTCTTCTTGGGGATCTCGCATGCCTCCTACACATCCATGAATATGGTCCACACCGCGGTCGGCTTTAGACTTGGCCCACGATGGAGTTTGACGATGGGTTCCGTCGACATCGGTGATTTGTTCGACTCCGCACTCGTCGCGCAGGACCCCAGCCTCGCGAGTCTCCGTGCGCAAGCCATCTTGGGTCGTCTCGACGCCACGTTTTCACTCCCCGGGATAACGGCGAATCTTGGTGCTGGCCTCGCTGGCGACGAGAATGTTGGGATTTTTCACAGCTCTACGATCGTTCGAACGGCGTTGAGGCTTCATCCTTGGCGCAATGACCGTTTCTCGCTGCGAGTGGAGTTCACGCGCAGCGCTGCTGGGTCCCTTCCGTCAAGTCCCAAGGGACGGCGCTCGTTCGATCTAACTGTGAGTCGGCCCGTGGGCCGTTCGTCCGCTTCCTTTAGTATTGGTGCGTCCAGCGGCTCGGTGTGGCGCTATTCCGAGACTCGAGAAGGCATTGCCGCAGCAGTTCAAGTGAACATCTTGTCCCAGGTCGATCTCGGCGCAGCCACGGGCCGATACCGCGTCACCTACGGCACCGCTCCCCTCGAGTGGTATCGTGCGTTGAGCGCCGCTGTTCGCGTCGCAGCCGTCCGAGTCGGAGCACGCTACGTCAGCACCCGCTTGGGCGTCGGGTCCGGGTTCGCAGTTTCCCTGGCATATGAACCGCGATTTGCCCCAGCCCGTTCGCGATGACACACACCGCCGCTCCTCAGTGCGTACCGCCCACAAAGCGCGATATCTTGTCGCGGTAGGCTTTCCCACCCATGTCGTACGTGTCGTTGTGCCCTGACCCCTCGATCATGACAAACTCCACCGGCCCCCCCGCGGCCGCCGCCACATCCCGCCCCATCTGGATCGGTACGAGCATGTCGGCCGTACCGTGGAAGATGAGCACGGGGCAATGGATGCGCGGCATCCTGCCGATATTGTCCAAGCGTAGCCGCACAATGGCCGTCGGGAAGATGCGGTAATGCCGGGCCGCCATTCCGCGCGCGCTCGTGTATGGCGACTCGAGGATCAACCCTGCGATTTCTCGCGTCGCGGCGAGGTGCGTTGCCGCCGCCGTTCCGAGTGAGCGCCCGTATACGTATATGCGGCGCGGGTCTATGTCAGGGCGGCCCAGTAGCGAGTTGTAGGCCAGGTCCGCTGCCTCGTACATGCCCGCTTCCGTGGCTTTGCCACCGCTCGCGCCGTACCCCGGGTAATCCACCACAAGCAGCGCGGCATTCGGCGGTCGGAAGTCCCGAATGATCGGCCAGATGGCGGCAATGGTTTCGCCATTGCCATAGAACCATAAAAGAGCGGCGGCGGAGGGCGGCGAAGGGCGGCGAAGGGGCGGCAAATACCACCCGACCAACACTGTCCCATCCTTCATTTTCAACTCGACACGCTCGCCGGAACCGATCGTTTTCACCGGGTCCGGCAGGGCGGCGCGCGGCGCGGGAAACGTGATGCGCTCCTGAAATACCCACAGCAACACCATCACGACGACGTAAATGCCGGCGAGTCCCAAAACGATGGCCATAGGCAGTGTTAACTTGTGGCCCAATGAACTGGGGAGACCCACAGCTCGTCTCTCGCGCGCGGGGCGCGTTGCTGGGTCTCGTCGCGGGTAATCAGCTCGGTGTGCCCACGGAGCACCTCGGCACGCCCCAGGCTATCCGGAAGGCGTTCCCCAACGGTGTGGTCGACCTCGCTCCCCCGCCCAAGAACTCTCCCTACGACGACGACGCCGCGATGACGCTGCTGCTCGGCGAATCGCTGCTCGCCTGTCAGGGGTTCGATGCGGCGGACGTCGCGCGCCGCTGGGTGAAGTGGATGAAAGTGGACGGGCGCGGCATCGGCATCACGACGAAGCGCGCGCTCACGTTGATCGAGCGCGGGAAGGAGCCCTTCGAGGCGGGCCGCCTGGCGAACCAGGAACATCCGCGGCGGTCCGCCGGCAACGGCAGCGTCATGCGCTGCATTCCTGTGGCGCTGCGCTATCACGACGACATCGACCGGCTGATTCGCGTGTCGACGCAGCAGGCAGCGATCACCCACTCCGACGAGCGCTGCACCTGGGGTGCCGCCGCCGTGAACCTCGCCGCTCGGGAGCTGCTGCACGGCAACATCTACTTCATCGACGAAGTCCTGCACAAGATCGGCGATCGCGCGCCGCGCGTGTTGCGCGACGCGATCCACCGCGTGCCGCGTGAGGGCGAGGCCGACCTGCCGGTCGCCGTTGCCGGCGAAGCGGGGTACGTCGTGCACTGCGTCGAGATCGCGTTCTGGTTCGTGACCCATGACCGCACGCTCGAGGAAGCGCTCATCTACCTGGCGCAGGCGGGTGGCGACACCGATACGAATGCCGCCGTCGCGGGCGCGCTGCTCGGGGCGCGCTACGGAGAGGCGGGACTGCCGCCGCGGTGGGTCGATCAGATAATGGGAGCGCAGGGAATCGCGCAGCTCGCCGAGCGCCTCGTGGCGGAGGCTACTTAGGCTTGGGCCGGTAGCGCGCGATCTGGTCCATCACGTCCCGGTCGTTCAGAGTGATCGACACGACGCGCCAATCACGGGCGCCACGCCAGTTGAGTCGGATGAATCGCCGTCCGCGCGACCATTCCCACATACTCCGCTCGCGACGGTGCGGCGCTCCCAGTCGCTTTCGCAAGTCCTCCTGTGTGCGCCTGAGGAGCGCGACGTTCCCCGAATCGATCAACGAGATTACCGAGAGTCGTCCCTCGATGACATTCGCGCTCAAGTAGAAACGGGCGCTGTCCACGGGGTCGCGCACGCGTACCCCACAATCCATTACCTGCGCCGAGCGCTTCATCGTTTGGCACGCAAGGATATCGCGATCGGTCTGCGCGATAGCGCGAGCCTGGGAGGCGAAATCGCGATAGGCCATCCCCGGTGTGAACCCCCGATAAGCGAACGGTCGAGCGACGGGGGCGGTACTGGGTGCCTGGACGAGCAGTAGAAGGAGGAAGGCGGCGGTCATGGTCGCCAATATATGAAAAGCAAACGGGCCCGGTGTGATCCGGGCCCGTTGCTCACAGCCTTACCGCTCGCTCAGACCTTTTTAACGTTCTGCGCTTGCAGCCCCTTTGGACCCTGGGCGACGTCGAACTCGACGTTGTCACCCTCGGCGAGGCTCCGGAAGCCCTCCGCCTGGATCGCTGTGAAGTGGACGAACACGTCTGGACCCGACTCCTGCGCGATAAAGCCAAAGCCCTTTGCGTCGTTGAACCACTTCACCTTACCCTTAGCCATACTGTTCTAACCTCAGCACAATGGGGCACGGCCCCGGACTGGATCGACCTAGGCCACCGCGGCCTGGGACGGGCTCAAACAAAAATCCGCGAGACGTATGGTCCTCGCGGAAGCGCAGACAGCCGGTGACGGTGCCACGTATTGCTTGAACCGGGGGCAAAAGTAGGGAACGCCCGAGACCCTGTCAATCAGGACTGCCTTTTCGTCCTACCCGCACTATGCTGACAGCTTCATGACACCGACAGCCTCGGCACGCACCTCTTCCTTTGTCTCCGTTGGCCCTGTAACCTCCGTTTCCACTTAAACCGCCGTCGGATGGAGGAGTTTCTCATGTTGCTGCCCGCGCTACTGTCGTTAGTCGTCCTCCAGCAGCCCACCAGCACCACCGCACCGCAACAGCAGATCGCAAAAATCGAAGTCCAACCGAGCGGGGGCGAAGTCCCGATCGGAGGCAAGCTCAAGTTCACGGCGCGGGCAGTCGACGCGTCCGGGCAGCCGGTGCCGGGCGCGGAGATCGGGTGGTTTGTCGGCGGCGACATCGGAGACGTGGACTCGACCGGTGAATTCACGGGGGGCTATCAAGGCTTCGCCCGCGTGACCGCGGTGGGATATGTCCGCGGCGCGCCGACCAGCCAGGTGTTCGGCTCGTCCCTCGTGCACGTATTGCCGGAGCCGGCCGCGCGCATCGTGCTCGACACGAGGCCCACGCGCCTCGTCGCCGGCTCGCGGCTCACACTTTCGGCAACGGCATTCTCGCGACATGGAGACCGCCGGCCGGAGCCCGTGACATTTACGTCGAGCAATCCGCGGATCGCCAGTGTGACGAATGACGGGCGGCTGCGTGCCGTCGCCGCCGGCCGCGCGACGATCACGGCGACGTCCGGTCCCGCGACCGAAACACTCGCGCTCCAGGTGCTCCCCAACACCGTCGTGCGCGTCACGGTGGAGCCAGGTACGTCCACAGTGCGCACCGGTGACGTCGTGAAGTTCACGGCCACGGCGCGCACCGCGGCCGGCCGAGCCATCAGCGATGTCGCGGTGAGCTGGGCGGTGACAGCCGGCCCCGGTGTGTCGCTCATCGATCCGAGCGGAACCTTCGTCGCCGAGCTGCCGGGCAGCTACACCGTAACGGCATCGGTCGGCGGCAGGGAGGGGGACGCGGTGGTGCGGGTCGCGGCGCGCGAAGTGGGACGCGGCATCGAGGTCCGCGGGCGGGTGCCTCTCACGATGAGCACAGCCGAAGTCTGGCTGCATCCCACAGCGCCATGCGCGTATCTCTCGACGATCGCCGACCGGGTGTACGCGATCGACATCAGCGATGTCACGCATCCCCAGATCGTGGATTCGATGATGACGAACGCGCGCCTCGTCAACGATGTGATGACGACCGAGGACGGGAAGTACGGTGTCTTCTCGCGCGAGGGCGCCTCGGACCGCAAGAACGGCATCGTCGTCTTCGATGCGAGCAATCCCTGCCATCCGAAGCCGGTCTCGGAGTACACGCAGACCGTATCGGGCGGGGTGCACAGCTCCTACGTCTATAAGGGTCACGCGTACATCACGGATGACGCGACCGGCTCGATGCGCGTGATCGACATTCAGGATCCGCAGCATCCCAAGGAGGTCGCGCGCTGGCAGACGGACCAGACGGAGGCAGGCCGGTATCTGCACGACGTCATGGTCGTCGATGGTCTTGCCTACCTTTCCTACTGGAACGACGGGCTCGTGATTCTCGACGTCGGCAACGGCATGAAGGGCGGCAGTCCGACGAATCCGCAGTTCGTCTCACAGCTGAAGTACGATTTGAACGCGGTCTACGCCCGCGTGTCGCAGCTCTGGGGACCGGGCTTCGTGCGCGGAACGCATACGGCCTGGCGGCAGGGTCGCTACGTCTTCGTCGGCGACGAGGTGTACGCCGGACGGCCCTACAAGGGCCTGGCCGACGGCAACAACCTGACGTTTGGCCGCCTGCACGTAATCGATGTGGCCGACATCCGGAATCCGCGTGAGGTCGCCTGGTACGAGCCCACCGACGGCGGCGTCCACAACGTCTGGGCGGTGGGCGACACGCTCTACCTCGGCAATTATCAGGGAGGCGCGCGCGCGCTCGACATCTCCGGCGAGCTGAAGGGGGATCTACTGCGTCAGGGCAGGGAGATGAGCTGGATTCTGACCGTGGATTCGCTGGGGCACCGGCGGGCGCCGTTCGCGTGGGGAGCCGTCGTACGCGACGGGAATATTTTCGTCCCCGATATCAATACCGGCCTCTGGATTCTGAGATTGGAGCCAAAGCAGCAAGCGGTGCCTTAAAAGAGCCTAAATGGTTGCAACATAGCCACTTATTGCTGGCTGACAGTCTTCGTGCTGTCCGGTTTATTCAATGCAGC
>Ga0193739_1000108_pt1 | contig 20907 bp, 31 predicted proteins | sample L2a2metaG_FD_144926 | JGI IMG/M metagenome (GOLD analysis project Ga0193739, IMG submission 144926) | Soil microbial communities from a riparian zone of the East river system, Colorado, United States - L2a2 | ecosystem: Environmental > Terrestrial > Soil > Riparian zone | place: USA: East River...
CTATCTCAACTATCAAATTTTAAGTACATTAACATTGAAACTTACAAGAAAAATGGCTCTGGAGTTAGAACTCCCATTTGGTTCATAATTTACCAAGGTCTTATATATTTTAGAACTGATGCAAAATCAGGCAAGGTAAAGAGGATTAGGAACAATCCACATGTCAGGATCGCTCCATGCGATATTCGTGGAAGCGTTAAAGGAGGCTGGTTTGAAGGGAAAGCAAAGTTTGCTGATTCCGCAGAATCGTCAATTGTATATTCTATGATTGATAAGAAATATGGGTTTATAACATCTCTGATTAGATCATTTAACAAGATTAGGGGTACAAATCCCATAGTACTGGAAATAATGCTGGACTAGACTCGCAATCAATATTCATCATAATTTGGAATTATTGCCTGAAATCCAGAATTAATTATTTTTTTCTTTATGACAAGATCCCTACGCAAAGTTACTTGAAACTGTATCAAAAAATTGCTAATTGCTGACATTGTTTTCTAGCCAGGTCAGAGATACAACCTTACTTAAATAGGATATTATTTAATATAGAATATGGAAAAGGAAAAGGAAAAAACTGGGAAAGAAAATAATGCTATTGATAATTCTGATGAATCCAACGCCAAGGATCGATCAATAAGACTTGTGACAAAAAGTAATGAAACTCCAGAAGGTGATGGTTTTGTAGTACATAGATCCTTTCCTTCACAGTCTATTCGAAATCTAGATCCCTTCTTACTTTTAGATGAGATGGGTCCTTGGATTTGTTACCATATGAGAGTAAAGGCTTTCCCGAACACCCGCACAGAGGTTTTGTAACTGTTACATACATGCTTGAAGGAAGATTCGAACATAAAGACTCTCAGGGAAACTCTGGAAAGCTTGGACCTGGTGATGTTCAGTGGATGACTGCAGGATCTGGCTTGGTTCACTCGGAAATGCCAGAAAAAGAGTTTGCTAAAAGTGGCGGAAGGTTGCATGGATTTCAGCTATGGATAAATCTTCGCAAAACTGACAAGTGGAATAAACCTGATTACCAGGATGTTCCTTCGGTAAAAATTCCTCAAGTCAGTACTTCTGATGGTAAAGTATCGGTTAAAGTTATTGCGGGAAATTACCGTGACGCTAAGGCGATAATCAATACTTTAACCCCTATTTTGTACTTGCACTTTACCCTGCAACCAGGAGGGGAAGTTGTGAAGTTCGTTCCTGAAAATCTTAATGCATTTGCGTATGTTATTAGTGATAAAGGTCTTTTTGGCAAAGATAAAACAGCGGTCGATGAAAAGAACTTGATTGTGTTCAAAAATGATGGTGGGAATATTTCAATTAGAGAATCAGATAATGCAAAATCTCCTCTGGATGTATTGCTTGTCGCAGGAATGCCCCTTAATGAACCAATAGTACAGTACGGACCATTCGTTATGAATACTCGGGAAGAGATAGATAAAACATTGGAGGATTATCGGAATGGTACAATTGGAAAGATTGATTTTTAAAAAGTATTAGGATGTTGCTATTTTATTCGTTATTATTTTTTTATTTTGTTCTCTTTTGGGCCCACTTTAGCTTCATTTGGTTTAAAAGTTCGAAATTTTCATAAATATATGGTCTTGTCTCTCTCATTCCTTCTATTATTGGTTTTGCCTTCTGCCAGAAAGGAGTGGGATTGAAAACATCAAAATACAGATTAGCATCAATCAGTCGTCTCTTTACTAATGTGCCTGAAAGCTCAAAAAAACCACAAACCCGAATAAAATGGCATCTGTCTTTAGTTGTACCATGATACTTTTCTTTATACTCTTCATAGCTTTTTGCATTGAAATCTTCGAGGAACCAAAGAGCAGAATCTCTGTTTCGATCGTATATCTCATAGAGTGAAAATAGTGCATCTACATCATCATTTACCAATATTAGTTGTTTATCTAATCTATATTATATTAGAATTTCTAACTTAGCACAAAAAACTTTTCTATTGCTTCGAGAAATTGCTTTGTAATTGGGTTTCTGGAGAGGCGTTGGTTATTTCTTCTCTATAGTGACTATAATAGGAGGATTAGCAGTATCATTCTCGGCAAAGTATGTATTTCATGAAATCTATGGCTTTATGATAGTAGTAGGCGGTGTATTTGCGATATTCTTGATTAGAATTATAGGCTCCCTTGAGTCTATTCAGTATGATTTACGGTACTTAGCAAATAAAGAAAAGAAACTAGCCGAACTTGAAAGTGAAAAACATCTAAAAGAAATTAATGATAGAGATAAAGCCAGAAGTTTAAGGGATATTGCTGATAGGGATAAAGATAGAGAATTATCAAAATGACAAATATGCTTGATAGTTGTCACTGTGGGCATATTAGACGAGATTCATATCAATCAAATAGGACCAGTACCAACCGGTCGATGCAAAATATGCAGTTGTATGGAGTTTATGCGAAAATAAATGATTTTGAAAAAAGTTAAATTTGTTGAATTGGTATAAAATAAACAATGAAGTATTGTCTAAAGTGTTATGAATTGTATACAGGATGTACTACCATTAAGCACCAGTCACAATTTTGTACGTCTGATTATTGTACTCCCTAACCGATTTTATTTTCGTTTTTTCTTACTTTGAATCGCGTGCACCCTCCTCCCCTTATCGGTTACTTTGATTTTAAATTAAACGATTGAATAATTCAAGTTATGGGTCGAACAATTCCTTCGTATAGACTTGCAACTAAAAATGAAAGAAGCAAATGGAAAATATTCAGGCAACAATTGAACAAGAAGGATAGAAAAATGTTTGATGAAATGATGTCTTATCCACGGTTGTATAACTCTGCTGGAAGTAATGCTTGCAGACCTATATTGATTCATCCAATTCTTATATCTATTATTTTTGAACATTATAAGCAATTAACAAAATTGGAACCAACACAGCAGGACCATAAATATTAGAACGAATGAGTTTCTTTATGACAATCACAAGGACATTCTGCTATATTTCTAACTAAATCTTCAGAAGAATTCTCATGATCACATTTAGGACATTTCATTTTATTATTACACCAATTACTAGTATCATATAAAATTTCCTACCATACTGAAGAAATTTAATGATTGTATCGTTACCATTAAGTACTGCGACATTAATAGTTGGACTTGTAGATGGCTATACTTACCGTTGCTATATTACTATCAACAGTAACATCATTTGCTTTGAATGTGAAACTGTCAGTAGTTGGCATAAGAAGACCTCATAACTGCCTTAATGAGGGATTCATCTTTTTCACTCTCGCTTGCAACTGCTAGTGCTATATCAGTAACGGTGAACATTCCTATTATTCCATCATTATCTATTACTGGCAGTCCCCTGATACCATTCTTTTGAATTTTCTTAGTAGCATCCAGTACTGTGCTCTTAGAATCTACGGTTATCAATGGTGTGGACATGATCTCACGCACATTTATTTCAGCAGGTACCAGATTATCCGCGATGACACGCCTAACCAGATCGGTTTCAGTAATTATCCCAATTGGTTTTCCACCATCAACTACAATTAGTGTGCTTGTCGACCTTTGTCGCATCATTATAGCTGCTGCAGTGACTGTGAGCTTAGAATCAATTTTATCAGGTGGATCTTTCCTCATTATCTCAATGACTTTCTTCTTGCTTAAGATATAACAAATGGTAATCCTGACCTAATAAACACATCTAAATCGATTAGGCTAACTCAATAAAAATAACCGCCATTTCAATTGCCGCTAAGTTAATCTACCACGTTCTTGCTATTATCCTGACCATGTGATATGGAAGAAAATGTGCTTAAGCCTAAACATGCCTTATTGAAAAGCAAGAAAAATTCAATAACTGTTGGAGTGATAATTTTTGTAGTATTTTTTTCTGCCACTTTCGTGACCCACATAGGCTTTGGAGCAGGAGAACGAAGTCCCGCCTGTAGTCTGTACATCTGGAATAATGATTGTGATATTTCTGGTACGCTTCACCTGATGCTTGGCGACGGGTTGGTAGGAGCATCCATAGGACTGGTCTTGGCTTTGTTCTTTCACCGTCTTACATATCGTAATCAATTAAAAATAGAGCAAATAATAGAGTCTGATCAAGCCATTAAAAACAAGCGCAAAGATTACGCCGTAGGGCATTTGAAAAACCTTTTGACTACTCTTTTTTTTACGATGAACATGCTCAAAGGATCTTTAAGCAATTACAATAATGCGGTAAAGCTCCCTGACGATGATGGAAAGTTATGGCTCCAGTCTACAAGTTTATCCAGAGTTAGAGCAGATGAAGCAAAGGTAGGTCGAATTCTGATATCTGTTAGAAACATCTTGATAGCAGTTAACGATGTTCTTGAGCCTGAGGTAGTGAATCGTGTAGAAGGAGTTTGTAACTTTATTGGTGAATTGTCTGTTCAGGAAAGTCCAGATGGGACAATGGAGTTCCCAAAGATGAGCGTATCCAAAATCAAGGTGCAATATTTGTTAGAAATGCTTAAAACGTATACAGTTACATCACGTTCGTTCAAAGACATTGAACAGTATTATGAAAGTTCAGCGTTTATGGCTAGAGAAGCGCTTTCAGGCCATGCCTCGAGGAGTTTGAATAAGGAGGTGCAGCATTAAATTTCATACTGACAGTAAAAGTCAGAATATAGATTCTCGTGGGTATAGAAAAGCTTTTGCTCAGTTTTCATCAAGTAAAACTCAGAGACCTAACACATTAAAGCCTACTGAGGTTGAGCTAGACAGCCAAGAGGATACGGCAGGAGGAGTGCATACCATAGATTTTGACAAAGGAGATATTGTAATTAAACAGTCAGGGATGTATCTTCTTATTGCAGGTCCTCAAATTGGTAAGGTTAGGGGTACTATACCTCGGTGGCTCGATTTCTGGGTAAGAGTTAACAACATAGATGTTCCGAATTCCAACATAAGATCGGTAGTAATGGATCCGCAGGAAAAAACTGTTATCCCGATGAACACTGTATTGCCTCTTAATAGGGGGGACACATTAAATATTATGATGTCGTCGGAAACAATTGACGAAGGTTTAGGACTGGAAGCAATAGAACCAGACGGCGAACCTACAATTCCAAGCATAATTGTAACAATAGTACAGTTGGATTGAACTATACGTAATAACGACTCCATATGGTCTAGATACTATCATAGTAGGTTCTTTATTTGTCACTTTATTGCTTCTAACTTTCCAGTTGATCGGTTCCATTCTACACGGACACCATCGCGATCTTTTAGAATACCTGTGCTTTTTTCAGTATAGTAAGTTTTTTTTGTAACTTCCGACTTTATGGAGTTTATAAAATTAAAATATATTTCTTCTTCATTAATTGAATGCTCATGTTTCAATGTGGCCATATAGTTCACAAGGTTAGTGGCGATATATGGGAACTAAAGTATTAAAGACTATTTACATAGTCGATATTTACCAATGTATGTTAATATCATCTAAAGCATTAAAATATTTTTGAATTAGTTTGTATGTACCGATGTGTTATGTATGTATGTGTGACATTTGAAAGCAGAAAAGAAAAGTATTCATCTCATATGAAATGATATGTTACTTGCTTGTAATGTCAACGACTGCTTATTTCAATCCTTATCAGTTTCAATCCTTATCAGGATTAAGAAATTGCTAAATTAGATGTAGTTTGTTTTTTAATTCCTTGGATCGATTTCTTATAGTCACTTCTGTAACTCCAGCGGCTTCTGCGATGTCAATTTGTCTAATTGTCTTGCCTTCCATTTGAAGCGATACATATAATACGGCTCCAGCAAATCCCATGGGATCTTTTCCAGCAGAAAATTCTTGCTCAAGAACCTTTTTCATAAGTTCTCTTGCATGCCTGACTGTCCTTTCATTCAACTCGATTTTATTTGCAATTTTGTCTATACATTGGAAACAGTTTACCTGCGGTATTTTTCTTTTTAAATGAAATACAATATCTCTGTAAATTTTTGAAATAGCCTTCCTTCTTATGTTACTGGCTTGTGCAAGTTCATCAATAGTTCTTGACACACCCAGTTCTCTGCATGTTATGTAGAGACAAGCAACAAGTACTGCGCCTATGGTTCTACCTCTTACTAAGCCAGCTTCCTGGACCTTTCGGTATGTGTATGCAGTTTTTTCAATTATGGGAGATGTAAGACCTAATTTATCCTTCAATTTGTCTAGTAAAATGAAAGCGGTTGTAAAATTACGTGAAGAGCTATCCCGAAACATGGTACGTGAATCCCATATTCGCAATCTATTCATTCTAGCTTGCATTCCGGAATCAATCGTTTGTCCAGTAGAATCTTTGTTTGTTTTGCCAATTATTGTTGATAGATTCATATCATGTACTGCAAGGGAAAATGGCAATCCTATTCTACTCTTATCAGTTTCATGGTCTTTGGAATTTATCCATTCCTTACCACTCTCCTCTATGCCATCTATTACAACTGTTCCACAGTTACTACACACTATTTCTCCGGATACTAAATCAGTAACCATCTTACTCTCTTTTATATTACAAGTTGAACACGTAATTACCTTTGACATTATAACGGTTAAGTAGTTATATATACGCTGATCAAGTATTTAAGTATTGTACTCGAATGACAAAACCAAGTAAAGAAATATCCGAGAAATTGTAATGATGTTACTCTATTTATAGAATTTTACAATAAAATACGATACTTTACTAAGACTAATATTCAGAATATATGTATACAATCAGACTCTCGCAACTCCCGTTTTGAGAAACTGTGAAATTTTGTATTCTTTTATAATATATTGTCTATATAATGACATGAAGGTTGCAAATAACTCAAAGTTGATGCAATGTCTGCTGGAAAAAACTGGACAACATATTTCAATTATAGACAATCTTGAAAATGAAATAGAGTGTCCTAGGTGTCATGATATTATGACATTATGTTCTGATTTCGATTTTCTGTACTATAAATGTGAAGAGTGTTATTTACCTTTATATACTTCACCAACGTCGGATTATTAGAATTGGGTTTCTGAATTTACAAGTACTAATTTAGACACTACAAAATTTTGCATTTAATTTTCACACGAATACCAGAAAATATTGCTGTGATCACTGATCACTGGAGGAGATCTTTATGTTACCGATACAAGGAATTCTAGAATTCAGGTAGTTAATCTTGTAGAATAGTAAGGACAATTCTTGCCTGGATTTAGGTTTATCTAAAATTCCCCAAAAATATCAATATACGGCATGAACTATATTGTTACTATATCACTATTAGATTCACTTGAAGATCACACTTGTATTATCTCTAATTTTTTCCAATAAATCGTCTTTTTCCTTATGATGAACAATTATTTTTCCCACTATATTTACAGGTGAATAAGCCAGTATTTGTCCATCTTTACTTATGGGAGTTGGCCCATAGAATAGACATAGTGCATTGCCTTCAGGCCAGTATGCAACGTCCAAAAAATTTACCTCTCTAATAGCATCTTCCTCCTCTGCTATAACTTGAGTTTTTTCAGTATACAGCTCATCACCCCATCTATTAATCCCAACTTCAATAGGTAAATTTTCAAGTATTGCCTGAACAGTCTTTGGAGAACGTGAATCGTCCAGCTCTATTGAAATTTCTCTGTCTATATCTGGAAATAATGCTCTTATCAGTTTTTTCATACTAACAACACAATTTAACGTATTGTGTATTAAATTCTCTTGCGATCAATAATCTTTGAACGATGCCACGGTCTGGTTCTAACTTTCTGATTACAATCTTTACAACGTAAAATCTGTTTTGGGTACTTCAGCTCACAGGTAGAACAATAATTAAAAAAGTTATAATCAATTCTGCTAGGAATAAGTTTTGCCTTACTTTTATCGACGGAGTTTACTGTGCTTGATGATAAAACTTTCTCATCCTTACTCGATTCCAGAACAGTATCGCAAAAAGTGGCTCCTGTAAATTTGGAGTCGGCTTCTACCATCTGAGATATTTGCTTACTCTTATTGGATACCATTTAATCACTTCCTAAAATAAAAAAAGAAAAAAAATAATTTAGTTGACTAGTAGAACTACTCAACCTTTATTTCTTTGGATTTTGACTTTATAGGTTTTTTGAACTGTATCTTTAGTTCTAATACTCCGTTTATGTAGCTGGCCTTTGTAGAATCAGCGTCTAATTCATTATCGACTGGGAGCTCTGTATGATATTTCTTGGTCCCTTTTTCAGCATGTATTGTTACCAATCCTTCTTCCATTGTTACTTTTACATCTTCTTTTGTTATACCAGGCATCTCTGCTGTAATTACCAGTGTGTTCTCTTTCTCATTAATTGAACTATCTACATGTGGCTCGCGGATTGCACTTTGTTCTACCAATCCTTTCTGAGAAGGCCTGACGTTGCCAAATTCTCGTATGTGAGGTTTACCCTCAGGTCCGACAGTAATTTGGTATCCATAAAAGTAAGGCTGTGTCTGTGAGTCGGCATTACCAGATTCAGTCACTGTCTTGAACATTCTGTTCAGCATGTCTTCTGCGTCTGAAAATTCCCTATCTATCTGTTCAAAAAATCTATCTCTAAATCCCCATGGATCTTTCCACAATTTTGCATATCACCTTACATTATGTAATAATTATTACAATATATATATTTTTCTTTATATATAAAATACATTTTGACTTTAGTTAATTTAATAGTATCGACTAATCAGGATTTATGGGCGGTAATTTTTCAACTCATTGCACTAACATAATGCACTTACAAAAATCTTTATAATCTCCCACGAATTCAAAAATCAGAATAAGTTGGCTGTTAGCTTGTCCAAGATAATAGCAATTATTGTTGCTTTTTCAGCGATAGCGTTTGTTTTCACATAGAGGGTTTCCATCCACTTGAAGGTCGACAACCGTACATGGCCACACAATTTGAAGGTAAGTTTGGATACCTGAATATAGAAGTTAGTAACGGAAATCCCCACACTAACCTAACTGGAACTTTTTATTATAACAAAGGTAACAGCATACAGGACTCTTTTACGATTGAAAAAGAAATCAATAATATGAAAGCAAATAGTTCGAAAAACTATAGTTGAATCTCAGACTAATAATAGTATGAACCCTTCTCTTCAATATTGACGGTTACCCTTGATTCCTATTAGAGAGGCCCTATAGCTGTTGGCAACCAGTTACCTATAAAGATAGTTATTATCCAAATGGCAACTGCGATTATCAACGCTTTTAGCCAGCCCATTCTATAGATAATTTTTAGCGCTATTAGCCAGGCTATTCCCCCAATGAATGCAGAAAGAAAAGGATCATTGAAAGCAATATAGGATATATAATACACAATTGATCCTATAATTGCAGCAAAGAGAGCCAATTTCACGCTTCTTCTTTGTCTCATAAAAAAGGTAACTATGTAAATTACTAAGGTAGAAATTAGTAGTCCAACAAGGAAACGAATGACTGAAGTAGTATCAAGATTCTCAAATGCCATACATCAGATTGTGAACACTAATTTAAATATATAATTGAGTTGATCTCAACCGCTTTATACTTTGTAAGCTAATTAAGGGTATGAACAAATCCAAATCAAGGACAGTTAATATTTTGGACATAGACACAGGAATTTCTCGTGAGAATTTAAAAAAGATCGCTAATATTTTGAATGACGATTTGGCAGATGAATATGTACTTTTAACAAAGACAAGGAATTACCATTGGAATGTAGAGGATCCAAGATTCAATGATCTCCACAAGTTTTTTGAAGAACAGTATGAATTGTTATCTGCTTCAATTGATGAAATTGCCGAAAGAGTGAGGGCTGTTGGTGGCAAGACTAGGGCCACATTAAAGGAATTCATAAATTCATCCCAAATCGGGGAAGATGTGGGTTCATACCCTGATGCAGATACTATGTTAGGGAACCTATTATCAGACCATGAGACCATAATCAAGACTCTTAGAAAAAATATCAAGGAATGTCAAGACCTAAACGATGAAGCTACCGCTAACTTCCTAACGGAAAAAATGGAAGAACATGAAAAAATGGCCTGGATGCTGAGATCTTTCATAGTGTAAGCTACTTTATATCGCTGATGCTGGTCTGAATCCACCTAAGTGCTATTGCTTCCAGTTCACCCTTCTTTTTGTTTCACTAAGTTTCAATTTGCAAGTTTTAAACGTCCAGTTTTCTTTATTAGTAAATTGTAGCTTAGCCTTATCATTAATTTCCCGCCATATCCACTCTTCCATTTACAGTCTCTTAAGTAGTTCTGTTGAATTTTTAGATATCAGTCAAGATAAATAGAGTGAAACCCTGACATAGTAAAGTCTGACTAGTTCAGGGCAGCAAATGGATCCCTTTGATTGGTATCAATTGTCTCTTCTGCGTCAGAGTCAGAAACCTCATCATCAATAGGACTGTCATTATCCAATGTTCCCAGCAAATCTTGAACAGGCGATTTGTCCACATTGTCGCTAGTTTGAAATGATGGGGACTTCTCTTTGTCACTTGAATCTAGTTCTTCTTCACTTAGAGAGATTGGTTTGTCATCTGTAGGTGGATTATCGCCAAGATTTGTTGTCATGGGTGGTTTGTCTTCTTGTTTCTGTTCTACTTGGTCTTCTGATAGCAACATTGGTTTGCTGTCATCTGTAGGTTGATTATCGCCAAGATTTGTTGTCATGGGTGGTTTGTCTTCCTGTACTTGTGCTTGGTCTGCTAATGGTTTGGCTTTAGTGTCAGCTGCTGTTGCTTCTTCATCAAGTTTGAAGGTAATGGCTGGTTTGTCTTCCTGTACTTGTGCTTGGTCTGCTAATGGTTTGGCTTTAGTATCTTTCTCGTCTGATACTGTTCTTACATTAGTATCAGTATCCATATCATCGCTGATTCGTTCGATTACTGGCTCCTTTGCCGTCTTGGCTATGCTAAAGTAATCCAGTGTAGATCCATCATTGCTGACGAATTTAGCACCTAAATTACTGTCAGAAAATTGCAAATGAAGAATACCAAATTTGGAATCCTGTTGATATGCCATGTATGGAGCCTTGTCTGAAAGTCCATGTAAGTTTACTCCACCTGTTCCCACTATGGCAAAAATTGTACCGTCAGGATTCTTGTAATCGGTTTTGCTAATACTTGTTACTAATGGTTTTGAAGAATCTTCCTGATTGAATGTTAAAGGAAGGCTTCTCTGATAGTTATGAATGTGGCCTTGTAGAACCAAATCTACTCCAAATTTATCAAACAGTGGATGAAATGACTCTCTATAATTTTCATCCCCTTCACAACCAGAGGCCTCACACTCATTCGGAGAAGAGTAAAAAGGATTATGCATCGTTACTATTATCCATTTGATGTTTGGATTATTCGCTGCCTTTCTGAGATCGTCCTCTACAAAATAATATTGGTCCGAGTTTGGCTCATATTCTTCTTCTGTTGCCATTGTCAATACATGTACATTATTAATATCAAAGGAATAGTATTGTTTAGAGAGTCCAAAATGAACGAGATATGATTTTAGGAGACTATCGCTATCGTGTTCATGATTCCCAATACTTATTTTCGTAATTGATTCTAGGGGCTTCATCACATTCAACCAACAAGTCGAAGATTTATCATAGGAGAAATCACCCAGAGCCAATAATAATTTAGGATTCAAGTTCACTACATTCTGTACTGTTTTTTCAGTATTGTCAGAACAGCCCCAATCACCGGCCGCAACCATGGTTGTTTCAGATGCTGCATGTACTTGTTGTAAAAATGGCGGTGCATAGGTTACTATTACAAGTAACAATAATGACACAATCGAAAAGAGCAATTTTAATTGAATATTTTGAGGATGTGCATTCAAATCTTTATCTAAATAATTTTAATTAATACTCAACTTAAGCAGTTCTTTACAATATTAGTATGAAAATTTCAAAATTATCTTTTCTGTACAATTTTCTGGTATCGTTTATGTCTGGAGGATAGTAGTAAAAACTTATAAACAAATGTGCAAATTTTTGTTCTATAATATTCTTATTATTACGTTATATACCTAGTCTTATTTAAATTTCAACCAGCAAGTGAGAGCATGTAAAACTATTACTCTGGACTCACCAAGGGTTAGTATGAATTACTTGACTGATTTATTCATATAATCAATTTTAAACGTTAATCCAATTTGTGCGTCTGCTATTACTTAACTAGCATAAAAACGGACCTAATACTAAGCAGGTTGCGCTATAATATTCTCACAAATAAGAACGGTAGGGAAGTTCCAGGTGTTCTACGTGGGTTCATCTTGATTTTCCTGCACGTTCTCTAATGCTTCCCTGTCAATTTTGATTGAATTAATCAATTTCTCCACATTTTGAATATTCTTGTCGTATTCTGCCTGTTCTGCTCCAAACGTAATCACATAAGCAGTGTTATTGTTAACTAAGACCGAGAAGAGATTATTTACTATATTATCTGTGTAAACAAGTTTGATTTCAATTCAAATTATGTCTTTCTTGTCCCACTGAAAGAGATACCAAGAATTTGATACCTTGCTATCCTAACAACTTCGAATATAAGACTCTTCACATCTCCAACCGTGTTACCTAGTATCCTAACTACTATTCCCTGTCTGGTTGGAAGAAATGACACACCCCCAGATATCTTGTTTTCGAATTCATTGATCTTTTCTATAATCTCATGTTTGAAGCGCTTCACATAGAGTTCTCTCGTGATGATATATACTGTGCCAACTACTTGAAACTTTCCCAATATGCCTTCAAGAGTCAAGTCTTCTTTCTTTGGTTCTAACTTTACAATATCCATGAATCTGAGTTGGCGTAGATGATTCTGTGCGATAGTTTTAATGTAACAGATGTCATATTCGAAGGCTTCACCACTTGCTACTCTGCCGGGAACTATCATTTCTGAATAGAGCATTGTGGCGTTGTCATGGACACTCAATTTCACTTCTTGGTAAAATCTAGAATTACGGAATGGTATTATCTGATCGGGTATATATTCAAAATAGCTTCCTTCCCCTACGTTGATATTGACCATCTGAGTTGCATAATTTTTTTCCATCTTGTAAATTCTAGTAGCTCCCTGTGTGGTAACATGAGCAAAAGCATTGTTACCGAGCGTTATATCAATACGATATCGGTCACCTTGCAATGTCCCCCCTGAAGGCGAAACGATATAAACATAAGCCATTGCAGGTAGACTTTCCTCCAGATACATGGCACGTTGTATGCATAGAGGTACACGGCAATATTGTTCTCTAATAACGGTTTTTTCCGTATGAGTATCCCTTTCAAACTTTAGGCGCAAAATGCCGACTTTTCCAGACTTGCTAACTCCAAGCTGGAGAGGTTCTGTGAGATACGCCTCAATCTCTGGTGGAATATTTCGCGGTGTATAGTAGTCGGGGGTTATTTTCATTCTTGACTCATAACTTTTTGCAACCCTTTCATTGTTTTTAATGCGGATTCCATTTCTATAATGCTTGTTGCTATTTGCATAGTGCACAATCAATTTAGTTATCGTCAGTTATTTACCAGTGTTTTAGGTGAAGCTTCGAAAAGAAGGTCCCTTATGATATAAGATACAACCATATCCACTCCTTGGCCCGTTTTAGAATTGACAAAGACTGTCGGTTTTTTATTTCGAACAATCTTTGCATCTCGCTCCATTATCTTTAGATCAGCACCTACATAGGGAGCGATATCTATCTTGTTTATTACGAGAAGATCACAGTTTTCTATTCCCAGCCCTCTTTTCCTAGGATACTTGTCACCGCCTGTTACATCGATAATGTAAATGAAATAGTCAGCCAGAGCCGGGCTAAAGGTTGTTGTAATGTTATCCCCGCCGCTCTCTATCAGAATTAAATCCAGATAATTGTATTTTGATTCCATTTCTTCTACTACAGAGAGATTTATCGATGGATCTTCTCTTACGGCAGTATGAGGACATCCCCCAGTAGCAACTCCTATTATTAACTCTTCAGGTACAAGTCCTTTTTCTGTTGCTAGATTTTGCCTCATCCTGTCTGCATCTTCTTTTGAAACGACGTCATTGGAAATTATTGCTGCTTTGTAACCCTTTGCAGAAAGTATAGGAACAATCTGCTCTATTAGCATAGTTTTACCCGACCCAACAGGACCACCAATTCCAACACGAGGGATTCGATTAGAAGAGGACATAACCAAATCTAGATTATTTTCATGTAATAAACATTTTTGAGTCCATTGTTTCATGTTTCATTTGCAGAATATCTAGACCTGGTGCAAATTGCCAAATGTTTGAAATTGGTCTTTCAATGTTTCTTAGGACGGATTCCAAAATGACAGGTTTTAGTTCATGAATTATTTGCTGACCTTCAAGATGCTGAAGTATCCCTAGTCTCAAGGCAGCTCCTATAACGCTTACTGCGAATCCGTACAATAGTATTAATCCAGCTTTATTCTTTGGTATATCAAGTGACCACGTGGCTACTCCAAGGGATACAGGATAAACTCCTGTCGCATTGCCATTACTGATAGCGTTTTGATAATTCCTCAATACTTTGTTGTACTTTGTGAAGGAGCTAACACATTTCAGCAATTGATTACCAGATCTAACTGAAGCAGTTCTTGTCTCCTCAATTATTCTCATATAGTACAAAGATTCATCTGTATGAAGGAGAGAAGCAATATCTCCTTTCTTACATGATTGATAAGCGTTACCCAACGCCGTACAGTCGGACGGACCTATTACCTGTTGTAAGTAAATAGCAATATATTGAAAGATATCTTTGCCCTTTAACTTCTTTACTTGCGATAACACTTCCAATCCGCTAGAGGTTGCATACAATCCTGTCGGAAAAAAAGAGTCAGACATCTGTAATATACTGATATCTTCACTATCTATATTAGTGTCCAAGAATATCATAACCTGTTTCCGGTTCAAAAATTATGTTCTCGTTTTTAATATCAATATTATCCCTCAAATTATAAAGTAGCTTTTGAAATAGTTCAATCTCAGATTGAGATTGGATTGGAAAAGATACTTTAATATTTGTAACCTTTATTGGTCTATGCATGTTTCCAATCGTATGACCAAGCTTAATTGTTGTTTCAAATAATTGTTCGTATGATATGTTACCTTTTAGAGATATCGTTGCCACATTTTCAGAAGCCCTCTTTACTATGATCATTTTCTCATCTGTCAACAGGACAATATCACCGTCATGAATCCGAGAACCAGGAGTAATAGCAATAGCTAAATCCGTTCCTTTATCAGATACTTTCCTGATTCTAGCTCGCTCACACTCAAGCCGTGTCATTTCAATTTTCTCAATTTGATCACTTTTCAACATATCGTAATACTTTTCTCTAAGCTGCTCATCAGAATCGATATTCCCGATTATCTTATCAACATGAATCATAGTGTTGCAAATGACCCCAGTCATTAGAATCGCTTGCCGATAGTTATGTTTTTTCTTTATCACTATACCTTTCTCACAGTGTCTATCTTGTACGCATAGTCAATTGTCTTAAAGTTTGTAGTTTGCTCTAATTACCATCGAAAATCATCTCTTCGTCGACTTGGAAAACACAGTCGCCTCCTACAGCAGTGTAATATGAATAGAGCTTATTCAAAGTATACATACAAGGCCAGCTAAAACCAGGGAAACAATCTACATATCATACCAGTCCTGACTCCGTAAGCGATTTTAAATTTACAAAAGAATTATTATGACTAAATCCGTGTTTAGAAGTCTTTATCATTCTCTTCTATTCTTAATCGAAAAAATCCAGAAACATGGAACAAAAATTTAAGGCATCATTTTATAACTTCAGCCAAGAACGTATGTAAGGTCAAATTTATTTCTAATTCAATAATTTTGAATTCTTTCTGGAGCCTGTGGAAAAAATTAAAAAATATAAGCTACCTTCGTGGATACTTAGGAGTCGTAAATTGGTCGATCCACTAACATTTGTTTTAATTTCAATTCCTACCATGATTCTGTTAGGCTTACGTCATGCGCTCGATGCAGACCATATCACAGCAATAGATAACCTAGTGAGGTTACATAACGCCAGGAGAAGTTCACAGTGGGTAGGCGCGGGATTTAGTGTAGGTCACATGATATCAGTTCTGGCCGAAATGATACTAATCATTTACGTTGTAGGCAATATAACAAATGTTGAGCAGCTATCATTTTTGGGTGGAGTGATAGGAGGCGTTGCGTTAGGAGTGATCGGAGCAATAAATATTTATTCAATGAAGAAATGGGGTAAAACCGGGTCAGCTATCCTCGCGAGCAAAGTTTTATCCAGGATGGGAATCATGAAACCTTTTGGTTCTGCGCTAATTACCGGAATGGTTTTTGGTTTAGGATTTGATACAGCTACTCAGATCTCAGCAATTACTTTATCGGCAATAGCGTCAGCATCTCTCGGAGTCCAAGTAGCCTTAATCCTTGCTGGGTTCTTCGCTGTAGGAATGATTCCGATAGATACATTAGACACCTTCATACTCCGATCCGCCTTTTCTAGAATATTCGACAAAAGAGGCTTTAGATATATGGCTTATTTATTGAGTGCAGCTGCACTAGCAGTGGGAACTATTGCGTCATATGAAACAATAAGCAACTTGGAAATATTCCCCGATATTATTGGCCCAGTATTAGCAGTAACAATAATCATAGTGTCTTTTGGGTATGCATATGCGTCGAATAAAAGACGGATTGTAAATTCTACCGACCAGGGCTCAGCATCACAAATAAAGGAACATCGGAATGACAGGGAAGACGAATACAAATACTAAATTCCTTGGTGCAATTCAATTCAGGGTATGAGATCAATAGTAATTATATTTCATCTTAAATAAAAGTACAATTGCATGCCCTTGTAGGGGCATTGCCAATCACAATAGGTTTCTCAGTTAGTTGTTCTTTTCATCGTATTTTTCAGGATATGCATAACAGTAAACTACTTCATAATCTACTAAAGAGCCTCCCAGATCCTCAAAGAAAGTCAAGCACTGCTTAGTTTCTGGATCCTCTAGTTTGTAGAAATTCCACTCCTTGTAATCGTCAATATCATCGATTTCACATTTTTCAGCATCGATTTTTATAGATATTTCTTCTAATGTGTCAGATTTCTTGCAATTTTTTTCTGATGGAGTGTTATCTCCATGATTATCTCCTGGTAATTTACTTTTAAAATCATAATCTTGTGCGTATACACCAGAAGTTACTGATAGGACAAGTATCGCCAGGACTGAAACGCTGATATTCGTGAGTATTTTTGGGTTTATAAGTAGTAAAGTTTTCTTGTTCATCATTCAGTCTTAGGTGTATTTTGACACTATAAATTAATTTCCTTTTTAATGACGTATATTCACATGTCTTAAGAAAAAAGCAATTCATTCAAAATACAAATAAAATAAAGTCGTATCAAATTTTATAGAATTTGGCAGTTTTTACAGACATTCATATAAATATTACATTTTCATCGCTAGGTTAAACTCCTACTATTGTTCGCACAAACTTAGGTTGCAGTCGTGGTCAAACCCATACTCATTGCTTAAAACAGATAACCTAATTTCTCGTTTAGTCTCTCGAAAGTTATTGTTCCCAAAGCAAACTCTTAGTATCAAAGTCAGTAACGATTGCAAATTCTAATTCTAATATCATGATATATGTTGGTTGATTTAGTCTAAATATTTTGATGAGTTGGATACATATCAATCCTACGATGCTAATGACCAAATTCTAGGAACGTGATAAGTCATCAGAGGATCCAATGTCTCCAGAGAAAATAGGTGAATATGAGCCCACGACCGTAGAGAAATCCAAACGATCAACGCATCGTAGAGCAGGGAGAGACAGGCGCCGATTCTCCAGAAGCAAAGGAAAAACTTAGAAAGAGTGAAATGACAAAGACATAACCTATTTGGAATTATAGATGCATACGTTGGTATTCTCCATTTTTTTATAGAAGTGAGTGAATACTTGGTTCAAAAGTTTTAAATTTCCTGTTCGATTACAAGTTGAGAGAGAAATAAGAATGACATCACAAATATTTGTTAATTTACCTGTGAAAGATCTCAACAAAACCATTGAATTTTTCAAGAAACTGGGATTTGAATTTAATCCACAGTTTACAGATGAGAATGCCACATGCATGATTGTTAATGAAAATATTTTTGTAATGTTCCTAGTCGAAAATTTCTTTAAAACTTTTACTAAAAGGGAAATCTGCGATACTAAAAAAGATACTGAAGTGATAATCGCATTGTCAACTGAAAGTAGAGAAAAAGTAGATCGGATTGTGCAAAATGTGATTGAAGCTGGGGGCACAGAGTCCAGGGAAGCCCAAGACCATGGTTGGATGTATGGACGAGGTTTTCAGGACATTGATGGACATCTTTGGGAAATAATATACATGGATGAAAAAGCTTTGCGAGATAATCACCATCAAGAACAAAGCAACTCTATCTAGTAATTTGTAAGAAACACAATATAACGTCAATATCATATGTTACCATATTATGGTAAATACATATCAAGTCGAACCGATGTTAGCAGTTTACCCAATAGCGCTACAAAACGATAAATAACATCAGTGCAACTATAGTGATTTAAGCCATTGAATCTAAAGACAGAGCTACTAAATTGTGTTAATGCCCTTTACACCTCAGGCTTAAATACAGCAGTATCTGGCAATCATAGCGCAAGGTTCGAAAGAATTTGGATGTGGATCACCCCCAAGTGAGATATCGAGATATAAAATTAAAACGACAGATCTAGTTAAAATCAACATGAAAACTAAGGAAATAATTGGTAAACGCAAGCCTAGCAGAGAGTGGGTTATGCATAGAGATTTATGAAAATACTAATGCTAACGCTATTGTTCACTGTCATAGTCCTTACACCCTTGGGATCTTAATAGCATCTAAGTTTGAGGATGTAATTGAGGAGGCAAAAATAATTGTTGGCGATCCTATTATCATAGAGAATGTTCCGTCGGATACTGTCGAATTGGCATCCAGCGTATCAAGATGTTTTAAAGATGATAGAGTAAGGGCAGTCATAATAAAGAATCATGGGGTAGTGGCAATTGGAAAAAATCTTGATGAGGCTAGGTCGGTTGTTGAATCACTTTGAAGAATGGGCAAAAGTACTCACTGTGTGTAAGATATTCAATGGATAATGCATGTGATACAGATGACAATTAAAGGTGTAAGGACTGGAGATATGTCTATAATCTTATAGTAAGTTCAAACTAGCCCAAAAACGAAAATGTGCTGCTGGATAGAATAATAACTTATGGAAATGGTAATTCGAACTTTCTATCATCTTCAGCTTCTTTGTCCTCTTCTGAAGAGTTGTCATCGTCTGCTCCATCATTGTCACTGTCGTCATTGTTGCTGTTGGTAGATGATCCATCATCGTCATTATTGCTGTTGGTAGATGATTCATCATTTGCAATGGATGTATCGTCATTATTGCTGTTGGTAGATGATTCATCATTTGCAATGGATGTATCGTCATTATTGCTGTTGGTAGATGATTCATCATCAGCTTGTGCTGGATCATTATTGCCAGTATTCCCGGTGTTAGATGAGCCTCTAAGCACAAAAGGATCTGTTTCATTATCTAAAGAACTACCATTTATGGTGGAAGATTGGCCATTTACGTATGGTGTCCCATAGATGCTAAGGAAAAGGAATACAGTACTTAGCCCAATGAGCAACGTAATCCTACTTCTCATAAATCCACCTGATTACACTTGATCTCTGCACTATATTAAACTAATGAATTTTAATAGCATCGACTAGAATAATAGTCTATGAGTTTTCTACTGAAAAATGTACTAGATAAGAAATTGGATTGTAAACTGTCGGGTTGATAAAATATTGATACTATAGTTAGTAAATAGACATAAGATCTAGTTTATGTTTTGTATTATATGTTCCTGGTTGCAACATCAGGGATCCAAATGAATATGGGGTCTGGTTACTAAGGAAGATCTTGCTTAGATTTATTCAATCGGATACGATTATTGATGGCGATATCGTGAAATATAGATTTCAATCTATAATTCGAAATCTTAAATATGTTAACGTATTGTGGTAACCGGCCACACATGGGAACGTATGTGAATTGGATAGGAAATAGCTACAATATCACCTTCAAGTAACCTTACTTTGACTCTATCTCCATTACTTGTAGTTGTATTGCCGTTCTCATGAAGCGAAGGAATTGATTGTAGTTCGGTATAGTTATATTTTCCAGAATTGAACATTTCAGTTACTTCATGATCAATTACAATTAGTTCCTGTTCCACTGGCACGCTGACTTCCTTGATTTTCTCCCATAGTGGCTTGATATTGATTATCCCAATCCAGTATCCAAGTAATATGATTTTATGATCATCCTGGTACACAGGCAATGCAATTGCAGTTGCAGGGGCATGAGTAGAAGCAGAAATCTCTGAACTAAAGATGACATTGGATCTATTGACATAGATACGAGATATACTTGAAATGTATGTGCTTCTCCTTCTCTTGAATATGACTGCTTAATTTACTGATTGTAAAACTTAAGCTTAAATAATACAAGTTGAATTCAAAGAATATTTGCAATCCAACAAAGTAATAATTGCTATTGTCTCAGTTCTATTTTTGTTCTTCATGTTTGTTGCCCCAAATGGTAATAATATTAGATCATATGGGCAAGTGCTTGATAAGGCCTATATTAATGAAAACTGCGGGGTATCAATAGATTATCCATCAGATTGGAAATTAGAAGAAAAAACACTGGACGATGCCACAAGACCTGTAAATTATATAGTTGAATTTCAACCAAACAAAGATGAAGGCTTCACGAGTATTGTAGGAATTGAATTGGATGATATTTCTCATCT
>Ga0193739_1000109_pt1 | contig 20887 bp, 19 predicted proteins | sample L2a2metaG_FD_144926 | JGI IMG/M metagenome (GOLD analysis project Ga0193739, IMG submission 144926) | Soil microbial communities from a riparian zone of the East river system, Colorado, United States - L2a2 | ecosystem: Environmental > Terrestrial > Soil > Riparian zone | place: USA: East River...
CTCCGGACGCTGGCCGTCGAAGCCGAGCGTAGCGGCGAACCCATCGGGCTGGGGCCGCCCGAGCAGCTGCGCGTGTGGGATCACGTCCGGCTCCATCCCGTCACCTACGAGCGGCTGGAGCTGATGGATGAGGACGACCAGGCTCCTAGCGACGATAAGGAGGCCAAAGAACGAGGACTTCGCGGCGCTCAGTTGTGGGTGGGACTGGCGCGCGCGGCGCTCACGGCGGAAGCAATGGCCGAGGACGCGCCGCCGCCATCCAGTGAGCCGTCGGTGATCGCGCAGGCGATCGACGAACATCCCCGCAGCGCCGCGTACGACCAGGTCATCGTTGGATATCTGCTCCAAATCGCCGATGAGTTGAAGCACACCGGAGGTGCCGAGGCGGTGGCGCTGCGCCGGCGCACCTCGAAACTCGTCGGAGCACTGCAGCCCGGGACGCTGCGGCGGCTCATCGAGATGGGTGGCGACAGCGCGCAACGCACCAAGTTTGCCATCGATGCGACGCACGGTTTGGCCGTGGACGCCGTTCTGGACATCGTGCGCGCGATGGCGGACGCCTCGCACAAGACCGTCTCCGATCCGCTGGTGCGCATGCTCTCCAAGCTGGCGCAGCATGCGGAGCAGGGAACCGCCGACGTTCGGCCGCAGGCGGACGAGGCTTTGCGCGAGCAGGTGCGCGACCTCCTCAAGGGCTGGACGCTCGAAGATCCCAACCCTGAGGAGTATGGGCAGGCGCTACACCGCATGACGGCGGCTACGCCGTCGAGCGTCTTCCCTCGTAACGGGACGAATCAGGTCGCTGAGCCGCTGCGCATCCTCCAAACCGCCGTTGAAACTGGAGTACTGGGCTTCGCGGCCTGGCGAGCGGTCGAGCGCATGGTGGCCGAGGACCACGTCGGACAGCTCGTGGAGCTGCTTGACGCGTCGCCGGAAGCCTCGCGCCCCCCGGTGCGCGCCGACATTGCACCCCTGTGGACCCGCATCACGTCGCCGGATGTGGTGGGCCAGCTCGCGCGAACCGAGCCGCCCGATTTTGCGACCATCGATCGCGTCCTGCCGCGCCTGTCGACTCAAGCCTTCGAGCCCTTGCTCGATGTGCTGGCGGCATCGGAATCGCGGACCACGCGTCGCGGACTGCTCGATCGGCTGACGCGCGCGCCGCGCGAGCTCGGCCCCATCGTCTCGGCCCGGCTTGCCGGTGATATCCCCTGGTACGTTGCGCGCAATCTGCTGCTGATCCTCGACGGCTTGCCCAGTCTTCCCGACGGATTCTCCGCAGCTGCGTTCATCGGGAATCCAGACGCGCGGGTCCGCCGCGAGGCATTGAAGCTCGCGCTGAAGATTCCCGCCGAGCGTGAGCTCGCCCTGCTCGGTGCGCTTTGCGATCCGGATCCCCGGATGGTGCGGCTCGCGCTCACGGCGGCGTTGGAGGAGTGCCCGGCGACGGCGGTCCAGTTCGTTACTCACCTCGCCCACGATCCGTCCACCGCCTCAGAGCTACGCGTGCTCGCGATCAAGGTGCTGGGCCGCGCCGCGAATTCGCCGGCCCTCGGCGCTCTGCTGCAGCTGGTGGACGGCGGCACGAACTGGCTGGGACGCCCCAGGCTGGCCGCGCGATCGCTTGAGCTGCTCGCCGCCCTGATGGCACTCGCCGCCGGCTGGCGCAACGATCGGAAGGTCGCCGCTGTGCTGGCACTGGCGACCGCCTCTCCCGATCCCGATGTCCGCAACGCGGCCACGATTGGGGCGCGCGCGGCTAAGCGATGAGCGACCCCGCCCGCTTCCTCAACGCGTTTGCGCAGGCGCTCGCCGCGATGGCGGCGTTGTACCGCGCCAACCATCCCGCGCGCGAGCGGGCCGTCGATTCGGCGTATCAGCAGATGCAGGATCTTCAGTCCGACACACCGCGTCCGCTGTTCACCTTCTTGGGCGACGAAGTGGTCTTCGGGCAGATCCCGTTGCGCGAGCTGAAGGCATGGGATTGGGGCAAGCGGCTGGCGCAGGCCGGCATCCAGCGGCTCGAGTTCGAGGATCGCGTGGGCCGTGAAGATTTCGAGGGCTTCCTCGAAGAGGTGCTGGCGCGGCTGACGCTGTCCGCGATCAGCAGCGAGGCCCGTCAAATGCGCCGCAGCAGCATCCGCTTCGGCGCGGTCGGCCTGAAGGGCGAGGCCGAAATCGCGCCCGAACCCCTGCCGACGGCCACGATCGCATTCTCGCTCGGTGAAGAAGTCGACACGCTGCGCTGGCTCCAACGCGAAGTCCAAGCCAACGGCGTAGTGCCGCTGGCCGAGGCGGAAGCGGTCGTGCGGTCGCTTGCCGTCGCGATGCACGGCGGGGGCGGCGGCCAGATCATGCTGCCGTTGCTCCAGCTCAAGGAATTCGATCAGTACACGACGACGCATTCGATGAACGTGGCGGTCCTCTCGATGGCGCTGGCCGAATTTCTCGGCTTGTCCGCGACGGATGTGCGCAGCTTCGGGATCGCGGGGCTCCTGCACGACATCGGGAAAGTCAAAATTCCGCTCGAAGTCCTCACGAAGCCCGGCAAGTTGACGGATGAAGAGCGGGCGCTGATGAACGAGCACCCCGCGGCGGGGGCCCGCATGCTGCTCGAGCTCGAGGAGAATCTCGATCTGGCCGTCGTGGTCGCCTACGAGCATCACATCATGATCAATGGCGGGGGCTATCCCGTCCTCCATTTCGCGCGTGATTGCCATCACGCCAGCAAACTCGTGCACGTGTGCGACGTCTACGATGCCCTGCGCACGCGGCGACCGTACCGTGAGGCGTGGTCATTCGAGAAGACACTCGGCTATCTGCAAGAGCGGAGCGGGCTCGAGTTCGATCCCGAGTTGTGCGCCTCCTTCATCCGCATGATGCGGCAGTGGGAGCCGCACGTCGCCGTGGTCTCGGACGAGCGCGCGCCGCTGACGGCGGGACCCGCTGCAAAACCGGAACAGGCTGGGGTATGATTGGGACCCGTAGTGGGTCGTCATGTAGGGGCGCAGCATGCTGCGCCCCTACACCAATTTCAATTGGGGATGTGTGATGTATTGGACGATTCTGTTGGGTGTGATGGTCGTGGCGGCGCAGGCGCCGGTGCGGCTCGCCGGAAATTGGCAAGCGCGCTCGGGCGAAGAGATCCGGCACATCATGGTGCGCAATGACAGCTCCGCCCAATTCGGCGAAGAGGTCGCCCGCTGGCGCCTGGTGGGCGACAGCCTGTGGATCACATTGGGCGATGGCGTGTGGCAGGTCTATGGAATGAGGATCGCCGGCGACAAGCTCACGATCAGCGGCGGGGATTTGGAAAAACCGGTGACGTTACGGCGCGTCGGTCCGCCCAACGTCCGCGCCGACACTCTCGCCATCCCTGAGGCCCCGGCGCCGAATCAACGAGCCTGGTAGGCTATTTCAGTTCCGATACCGTCGCTAACCGCCAGCCGACGTCCTTCTTCTCGAACCGCATCGCGAACCGCCGCCGGTCCACCCGCGGCGCGCCGCCACCGGCGGGCACGTACTCGAACATCGCCCGCACGTTCCCAGTCGCCGTGACGCCTCCCTGCTGCACCTTGAAATCATCGACGGTGAACTTCGCGGTGATCCGATTCCAGTCGCGGAAGAACGCCTCCCATCCGCGCCGCTCATCCTCGGTCAGGCCCGGATACAGGACGCGGACATTGGCGATGCGTTGGCTCGACAGCGCACGGCCCAGATCGGCGAGTAATACATCCACCGCGCCGCGCGGGTTCGGCGGCTGCGTACTCGGCGGCGCGATCCCGGCCTCGACGCCGATCTGCTCGGCGCTCTGCGCCGCCACCTTGGCGAGCGTGAAATCCTGCTCGCGCAGCAGCGATTCGGCGCGCGCCAGAAAGATTCCCGCGTTCGCGGCCGCGGCGCCGGTGGGAAGCGCCTGCACGACCGGCGCCACGCGCTGCACCATCTGTTGTGCCTCGCGGTCCATGACGCGTGCCTGCTCGCGCGCGCGGCCGTATTGCTGCTCCGCCTCGAGATAGCCGCGGATGGCGCGCGATTGGTCGCCCGCCTGCAGCGCCTGCTCGGACGACTGGAACATGGTCTCGCCAAGGATCATCGCGGGCACGCTGTTCTTCAGCGCGCCGGCCGAGACGGCGCGGTCCCGCGCGGCGAGCGCCGAGTCACGCCGCAGGCTGACGGCCATCGAGACGGGGGCACCGTCGGGAATGGCCGGCGGCGCCGCCAACCCCATCGGCTGCGTCGCCGCCGGTGGGTTGGGAGGAGGGGCGAGCACGGCATTCAACTGGTCGTCGCTGGATTGGCCGGGCGAGAACCACAGCAGCAGCACGACCGCGGCGAGTGCGCCCAGCACCGCGAGTCGCGCTCGCATCGACGCGTGAGTGATCAGCTTCAGCAGGGGCTGGGGCAGGGGCGTCCAGCGGCCCAGCGGCTGCGTCGCCTCGTCGTCCGCCCCCGACAAGGCCGAGCGGATTTGCTGCAGCGTCGACATCATCTGGCCCGCGGATTCATAGCGCTCGTGCGGCACCTTGTTCATGGCTTTCGCCACGACGCGCTCGAGCGCTGCCGGAATCGACGGCGCAACGGTGCGCAGCGCCCGCGGCTCCGTCGTCAGGACCTGATAGAGCACGCCATGCACCGATTCCGCTTCGAACGGCCGCTGGTAACAGAGCAGCTCGTACAGCATGCAGCCGACGGAGAAAACGTCCGTCGCCGCGGTGATCGCGCCGTTGGTGATCTGCTCGGGCGCCATGTACGTCGGCGTCCCGACGATCGCGCCGGAGCCGGTCGCATCGGCTTTCTGCAGCCGCGCGATGCCGAAGTCCATGATCTTGACGCGCCCATCCGGCATCATGCGCACGTTGGACGGCTTGACGTCACGATGAATGACGCCGCGTTGATGCGCGAAATGGAGACCCGTGAGGACTTCGATCGTGATGTCCAGCTTGCGCTCGAGCGCGAGCGGATCGCGCAGCGCGATCATGTCGGAGAGATCGCGGCCCTCGACCAGCTCCATCGCGATGTAGAGCTGCCCGTCGGACTCGCCGAGGTCGTAGACCGTGACGATGTTGGCGTGCTGGATCGCGCCGGCGGCTCGCGCTTCGCGCAGGAAGCGCTCCTGCATGTCCTTCGTCTTGCGGAAGCTCGAGCTCAGCAACTTCAGCGCCACATAGCGCCGCAGCACCGTGTCGTAGGCCTTCCACACGATGCCCATCGCGCCTTCGCCGAGGAGCTGATGCAGCTCGTACTTCCCGAGCCGACGGTAGCGCTGCTGCGCTTCGCTCACCGGGTCAACCAGTCGAAGGCGCGGCTCAGGTACGACCGCATCGGATCGGTAACCTGGACGTTGCGCCGTGGCAGTACGCGTTCGACGATATCCAGGAACTTCTGCTGCGTCATCCGCTCGGAGGCGGAGCCTCCCCAGGCGAAGGGCCGGACATACTTTGGCGCGCGTACACCTTCGAAGACGCTGGCGCCGGCGCCGATGACGGATCCCGCATCGAACATCATCCCGATGGCCGTCTTGGCGTGGTCGCCGAATAGACTTCCCAGGAACTGGTGCCCGGTTTCCAGTCTTGCGCCGGCCACATCCATCCGCACAGGACCATAGGTGCTCTTCAGGTTGGACGTCGTAGTGCCGGCGCCAAAATTGACCCATCTCCCCAGGACCGAATGCCCCAGGAAGCCGTGATGGCTCTTGTTGGTATAGCCGAGGATCGCGGTCGTCGACACCTCCCCATGCACGACACACCAGGGCCCTATCGCGGAATTCCGGATGGCTCCGCCTACCAGTCGCGTATTGGCGCCGATCCAGAGGGGTCCCTCGAGTCGCATGCCGGAGCGGACTTCGACGCCGCTTTCCAGGACGACGGGCCCGTTCCGCGTATCGAAGACCACTCCCGGTTCGATCGCCGCTTCGCGCATTGCGATCCACGCCGGGTCCCCGACCACGATCGAGCCCTTAGGCACGGCGTCGGAATCCCCGAGCAGCTTGATCACATCCTCGCGCAGCAACTGTTCGAGCGCACTGACGAGATCGTGCACGCCCCGGAGCAGCACACCTTCCACGCTCATCGTTTGAGCGTTCGCGACCGGGCCGGTCCATGTGTTCCCCGCGGGAACCGCCCAGCCGACGGTGATGCCGTTGTGTGTGAGGCGCGTGGGCGCGTCGGGTAACGGACCCGCGAGGCCGCGCGGCGCGAAGGTCGAGGAGCCGATGACGGCCGGTCCCGTCACGGCCCGCCGCGCCTCGACCGGGGGAACTCCAGGCTCGGGAAAGCCGGCGAGGTGTGGGAGTGCGAAGATGCCGGCCGCTTCCGCGCCGACGAACGTTTCCCAGCGCTCGCGGATGAGATGCGCGCCCGCGCGCAATTCAGAAAGCGGGCGGATGCCGGCGAACGGCTCCCAGGCGGGACCGGGCTCGGGATCCAGCAGGTAGAGCGCGTGTGTCATAGGTGCTGCACCAGCTCTTTCAACTTGTCTGCCCGTCCGGTCGGCATCACGAGCGTATGCCCGTTGGCCCGCACGACGACCATGTTTTCGACTCCGACGACGGCGATGCGCTCGTTCTCCGCCCAGATCAGGGAATCTCGGACGTCGTCCCCGAGCGTGACATTCCCAACCGTGACGTTGCCGTGCGCGTCGCGCCGGCGAATCCGCAGGAGAGCATCCCACGAACCGATATCGTCCCAGGGAAACGCACCGGTGACGACCGCGAGGCGCTTGGTCCGCTCGAGCACCGCCACGTCCACGGCGACGGGCGTCACCGCGGCAAAGAAGCGCGGCGCATCGCCGGCGTTCAGGGCTGGCCACCCCGCCGCCAACTCCTCCGCATACGCGCCGGCCTCGCCGAGAAAACGGGCAGCGCCCCATGCGAACAGCCCGCTGTTCCAGAGCGCGCCGCGGCGCCGCAGCAGCGCGGCCCGCGCGGGGCTCGGCTTCTCGATGAATCGTTTTACCCGTCGCGCGCTGCCCGCCGGTTCACCCGGGACGATGTAGCCGTATCCGGTCTCATTCCGCGTGGGTTTGACGCCCACCGTGACCAGCACATCCTGCTCGGCCGCGACTCCCAGTGCGTGTGTCGCGGCGGCGCGAAACGCGATGTCGTCCCCGACGGCCCAATCCGCATGGAGGGAGAGTATCTGGCCGCCCGGATCGTGCTTTGCGATCCAATGCGCCGCCCACGCCAGCGCCGGCGCCGTGGATGCGGCGCGCGGCTCGGCAAAAATGTTGGCTTCCGGCACTTCGGGCACAGTCGCGGCCACACGCTGCACGAGCGTCGGACCCGTGAGGATGAGGATGCGCTCCGGCGGCACCAGGCCCTGCAACCGCGCGACGGCCTGCGCGAGCAAAGGCCGGTCGCCCGTCAGCGGCAGCAGCTGCTTTGGTCGTTCCGGAGTCGAGAGCGGCCAGAACCGCGTTCCCGATCCACCGGCAAGGATGGCCGCCCACGTGCTCATCGCGCGTCGGCCCCCGCTCCCGCGTCGTCCTCGGGCTGCGCGTCGCCGAACATCATCGCGATGCGCTGGCTGAGCTTCGTTGGGGAGAACGGCTTTGTCACCAGGGCCGCGCCCAGCCGGCGCGCTTCGCGCAGAATCCGGTCCTCGCCTTCGGCGGTGAGCACGAGGACGGGAAGGCGCTGGGTGCTGCCTTGCTTGCGGAGCTCGCGCAGGAAATCGATCCCCGAGCCGTCGGGCAGATGCAGATCGAGGAGGAGACCGTCGGTCGCCGGCGTCGCGCGGAGCGCGGTGCGCGCCTCAGCCAACGTGCGCGCGAAACTCACGCGATAGCCGAGCTGCTCGAGGTAGGGACGCAGGACGAGCCCGATGTGCGGCTCGTCATCCACCACGAGGAGGTGTCGTGCTGAGGTGTTCAACGACGGCCCACGGGTTACAGCAGACCAGCGATGGCGGTGCGGTGTCGACGCAGGTCGAAGAGGAGAGCGCCCACGTTCGTCGCAGGCTGAACCAGCACGATGAGCAGGGCCTCAGCGTTCAGCACCGCGATGACAGCGAGTCCCTTGCCGAACTCGAGCACGGCGGTACCAAAGTCGCCTCGTCCACCGGCGTCGCCCAGCTGCGCCATATGCTTGATCGCAGACGGCAGGAGCGCGGCGACGCTGTCGGCATCTACGCCGTTTCCCACGCGCGAATCGATGGGCAGCCCGTCCCGGCCCACCACTACCACGGCGTCCACGCCGTTGGAACGGCTGAGCGCCTCCACTACGTCGCGGATGGTCGCCATACGCGCGGCAACGTAGGTTTTGGCGAAGTCGAAGTCAAGCAGCCACTATGGGTTGACCCACTCGAACGGTGCCCTGTAAGTTCCCCAGCACTTCTATGCGCTCTCTTACCCTCCTCGCTGTTGCGCTTGCGCTCGCCACCGCCTGTGGCGACACCCTGGGCTTGCCGCAGTCCTCCATCCCGAATCGGCCCGACACGGTCTCGTTGTATGCGTTGAGCGGTACGCCGGTCACGCAGCCCTCGGCGTACATCATCCCATTCCGTCAAGTCATCCGCACCGATCAGGCCTTCGACGGGTTCGATTTCGCATTCGATATCGATACGGCGGGCCGTGCTGTGCTGTTGCCGACCGGCGCGATGCGGCTGGGCCGCCAGTCGGGCATTCAGCTCAGCACGACGCCGTTCGATTCAATCCTTGTCGCGCCGACCAGCAAGTACCAGCTCGACAGCGCCGTCGCCGTCGATTCGGGTTCGGTGGCGATCCTCCATTCGCGGCCGCAGGGTTGCTCGTTCGATCGGTCGCCGAGGTACCTGCTCTACGCCAAGCTGCATGTCCTCGCCATCGATACGACGTCCGGTCCGGATGGGCGCCGGATCGACTTCGTGATTCTCACCGATATCAACTGCGGCTATCGCGGGCTCGAGCCAGGCCTGCCGCGCCGTTAGCTCGTGATTGATCTGAAGTTGTTGCGCGCCTCGCCCGCTCAGGTGCGAGCGGCGCTCGCCCGTCGCGGCGATGCGGCACTCACGCGCCTGCTCGATGAAATCGAGGCGCTCGACATGAAGCGGCGCACGCTCACCGCGCAGCTCGACACGCTGAAAGCGGAGCGCAACGACGCGGCGAAAGCCGACGCGCTCGTCGCCAAAGCCCAGGGTGGACTCCCCGAGGCCACGACGCAGGCGCGGCGCAAGCTGGGCGAACAGATCACCGGCCTCGAATCGGAGCTGCGCCAGATCGAGACGACGCTCGAGGCGAAAGCGCTGTTCGTGCCGAATCTGCCGCTGCCCGAGGTCCCCGACGAGATCGCAATCCAGCGCAGTTGGAGAACGCCGGCGCCGAAAGGGGGCAAGCCGCATTGGGAGATCGCCGAGCGTCTCGGCATCCTCGACTTGCCACGCGGCGCGAAGCTCTCGGGTTCAGGATTCCCCGTGCTGATGGGAGCGGGCGCCCGGCTGGCGCGCGCGCTCATCAACTTCATGCTCGACGTGCACACGCGCGAACATGCCTACGTGGAGGTGGAGCCGCCGTTTCTCGTGCGGCGCGAGATCATGATCGGCACGGGGCAGCTGCCCAAGTTCGAGGATGATGCGTACCGCACCACACCCGACGATTTGTTTCTCGTGCCCACCGCGGAAGTACCCATCACGAATCTCCACCGCGATGAAATCCTCGACGGCACGACACTACCGAAGGGGTATGTCGCCTACACGCCCTGTTTTCGCCGCGAGGCGGGCGCAGCCGGGAAAGACACGCGCGGACTGTTGCGCGTGCATCAATTCGACAAGGTCGAGCTGGTGCGATTCTGCCGGGCGTCCGATTCACCTGCGGAGCATGAGAAATTGACCGGCCACGCCGAAGAGGTCCTGCGGCGACTCGAGCTGCCGTATCGCGTCGCGCTACTCGCGGCCAATGATTTTTCATTCGCCAGCGCGAAGACGTACGACCTTGAGGTGTGGGCGCCCGGCGTGGGACAATGGCTCGAGGTATCGAGCTCCAGCACGTTCACCGACTATCAGGCGCGACGCGCCAACATCCGCTGCCGCCCGCGGCCCGGCGAGAAGCCGGAGTTCGTGCACACGTTGAACGCGTCGGGCGTGGCGCTGCCGCGCACGATCGCCGCGCTCCTGGAAACCCACCAGCAGGCCGACGGGTCTGTGACTGTGCCGCCGGCGTTGGTGCCGTATGTCGGCACTGACCGACTTGCCTAACGGCGTCCTGCGCCGCGCGGGTCCGCCCGCGCTCATCGCCGCCGCCCTGCTGTTCGGCGTGCTCTCGGTCGGTTATGCGTGGATCGTGGCGCGCCATCTCCGCAATGACGCACGCGAAACCAGCCGCCTCCTCGGCCAGGTCTTTGCGGGCTTGGCCGACCCACGCGAAGGCGCGGCGGCCGACGCATTGCTCGCGCTCGCTGACGAGGTGCGGCGCCTGGGCATCCCGATCGCCGTCACCGACACCGCCGGCCGGATCACCGCGCTCGACAACGCGCCGTTCGGCGCTAACGCGAGCGAGGCGACGCAGCGCAGTTGGATTATGGAGCTGGACCGCGTTCACCCACCCCTGATCCAGCCGGGCGTGGGCATGATCCACTACGGCGCGCTCCCCGCTGCCCGCGCATTTACCGGCCTCGCGGTGCTGCAGGGCGCGATGTTCATCTGTCTCATCCTCCTGGCCGCGTGGGCGATGCGCGAGCGAGTGACTTCGGCGCGCGATCGCATCTGGGTCGCGATGGCGCGCGAGTCCGCCCATCAGCTGGGCACACCGCTGATGAGCCTGACGGGTTGGATTGATTACCTGCGGGAGAATCCGGATACGCCGGGCAGCGAGCTGGTGAGGCATCTTGAAGCCGATGCGGAGCGCCTGCAGCGCGTCGCGAGGCGGTTCGAGCGTATCGGCCGTCCCGCGCGGCGCGAGCCCGTCGGGCTCGGCACGGTCGCGGAGCGCGTCGTCGCCTACTTCCGGCCGCGGCTGCCGACGCTCGCGCTGCAGCGCGTCGCGAGGCGGTTCGAGCGTATCGGCCGTCCCGCGCGGCGCGAGCCCGTCGGGCTCGGCACGGTCGCGGAGCGCGTCGTCGCCTACTTCCGGCCGCGGCTGCCGACGCTCGCGCATTCTGTGACGATCACGCTCACGTCGCCCGGCGCGGGACCGACAGCGACCGGCGACCCGGTCCTCATCGAGTGGGCGCTCGAGGTCATCGTGAAGAACGCCGTGGATGCGCTCAGCGGGCGCGGCGGCCGCATCGAGGTCGAAGTGGAAAGTGTTGACGCCATGGGCCGGGTGAGTGTGCGCGATGACGGGCCGGGCGTCGCGCCGGACATGCTGCACCAGCTCTTCGAGCCCGGCGTCAGCAGCAAGACCGGCGGCTGGGGGATTGGCCTCGCGCTCGCCCGGCGCATCGTCGAGCAGCAACATGGCGGCAAGGTGGCGTTCCGCCCCGGTGCGCAGGGCAAGGGTTCGGTGTTCGTGCTCGAGTTTCCCCGCTCCAGTACATGACGGCTCCGACACCGGTGCCGTTGAATCCCGCCCAACGGGAGGCGGTCGCGCATCCCGGCGGACCGCTGCTTGTGCTCGCCGGCGCGGGCTCGGGGAAGACGCGCGTGCTCACGGCGCGGATCGCGCATTTGATCACGCAGCTGGGCATCGCCCCGCAGCGAATCTTCGCCGTGACGTTTACGAACAAGGCGGCGGGCGAAATGCGCATCCGCATCGCGCAGCTGCTGGGCGCGGATCCCCGCGGGCTCTGGATCGGGACCTTTCATTCTCTCTCGGCCAGATTGCTGCGCCGCGAGGCGCCGCTGCTCGGATTCGGGCCGAACTTCACGATCTACGACGCCGACGACTCCGAGGCACTGGTCAAACGCCTCCTCGAAGCCCGGCAGTTATCGACGAAGGTATACCCACCGCGGGCCGTGCACTCCGTGATTTCGAGCGCCAAGAACCGCATGCTCTTGCCCGAAGAGTTGGGTGCGCAGGCGGATACTCCGTTAGTGAAAGTGTCAGCTGATATCTACGCGGCCCTCGTGCCTGCGCTGAAACAGGCGAACGCGATGGACTTCGACGATCTCCTGCTGCACCCCCTCACGCTCTTCCGTGAGCATCCCGAGCGGCTCGCGTACTGGCAGGACCGCTTTCAACATGTGCTGGTGGATGAGTTTCAGGACGCGAATGCAGCGCAATACCTGCTCGTGAAGCATCTGGCCAAGCGGCACGGGAATCTGTGCGTGGTGGGTGACGACGATCAGGCGATCTATGGATGGCGCGGGGCGGACGTGCGGCACATGCTGGCCTTTCAGAACGACTTTCCCGGCACGAAGCTCGTGCGGCTGGAACAGAACTATCGGTCTACGCAGATCATTCTCGACGCCGCGAACGGTATCATCGCCGAGAACACAGCCCGCCTGGGCAAGACGCTGTTCACTGAGACGAAGGGTGGCGCACCGGTGACGCTGCTGGCGGCCGCCGACGAGCGCGACGAGGCGGAATGGCTGGCCAATGAGTACGCGCGCCGTGCGGGGGAGGGCGACGTCCCCTATGAGGGGATGGCCATTCTGTATCGCACCAACGCCCAATCGCGCCCGCTCGAAGAGGCGTTTCGGTTCCGTGGGATCCCCTACCGGCTGATCGGCGCCATCAGCTTCTACGAGCGCCGGGAAGTGAAGGATCTCCTCGCTTACCTGCGCCTGATCGCCAATCCCGCCGACGACGAAGCCTTCCTCCGGGTGGTCAACGTGCCGCGCCGCGGCATCGGCGATGCGTCGCTGGCGGTGCTGGGCCGCTCCGCCGCTGGGTGGCAGAAGCCGTTCCTGGAGTCGGCGCGCCGGGCGAGCAGTATGAGCGAGCTACGGCCGAACGTGCGAGAGGCACTCGTCGGCGTGGCGTCGCTCATGGACCGGCTGCGCGAGGCGGTAGGGCAGGCGGACCCCGCGACCGCTTTCGAGACGATTCTCGCCACCACCGGCTACGAGCAGTACTTGGCGGAGGAAGGGGCGGAGGGGATGGAGCGGATCGAGAACGTCCGCGAGCTGATCGCGGGAGCGGCGGCGTGGGCGGAGGTCCAGGACCCCGAGACGTTCGAAGGCATCGGCAGCCCGGTGGAGCGCTACCTCACGCAGGCGGCGCTCGTGACGCCGGCGGACGAGGACCGCGACGAGCCGGGCGTCACGCTGCTCACCGCGCACATGGCGAAGGGACTCGAGTGGCCGATCGTCGCGCTCGCCGGGTTGGAAGACGGACTGTTTCCTCTCGGTCGCGCGGTCGACGAGCCGGGTGGCGTCGAGGAGGAGCGACGACTCTGTTACGTGGGTCTCACGCGCGCGCGCGAAAGGTTGTATCTCTCATGGGCGCGCACGCGTTACCGCAACGGGCGGCTGGAGCTCGCGGAGCCGTCGCGCTTTCTTGATGCGTTGCCTCCGCACGTCGTCGACGAGCGGAGCACGACGCCGTCGTGGCGGCCGCTGCGCGGTTCGTCAGGAGCGATGCCGCCGCGCGCGTCACGGCCCCGTGGCGCCGCAGCGAGGCAGTTGCTGCCGGACCTCGGATTTCCGGAAGACGTTTCGCAGGACGCGCCGCGCTATGTAAAAGGAGAACGCGTGCGCCATCGCAAATTCGGCGGTGGCATCGTGCGCGCGGTCTCAGGCGAAGGCCGCGACCTGCGCGTGAGTGTGGACTTCGACGATCCGGACATCGGCACCAAGCAGCTGCTCGTCGCCTATGCGGGACTCGAGCGTGATTGGGAAGGAGACAGTGCATGAGTGTCACGCGGGACGACGTGCTTCGCATTGCGCAGCTCGCGGAGCTGGACGTGGACGAAGAAGCCCTGCGCCCTGCCGGAGTTAGCCGAACAGATGTCGCGGATTCTCGATTACGTCGCGCAGCTCAGCGCGGTGCCGGCGAATGGGACGGTGAAGGTCTTCGTTCCGGGGCCCGATGCGATCCGCTTCCGGGCCGATGAAGTGAATCCCGCGCCCCTCGCGGTTGGACCGGAAGAGCTCGCGCCCGCATTCAAGGAGGGCTTCTTCGTCGTACCGAAGCTCGGCCAGTTCGAGTGAGCGACGCGAAAGCGGTCGCGGACCGCCTGGTGAAGGTCAAGCGCCTCAACGCGCTGCTCACGCCGGTCAAGGATCTCCGCAAGTCACTGGTCGCGCAGGAAGCGGCAGCCCGTCCGACCGGCGTGCTCTACGGCATGCCGGTCGCGGTGAAGGACAACATCTGCACGCTGGAATTCAGCACCAGCTGTGGGTCGCGCATCCTCGAAGGCTATCGCTCGCCCTATGACGCCACCGCGATCGCGAAACTGAAGGCTGCCGGCGCGCTCATCGCGGGGAAGACGAATTGCGACGAGTTCGCGATGGGCTCGTCCACGGAGCACTCGGCCTACGGGCGCGTCATTCATCCGCTCGATAAGGCTCGCGTGCCGGGGGGATCGTCGGGCGGCTCGGCGGCGCTGGTGGGCGCCGGAGCGGTACCCGCCGCGCTCGGATCGGAGACGGGCGGGTCGGTGCGGCAACCGGCGTCGTTTTGCGGTGTCGTCGGCATCAAACCGACGTACGGCCGCGTGTCCCGCTACGGACTCGTCGCGTTCGGATCGTCACTCGATCAGATCGGTGTGTTCGGACGCAGCGTGCACGACGCCGCGCGCGTGTTGTCGGTCATCAGCGGGCGGGATGCGCGCGACGCGACGTGCGAAGACCGGGACCCGTTGCGGCTGCCGACGGTGCCCGAATCATTGCAAGGGTTCGTGATCGGCTTGCCGCGCGAGTATTTCCCACCGGAGCTCGATCCCGCCGTGCGGCGCGCGTGTGAGCGCGCGGTGCGTCTGATGAAGGAGCAGGGGGCAGCCGTCCGTGAAGTCTCGCTCCCGCACACCCCGTATGCGGTGCCGACCTACTATGTGATCGCGCCGGCTGAGGCGTCCTCGAACCTGGCGCGCTACGATGGCGTCCGGTACGGCCCCCGCTTCAACGGATCGGCGGACCTGCGGGCGCTCTATCGCTCGACGCGGGGGCAGGGGTTTGGTCCCGAAGTGCGGCGGCGCATCCTGGTCGGCACGTACGTCTTATCGTCCGGATATTACGACGCCTATTACCGGCGCGCTCAGCAGATGCGGGCCCTGATCGCCCAGGATTTCCGGAATGTCTTTGACCGCGGCGTGGATCTCCTGTTCACCCCCACGACGCCGACACCCGCGTTCAGGGCGGGAGAGAAGCTCGACGACCCGATTGCGATGTACCTGTCGGACATCTTCACGGTGACCGCCAACCTCGCCGGCCTGCCGGCGATTTCGATTCCGATTGGCCGGGTGAAAGGCCTGCCGATCGGCGGCCAATTGATCGGGCAGGCGTTCCTCGAGGACGAGATGATCGAGGCGGCGTACGCGCTCGAGCGCTCGGTCCCGGCGACGGACGAGGCGTGATGAGCCCCGCCTGGGAAACCGTCATCGGCCTCGAAACGCATGTGCAGCTGCGGACGCGCTCGAAGATGTTCTGCGGTTGTTCGACCGCGTTCGGCGCGCCGCCCAACACGCAGGTCTGTCCCGTCTGTTTGGGACTGCCCGGCGCCCTGCCGGTCGCCAACGGCGCCGCCATCGGCCTCGCGGTGCGCGCCGCGCTCGCGTTCGGCTGCACCGTGCATCCCCGCAGCATTTTCGCGCGCAAGAACTACTTCTATCCCGATCTTCCGAAGGGATACCAGATCTCGCAGTTCGATCAGCCGCTGGCGACGAGCGGCACGCTCTCGTTCCTGTCCCCCGAGCGTGGCATCGTGAATGCGACGATCGTGCGGCTGCATATCGAGGAGGATGCGGGGAAGTCGATCCATGATCGCTTTGCGAAGGCGACGGCGGTCGATCTCAACCGTTCCGGGGTGCCGCTCATCGAAATCGTGGGCGGGCCCGACCTGCGGTCCCCCGCGGAAGCACGGGCGTACCTGCTGACGCTGAAGCAGCTGCTCGAATACATCGGCATCTCCGACTGCGACATGGAAAAGGGCAGCCTGCGCGTCGATGCCAACGTCTCCGTGCGGCGGGCGGGCGACACCACGCTCGGAACACGCACCGAGGTCAAGAACATCAATTCGTTCGCTTTCGTCGAGAAGGCGTTAAGCGTCGAGCGCGACCGGCAGATCGCGCTCGTGGAGTCGGGCGGCAGCGTGACGCAGCAGACGATGCTGTACGACTCGCGGGAGAACTCGGTGCGGCCGCAGCGCTCCAAAGAGGAGAGCCACGATTACCGCTACTTCCCGGAGCCCGATCTGCCGCCGCTCGTGCTGACGCCGGAGTTCGTCGCCGAGCAGCAGAGCGCGCTGCCGGAGCTCCCCCCGGCCAAACGGGAGCGGTTCATGGCGCAGTACGCGCTGAGCCGCGAGCATGCGGCGGTCCTCACCGCGAGCCGCGACGTGGCTGACTACTACGAGAGCGTCGTCCGTGCGCCGGCGGAGCCGCAGCCGGCGGCGAACTGGGTGATGACCGAAGCGTTGGCGGATGCCAAGGATCATCAGGAGCAGCTCCGCGTCTCGCCCACGGCGCTGGCGCAAATCATCGCCCTGGTGAAAGGCGGAACGCTGAGTCATCAAGCCGCGAAGCGCGTGTTCGGCGAAGTGGCGGCGAAGGGTGGCGATCCGCGCACCGTGGCGGAAGCGCTCGGCCTGGTGCAAGTCGCGGATTCGAATGTTGTCTCGGGCTGGGTGACGGACGTGCTCGGCGCGCATCCCACCGAAGTCGCCCGCTACAAAAAGGGCGAGGTGAAGCTGATGCCGTTTTTCTTGGGGCAGGTGATGCGCGCATCAAAGGGCAAGGCCGATCCCAAGCTGGCGCAGCGCGTACTGGAGGAGAAACTCGCCTCCTAGCTCTCCCGCCAGGGACGCTGCGCGCGCGACTGTTTCCAGTACGCCAGCGCCGGCGTCGGCAATCCGAAATGCTGTTGGGCCGTTTCCTCCATCCGCTCGGGCTCGTGCCGCCCCCCTTCGCGCAGAGCCTGGCGCCGCATCCGCTTCGCCATCCCCAGCGCTTTCTCTCCGGCGGGATCGAGCCGCCGTGCCGCTGCGTCACTGGCGTCTGCGCCAAGCGTCTCCATGATGTACTCGAACGCCACGGCCATGTGCTTTTCGATATCGGAATCGGCGAGATCCCAGCGGCTCGTGCCGGCGATCACCTGAAACACCCACTGCCAGCTCTGACTCTCCGTCAGGTGCACCATGCCGCGGAACAGCCGGCGATTGGTGCGCACGCTGAACAGCGTGGGCGAGAGAATTTCGTCGAGATGCGCGTCGCTCGCGGCGTGATCCTTCAAGATGACGTCGCGCGCCTCGCGCGCGTACGCATCGCCGAGATGCGTCTCGAACCGGCTCTCCCAATAGGAGTGACCGAGCGCCACCGTGCTGGATGTCAGGACGAGCTGGCGCGGCACGAAGAAGTTGTGTGCGATCGTGTCGGCGGCGAGGTGGGAGAGGTAGCCGAGGCCGAACGCGCGCAGCGGGTCGCTCGGCGCGAGATCGAGAATCTCCTGGCCCACGTGCCAGGCGTGGCAGTGCCGGCCGACCGGGGCGTACTTCTTCGCCATCGACGTGTCGGCGGCGATGTTGCCGTACAAAAAATCGTAGGGGAAGGCGCGCAGCAGGTCGGCGATGATGGTCGGGACCTGGTGCAGGTTCGCGAGCACCGACTCGCCGAGGAAAATGTGGGTGCCGGGCGTCCAGGCGTGGGCGACGCCAGGGAAAAGCACCAGCGCGACGACGGCGAGCGCGACGGCGGCTCCCAGACGCTTCACCGTCGCTTTTTGCCTTTCAAGAGCTTGCGACTCCAGCGCCAGACGGAGAGCCCGCGGCGCACGTCCCGCATCGTGGCGGCCGCATCCAGCGCCGTCTCCTCCAGCTCTTCCTGCACGACCTCGGCCAAAGCGTCGAGATCGGTAAGCCGTTCCTCGGCCGCATCTACCGCCCGCACAATACGTTGTCGCACGTCGCGCGATGCCCCCACGAGGGAGTCCGCTTCATTCTTAATCGAACCAATCAGCTGGCGGACATCCGAGATGGCGGGACCGGCGAAATTCTTCAGCGCTTTCACCGTCGCGCGGACGCCCAGCGCCGCCGCGACGATGGCGCCGGCTCCAACCAAGGCGGCGAGTGCGATAATCGCAAGACTCAGCGCCGACACCACACCGACCCAGGTCGGAAGCATCACGAAACCTCGGCGTGCCGCGGCGCGGCTGTCAACGGGGTGAACACCAGGATCGCCTCAGCCGCCAGCACGCTGAGGAGAACCGTCAGCAATACGCCCCCCCCCCCGGAATCGGCACGCACCAGGTCGAACCCTGCCGCCAGCGCGACGGCTGCCGCTCCTTGCCGCATGGCCGGAAAGGCGAACTCGCGCGGTGGCGGGAAGGGCAGGGACCTCCAGATCGGGTCCATCTGATCGACTCCGAACCGAACTGTCACCCACCGGACGGCCGCGCGGATGACGGCCAACAGGACCGCCGCGGGGAGGAGCCAGACGGTGAAGCGTCGCAACAAGGCACCGGCGAAGGCACCGGCGATAATAAGGAAAGCCGCATACAATGGGATCTCCCAGCGCCGGAGAACCCTCTGCGCCGAGAGGCGAACAGGGGCGGGCGCGGCGCTGACGCCGACCGCGGCGATCAACGCGCAGACGACAAATGGAGAAAGCCGCATTGCATAGCTGAACCCCGCGCCCCAAACAATCACACCTCCTAACGCGACGGCGACGCCCACCTCGGTGATCTCTTGCCGCCGCGCGAGCGCTGCGAACAGTCCACCGAGCGCTGCCCCCGCGAGTACGGTGAACGCGACGCTGCGGAGCGCGAGATGCGGGTGGTACAGCGCGACGCCCGCGGCCACGGCCGCGGTTCCAAACATCGTGTCGAGCAGCGCGTTGCGGCGACCGAGCTTTGGGCCACGCCAACTGGCGGCAGTGGTTGCCGCCCCCGCCAGAATGAGCGCGACGGCCGCGAAGGGGCGTCCCCAGGCGTCGCCGAGCGGCCGGATCGAGCGGGCCAGCGCCCACGCCGTGACGCCGGTCGTCAGAAGGACCGGGACGGCGAGCGCGGCGCCGACGAGCCAGGTCCGCGGTGAAACGCGTCGCAGCATGCGCCACTCCAAGCGCGCACCGAATGCGGCGCCGACCCATCCGATGCCGAGAGCGATGACCGGCTCGAGGATCCGCAGCGCGGGACCGTCGAGCACGCCGAGCCCAGGGCCGAGGAGCGCGCCCAGCATTACAAAGGGCACCCCGGTTTCGAGAATGCCGTCGAGCAACGGATGATGGAGTGAAGGGCGTGTCAACCGCGTCACGCCGATGCCGGCGACGACGACGAGTGCCAGCGCGAGCAAGGGATGCACGAGGGCCAACGTTCGCGAACGCTTGACGCAGGCGCAAGCGCCCCGGTAGCTTGGGCGGACCTATGCCACCGTCGTTCCGTGTCACGGGGGGGCGCCCGCTGACGGGCACGATCCGCCCCGCAGGCAACAAGAACGCGGCCCTTCCGATTCTCGCGGCGACGCTCCTCGCCGACGGTCCCTGCCGCATCGACAACGTGCCTCGTATTCGCGACGTCGAGACGCTGCTCGCGCTGTTGCAACACGTGGGCGCGACGGTGCAATGGCAGGGCACGAACACCGTCGAGATCGACACGAGCGGCGCCGAGCCACGGCCACTCGATCCCCAGCTGTGCAAAGAAATCCGCGCGTCGATTCTGCTTGCGGGACCGATGCTCGCCCGCTTTGGGTCGATTCTGCTTGCGGGACCGATGCTCGCCCGCTTTGGGCGCGTGACGCTGCCACCGCCCGGCGGCGACGTCATCGGCCGGCGGCGGGTGGATACGCATTTCCTCGCGCTCGAGCGGCTCGGCGCCGCCATCACGTTGGGCGATGCCTACACACTCGAGGGCAAGCTCAAGGGCGCCGACATCTTTCTCGATGAACCGAGTGTAACGGGAACCGAGAATGCGCTGATGGCGGCCGTGCGCGCGCCAGGCACGACGGTGCTGCGCAACGCCGCGTCTGAGCCACATGTGCAGGACCTCGCGCGTTTTCTCGTGGCACTCGGCGCGGCGATCGAGGGCATCGGTTCCAACACGCTGACGATCGAGGGCGGCAAGCCGCTGAAGGCCGCGCCGCATACCGTCGGTCCCGATCACATCGAGATCGGGTCCTTCATCGGACTCGCTGCCGTCACCGGTGGGGCCGTGCACTCGGCGCGGCGATCGAGGGCATCGGTTCCAACACGCTGACGATCGAGGGCGGCAAGCCGCTGAAGGCCGCGCCGCATACCGTCGGTCCCGATCACATCGAGATCGGGTCCTTCATCGGACTCGCCGCCGTCACCGGTGGGGCCGTGACAATCGACGGCGTGCGCGGCGACGACCTCCTCTCGACGCTGCTCGCCTTCGAGCGACTGGGCGTGCGGCCGCGGCTCGACGGTACGAAGCTGATCGTGGATGCGGACCAGGAGCGCCGGATTCGTCCCGATCTCGGCGGACACGTCCCGAAGCTCGAAGACGGCCCGTGGCCCGCGTTTCCAGCCGATCTCATGTCGATCGCGATCGTCGTCGCCACGCAGTGCGAGGGACTGCTGCTCATCTTTGAGAAACTCTTCGAGTCGCGGTTGTTCTTCGTGGACAAATTGATCGGCATGGGCGCGCGCATCGTGCTCTGCGATCCGCACCGCGCCGTAATCGCGGGACCATCGCCGCTGCGGGGGCAGGTGGTCGAGAGTCCAGACATCCGCGCCGGCATGGCGATGCTGCTCGCGGCCCTCGCCGCGCAGGGCGATTCCATCATCCAGAACATCGGGCAAATCGAGCGCGGGTACGAACACATCGACACGCGACTGCAAGCGCTCGGAGCGCAAATTGAGCGGCGCGCATAGTCGCGGAGGGGCGCAGCATGCTGCGCCCGTACTATCCGAGACGCCGGTTGG
>Ga0193739_1000110_pt1 | contig 20846 bp, 24 predicted proteins | sample L2a2metaG_FD_144926 | JGI IMG/M metagenome (GOLD analysis project Ga0193739, IMG submission 144926) | Soil microbial communities from a riparian zone of the East river system, Colorado, United States - L2a2 | ecosystem: Environmental > Terrestrial > Soil > Riparian zone | place: USA: East River...
GGACAACTATAGCCGCGACATCTATCCGCAGGTGCTGACGAGCCTGGCGAAGGTGGTTGAGGGAACACCGAAGGTTGAGGCCTTCGAGGTTTCGAACTCGACCTTCCACAAGATCGCCGCAAGGAACTAGGGCCGACCGGTCGGTTCAGGGAAGGGGGGCGGCCGAGAGGCCGCCCTTCTGTTGGCACTTGACAATACTCCTCGCGAGGACTAATTATCACCCATGTCAGCTCCAACGCCTGCCGCCGCAATGGCGATTCGCGATTCGCTGGAAGAGGAGGTGCTTATCGCGCTGGTCCGGGCCGCATGGCTGGCGGCCGAACGATCCAATGCGGTGACCGCCGCCGCCGGGCTCTCGCCGTCGCAATACAACGTCCTTCGAATTCTCCGCGCGGCGGGGCGAGAGGGACTGTCCTGCACGGAGATCGGGACACGGATGGTCACGCGCGATTCCGATCTCACTCGCCTGATGTCGGGTCTGGCTCGCGCAGGATTCGTTATGCGCGGTACCGATTCCAACGATCGCCGTCGCAGCATCAATCGGATCACTGCCGCGGGGAGGGCCCTGCTGAGTCGTCTCGATCGCGACGTACCCGAAGCCGCGAAGCAGACCCTTGGTCATCTCGGTCGTACTCGACTCACCGCCCTCCGCGACTTGCTGGTCGCCTTCGCACCGCCCCCGTTGTCATGAACTCATCCTTCATGGCGATCTCCACCCATCACCACCAACTCTCGGACCTCACGTGACACATCGCTCTCGCGTCCCCGCATTGCTGCTGCCGTTCGCGCTCCTGGCCTCCATCACGGTGGTCTCCCCCGTTCGGCACGCGTGGCGAATGGGCAATCACTCGACTCCTCGCGTGGAGCACTCTCTGGAGGTTGTCATGTCCCCCGCTGAGGAACAGCTGCGCGCGTTGTTGGCCACCTATGAAACGTCCCTGAACGCCGGGGACGCGGGTCGGATCGAACAGCTCTACGCCGAGGACGGCGTCTTCATGCCCGCTGGCTTCCCGACGGCGTCTGGCAGGTCGGCGGTCCGAGGCGCATACGACGCGGTTTTTTCGAACATCCGTATCGCGATCCACTTCACCGTCGACGAGCTGACGGTGAAGGGCGATGTCGCGTACGCGCGGACCCACTCGGCGGGCACGGCCACCGTTGTGGCCACGGGAGCGAGCGGGCCCGAGGCGAACCGGGAACTCTTCATCTTCGCGCGGGGACCGGGCGGCTGGAAGATCGCTCGCTACATGTTCAACAAGGCATCATGACCAAGAGAATTCGCGTCGGCATCATCGGTGCTAATCCGGATCGCGGCTGGCGTCGACTGAAGCGATGACTAATTACTTCGCGACATGCCCTTAGCCCAGGAACGTCGTTGCAGCCGCCCGGGTATCGTCAGGATTCAGGATTCACCTCGACTTTGCCAGGAGGAACACAATGACCACCGCCGCAACTGGACGTATTGATACGACCGCTTACGTAACCGACCGGACCTTCGGCGTGCAGTGGAGGCCCATTATGGCGGCGGCGCTCGTGGGCTTCGCAATCACCTTGATTCTGTCGACACTCGCCGCGGCGATCGGTTTCACCGCCGCCAATGCCGCTAACGGTGCCGACGGCAAAGCGGTCGGCATCGGCGCGGCGATAACGTGGATCGCCATCGTCGCTATCGCCGGATTCGTCGCGGGCCGCGTGCTGGCGACAACCGCGAGCAGCGACCCGGACTACCGTCCCGCGATTTACGGAATCCTGGCGTGGGTGCTGGGGGTTATCGTGCTGCTGTTTCTGCTTGCCAACGGGCTCGGCAACGTCATCGGTGGAGCGGGCGGCGGGCTCGGCGCGGCAGCGGCGACGCAGGCGGAACGCGGTGCCATATCCCCCGCCGACTCGATGCGGGCGGTGCAAACGGCAACCGACGTCGGCACAGGCGCGGCGTGGGGCCTGCTGCTCTCGCAGCTCATCGGCCTCGGCGCCACGATCTTCGGCGCGGGCCGGCGTGACGTGCGCGCCGCAACTGCAGGGTACGCGAGCACGACCCGCGCGCGATAGCAGAGCGTTATTGCTACAACAATTCTGCCACCCACGCCTCCTCTCTCGGCTCGTCTGGCACCTGCATCCCGCGCGATAGCGCCCACCGCACCAGCCACGACGGCCCCGTCGCTCCGACGTAGGTGTCTCGGGACCGGTAGGCCGAGTCCGCCAGCGTGCGCTCGAGCGGCGCAAAGCGATACCCGCGGGCCTCGAGCCGGCTCAGAATCGTGTCGAGATAGTCGGCGTTGAGCTGGTTGGCGTGCAGCAACAGCACCAGCGGGATCTCGCGATCGAACAGGCGCCGCGATAGCCGCTCCGAGTACGCGAACGCGCTGTCCAGATGTCGCAGGTAATCCGCCACCACGCGGCTCTTCAGAGCAGAGTCGCCGCGCTCCTCTGCCACGACATACGCGCGCGCATACACCCACTCCTGGTTGTCTACCGTGACCGGCGCAACGGTGTATCCATGCGCCGCGAGAAATCGCTCGACCCCGCGGCGATACGAGAGCGAACGGCCCGCGTGCAGCTGCGGATGGCGGAAGTAGCGATACGGCCGGCCCGCGCGTTGCGCGAGCACACGCGTCACCTGCTCGCCGCGCGTGATTCCTTCGAGATACTCATCGAGCGGCGTCGTGTGCGCCGAGCGATGGGCAAAGGTATGGTTCCCCAGCTCCTGACCCGCCTGCAGCCAGGCCTCGAGCAGCGCGACTCGGCTCGAGTCGAGCGCGTCGTTCACGTACAGCTTCCGCTCGTTGACGAAGCCCACCCCCGGCACGTGGTGCTGCCGCAGCGTGGCGAGCAGCCGCTCGGTGACGCTCGACCAGTCGCTCGACGCCGAGACCGCTACCACCGGCAGATCATCGATCGTGATCGCGACGACTCGGTCCCCCTTAGTACGCGGTGACGTGGCGCCGGTCAGGCTGACCAGTGTGAGCAGAAGCAAGGCTGGGGCAAGATGATTGGATCGCATGTGCCTCAATCTACGAGCTATTGTGACGCCGCTCACAACGCACTTCCGCCGCGTCCGCCATTATCGCCATGCTGCTCAGAGCAAAGCCGTCGAAAGACGGTGACGCAGAGCCACGGGGCTACGGTGGGTTAACCGCCTTGCTCGCCTGGCCGCCAGCACATGCTGGCGGCCTTTTTGTTTGCGGAGGATCACGGCCATGAACTTCACATTCAGGTTTGGTGCGGTGATAGCCGGAACGCTCGCCCTCGGCTGCGGGCTCACGGAGAGCGGACCAGTCGTTCATCGTATCGAATCCATCAGCGTCGCCCCCGCGCGCCTCTCACTGCAGCCATTCCAATCTGCGGATCTCACCGTAGACATCAGCACTGGGTGGGGCGATCCCGGAGCGGCGGCGTCACTGCAGTGGTCGACGACCGGTGGGGTGATCACCAACAATTACCTCGTCGGTGGCGTCCGCTATGTCACGTACCAGTCGCCCGCCCAGCCGGGCAACTATTTCTTCATCGTCACCACGGTCAGCGGTACGCCCGCGGACACCGCCAGTATCGCCGTCACGGCAACGGCGGTACCTGTGAACGCGGTCACGGTCACGCCCGGCAATGTCAGCCTCGCCCTCGGGGACACCACACGGCTCCGCGCGACGCTGACGGATTCGAGTGGCAGTGTGGTCGTCGGTCGGGCAATTGACTGGTCAACGAGCGACGCCGGTGTCGCCACAGTTCTCGCCACGGGCTCCGTCCGCGCGATGGGGGTGGGCACCGCGACGATCACCGCGACCACCGAAGGGCGCAGCGGCGCCTCCGTGGTGACGGTGACTCCGGCGCCATAACGAGGTTTTGACGCCGGCCAAGGTAGACCGTAGCGTTGTCGCTCGACTCCGCCCTGGAGAATCGTAGTGAGCGCCAACCGAGCGGCCACGTGGTATCGCTGGGACCAGGTCCCGCGCGAGGATCTGCACGATCGCCTGTCGCGTCGCCTGATCACCGGCGACGAGGTGATGCTCGCGCATGTGTACCTGAAGAAGGGCTGCGTCGTCCCGAAGCACTCCCACAGCAACGAGCAGTTCACCTACATCCTGGAGGGTGCGCTGCGATTCTTGGTCGGGGACGACGGCACCGAGGAGATCTTGGTGCGCGCGGGCGAGGTGCTCCATCTGCCAGGCAACGTGCCCCACGAAGCCCACGCGCTGGAAGATACCCTCGACGTCGACGTGTTCTATCCGCCACGCGAGGATTGGCTCAACAAGACCGACGACTACCTGAGGAGATAGTCCTCACCCCTGTGCGGCTCGACTAAGGACCCTATTTCCCAAATCGCTCGAACCGATACGCCAGCTCTGGCCCCTCTTTTCCTTCATACGCCAGTTGGGCGACCAGCAGCGCGAATGGCTCGGTGTGCCGGGCAATCCGGAGTGGCCCAGTGTCCACGGGCTCGAAGCCCACGTCGCGGATCAGCTCAGCAGCGATCGCTTTGCTCTTCGACTCATCGCCACAGTACACGAAGCTGGGTCTGTTGGCTCTGCGCCGCGCCGCGAAGACCCCAAAAAGCACCGCCTCCGCACCCGAGGACGTGTGGGCGATCACGAGGTCGGTATCGTCAAAATTCATCGGGAGCGAACAGCTGACGATCACCTTGCCCGACACATCCCCTGCTTGGTTCAACACGTCGTCGACTCGGGACTAGTGCACCGCAAGCAGTACCGCGTCCGCTTCCTGCGCCGCTTCACGCGGGGTGCCGTGCCGCCCGAGCCGTTTGAGCTTCTGCTCGCTTCGGGCATAGCTGAAGACCACCTCATGTCCGGCGCGCGCGAAGATCGTTCCGAGCTTCCCGCCCATCAATCCCGAACCGAGAATGCCAATGCGCATGGTGTCAGTCCTGCGGTGAGCTCTCACAGCCCAGCCTTCAATGGTGCGCGCTGACCGTGAGCACCCGCTCGTGGGCGCGCCCCACCTGCGCCTGCAGTTGCGGTGTGGGGGCCATCCGCTTGTAAAGCCCGAGCAGCGCCTCCCACTCGGCCACGGTCCGGGCGGCGACCCGCTCGTATGCCGCGCGATCGCCGGCCGTTTGCGCCTGGTTCAGCGCGGGGATGAGCGCGGCGATCGCGACGCGCCGCCCGGCCACCGAGTCGGCCAGCGCCGAGTCGCGATTCTCGCGCTGCACGCGATTCGACACCGGCATGCGCGAGCCATACGTCTCGGCCAGGGCCAGCCCCAGGGCCCGCACCGCGCGAGCCCGCGCGGGATCGTGCAGGTCGTGGGCCGCGGGCGGCGTCAGCCCCACGGCGATGAACGGCAAGCCCGGGTTGTCGTGACCGTACACCCCTTCGGGGTTGGGTATGTCGGTCCAGACATGCACCATCGTGGTCCGCCGCGGCTGCAGCGTCCCACCGCGCGCCGCACAGGCCTCCCGGTCGTTGACGAGGAAGCCCCCCGGGACATTGGGCACGCCCTCGCACCAGAAGTGATCGTGCCATTTGGCGGCCGGATCGCCCCCCAGCCCAGCGATCGCGGGCGCCTCGAGGAGCAGCGCTGCCGAGTAGGCCACGCCGATCCGTCGGGGCACGCCGTTCACGGGCGCGAACATGATGAACGACGGCCGGTCGAGCGCGACCTCGGGCAACGTGTCGCCGGGCTGCAACCGGCGCCAATGCCATCCCTGAAACGGGAGGCCGTCGGGGATCCGGGACTCGGTGATGGGGCGGTATCCCGCCGCGCGCAGAGCCGCAGTGTCGCCCAGGTCCGCGACGGCCCGCCGGGCCGCTGCCAGCACGGCATCGCCCGGCGCTGGCGCACCTTGCAGGGCCATCAACAGGAGCATCCGCACGGCGTTCCTCCAGAACGAGTATAGCCTTTAGGGCGCCAGTCCCACGCGGCGCAGCAAGCTCTGGAAACGCGGATCGCTGCGCAGTGAGTCGTAGACGGGATTCACCTTCAGCGTCGTAAGCTCGCCGGAGTGCTCCGCGTACGCTCTCTCGAGATACGCGAGCGCACTGTCCCTCTCCCCCACGGCGGCATAAGTTCTGGCGACGGATCCGGGCGGGAGCTGCTGGCGCGCGCTCAATTCCCGCATCTTTCGAATCGCGTGGCGTGCCTGTTCGGGCTGGCCGGAACGGCCATAGAAGGCGGCGAGCCACGACCAGTACCCCACGTTCATGGGCCCGGGGCCGTGTCGCTCGAAATCGGCGCGCGCCTCCGCCAGCATGCCCTTCTCGACGTAGGCCCACTGAATGAGGTGCGCCCGCGGAAACTCCGGGTCCAGCTCCAGAACGGACCGCCACGTTTCGATCGCGCGGTCGTACTGCCGGGCGAGATACAGGATCTCGCCGCGATCGGTCGCGATGATCAAGGAAAGCGGATCGAGCTGGAGCGCTCGGTCACTCTCGCGCAGCGCCTCATCGAAGCGTCCACGCCACATCAGGTGCTCGGCGTACCAGTGGTGGGCCGTGGCGTAGTTCGGATTCAACTCGATGGCCCGCCGGAATCCCCGCTCGGCGGTCTGCCAGTCCCAGTCGTGGTTCTGGACGAGCAGCGCATACGCGGTGTGCGCTTCCGCCAAACCCGGATCGAGCTCCAACGCCTTCAACGCCGACGCGCGCGCCTTGGACAATAACTCTTGAGGCGGGCGTCCACTATAGCTCATCAGCAATTCATACGAACTGGCGAGTCCTGCATAGGCGCGCGCGTAGGTCGAGTCCTTGATCGTGGCTTGCGTGAAATACCGGATGGCCGTCTCGAAGGCCGGAACGGTTCTCTTGTTCCAGAAATAGAGCCCCTTTAAGTAGAGGTCGTAGGCCTCGTACTCTCGGGCCGTGCGCGCCGGTGGCGGGAGCGCGCGGGACGTGCCACGGCCAAGCGTGGACAGAATTTCGACCGCGATCCGCTGCGCGATCTCGCCCTGCAGGGCCAGGAGATCCTTAAGCTCGCGATCGTATTGCTGCGCCCAGATCTGCCTCTGATCCTTCGCTTCGATGAGCTGGGCCGTCACGCGGACGTCGTTGGCGTCACGCCGGACGCTGCCTTCGATGATGTACTGGACGCCCAGCTCGCGACCGACCTGGTCCAGCGGCGTCCGACCGTTCTTGTACCGCATGACGGACGTTCGGGCGATCACCTGCAGGTGCTGGGGGTCGACGTTGCCCAGCTGGGTGATCATTTCTTCAGTGAGGCCATCGCTGAAGTACTCCTGCGCAGCGTCACCGGTGAGGTTCTCAAAGGGAAGGACGGCGAGCATCACCCGGCCGGCAACGGGTCGTGGTGTCTGAGAACGAGACCACACAACCCATGCAGCCACTGCGACAACGAGGACCGACAGCGTCACACCCAGGGCGAGCCGAGCCCTGGGGCGGGGTTCCGGTCCTGGCGGCGAAAGCTCGCCCTTGGGTTCCCCGGACTCGAGCACCGGCGCGATGAAACGATAGCCCCGCCCCGTGACGGTCTGGATGAAGCGGGGCTGCTCGGGATGGTCGCGGAGGATCTGCCGGATCTTGCGAATTGCGCCGTTGATGCTGTTGTCGGTATCGAGGAAATGACCCTTGCCCCAGATCCGCTCTGCGATCTGCTCTCTGCTGACCAGCTGCCCCCGCTGCTCGGTCAGGAGCAGCAGGATCTCCATGGGGATACGCTCGAGCTTGAGCGAACGGCCGGCGCGGCGCAGCTGGTACGCGCGGGGATCAAGCTCAAAGTCTTCGCCGAAGCGGATCGAAGGCTGCAACTCTAATGTCCTCAAGCAACTACCAGGGCAGGAAAACTAAGACAACCAACAGACCTCCGCTATTGCGAGTGGCTGGTGGTGCGGCTTAGGAATAGCCGACGCACTGGTGCGCCTTTACCGGAATAGAAGGAGAATGAACATGTCTAGGCTCTCGAGACTCTCCGCCATCGTGCCGCTGCTCGTCGCGGCACTGTGGGGATTGGGTTGCTCGGACGGCACCACGCCCGCGGCGCCGACGGAAAACGCGGCTGCCTCTTACGCGATCGGCATTCACGGTGCGAGTCAGAGCGAAGACAAGGGCTACATCGACGGTTGGTTCGACGGCGGCGAGGTCCAGCTGTACTACACCAAGTCCTACTTCTGCGCCGAGCCGCCGTCGAGTGGAGCGCCCTCGGACTGTGAGATCGGCGCTCCACCAGAAGTCGGTCCTCGGCCGGGGCCCATCCCGACCATCTATGCAATTGCCGCGGTGGGCTTCCCCCCGGACCCCGCGACGGTGGCGTGCCTGCGGGGCAGTCCATGTCTCAATCACCCCGCGATGATCGATGCCTCGCGTATCGGCGGTCCCGCCAGCGGCCCGGGGCTCTCGCATAACCACATCCTTGACTCGCGCGCCGGAGGGTGGTTCCACACCGTGAACATCCGCGTGTTTAGCGCAACGGCGTGGAACGAGATCGCCGCCGCCAAGACCCTCGCCAAGGTGCGCGAGCTTCAGGGGGGCAATCCAGCCGTCGGCGTTCCTGGCGTGATCAGCGCGGATACGCCGACCAACATCTACTTCTTCATCGCCGGATGGCGGTAGCGGGAGCCCGAGCGCAGCGAGGGCATCACCGGACACTCATTGCTTGGAGGAGTCACCCATGTCACGCCGTAGCCGCGCAAGTCTAATCGTCGCTGTCTTCGCCGCAGGTGCGTCTGTCACATGCTCAAGGGAGGCGCCCGTTGCCCCCGGCGGCACCCACGACATGACGCACATGTCGGCGGATGTCGTCGCCGCGGCCTCCCTGGAACCGTTCACCTTCCGCGCACCGCTCGATCCCTACCGCATGCACCAGCTACCGGACTTCATGATTCATTCGAACGCTAGGACGGACATCGTGATACAAAGGCTCGTGTTCGCGCCCGGCGCCGGACCCTGGCACACGCATCCCGGACCCAGTTTCGTCTACGTCCTGGAAGGGGAAATCAGACTCGACCGGTTTACCGACAAGGATGGTTGCACGAAGACTCCGGTGTCCAGCGCCGGCCAGGCGTATTCCGAGGTCGCCAACCAGGTTCACCGGGCAGTGGTCGTGAGCGCTCAACCCGCCGTGCTCCTGGTCACGCGATTCAACATTCCGGTAGGTGGAGCGATCACGATCCCGGCAGCCGATCCCGGTTGCTAAGTAGCCCCGGGGTGGTATGATCGGGTCGGCGACGCGGATGCCCTGTGCATTCGCGTCGCACTTCGCCTCCTAGCCCAAGGGGAGCGCTTTTGGACAACCGCGCGACGAGCCGCATCGTTAGGGGCATCGGTAGCGTCGCAGCCTTCTGTGCGAGGAAGGACTCCCCTCACCGTGCCCGGCCGCCACCCCCTTCTCGTTGCTCCCAATTGTCAGCTGTTCCTTGAGAAACCTCACGTCGAAATAGAGAAGAGAGGAAGCGCCCTATGAAGTGGCATGCGATGACTTTGCCGGCGACCGCGCTCGCCTTCCTGGCAGCCGCGGCCTGTAGTGAGAACCCGCTGACCGTCGATGCGTTGGCAATCAACGCGAGCAGCGTTCACCTGAAGGGCGGTGCGAACGCAGAGCCCTCGTTCAGAGACAACGGGTTGGCGCTGGCCGTGTCCGGAGCGCTGTCCGGGCTCGGAAACGGCGACGTCCTGGTGAGCATAACGGCGACGGCCAATGTGACGTCCACTTGTACCAATCAAGGTGGCAATGCGGCCCCGGGCCAGAATCCGGCGCCGACCACGGTGACGGGCAGCGTGGCGATCCCTGAGTCGGAGATCAAGAACGGCACCACGCCGTTCGCGGTCTCGACCCAAGCGCCGACCACGCCCATCCCGGGTGCACCCGGGTGCCCGAATCCGAACTGGAGCGAGACGATCGATGATCTCGCGTTCACCTCCGCCACAATTACGGTGGAGCAACCCGTCGGCACCGTGGTCTTGACCATCCAGTGCAGCTTCAGCTCGGCGACGTCCGACGGCTCCGTATCGAGGGGCGACGTCACCTGCTCGTAGACTGATTGACGATCAAGCCCCCACCGCGGTCAATGCGGTGGGGCTCTTCGCCTCTATCTCGAAGTCGTCACGATCGGCGCGCGAAACTTCCTTCCTTCTATACCGTAACCCTCGGCATCCCCATGACAAACACTTCGATGATGAAAGCCGCCGTTTGCCGTCGTTACGGCCCGCCCAACGTGGTGGAGATCGCCGAAGTGCCTCGACCGAGCGTCGGCGCCAACGACGTGCTCATCAAAGTGCGCGCGACCACGGTCACCGCCGCCGACTGGCGCCTGCGCAGCGCGACCCTGCCGCGGGGGTTCGGTGTCCTCGTGCGCTTGGGCGTCGGTTTCTCCGGCCCCCGCGACCCCATTCTCGGCGCAGAGCTCGCGGGAGAGGTCGTGGCGGTCGGACAATCCGTCAGCCGGTTTGCGCCGGGCGATAAGGTGTTCGCGGCACGCATGGGGAACTGCCACGCCGAGTACGTTGCGGTCCGCGAGCATGCCGTGGCGCCGATGCCGGCGAACCTCAGTTTCGGCGAGGCCGCGGCGCTGACGTTCGGCGGCTTGACGGCGCTCATTTTCCTGCGTGACAAGGCGCGGATTAGAGCCGGCGAGCGAGTCCTGATAAACGGCGCCTCCGGTGCCGTGGGTTCTGCGGCGGTGCAGCTCGCCAAGCATTTCAAAGCCGTGGTGACGGGGGTGTGCAGCGCGGCCAACGCGCAGCTGGTCAGGTCGCTCGGCGCGGACCGCGTGATCGACTACGCGACGGAGGACTTCACCCGGAGCGGCGAGCGCTACGACATCGTCTTCGATTCCGTCGGAAACTGTACGTTTGATCGTTGCAAGCCGGTGCTCGCGCCGGGGGGCAGACTCCTACTCGTCGTCGGCACGCTGGGCCAGATGATCGGAGCGACGGTCTGGTCGTCCAGGGCGGGCCGCAAGGTCCTGAGCGGAGTCGCCAGCGTGCGCGCCGCGGACCTGGACCTCCTGAAGACGCTCGCGGAGTCCGGGGCGTTCAAGCCCGTCATCGACCGGACGTACCCGTTCGCGCGCATCGCCGATGCCCACGCCTACGTTGACACGGGGCGCAAGCGCGGCAACGTGGTGATTGCCCTCGACTGAAGCGCACCGGTTATTGTGACCCGGCAGCGCTCCGCGGTTTGACGGAAGCGAGGACGCGCTGCACGAATCCGTCCACCGCATTGCCACGAATCCATCGCGCGACGATCACCAGGTCGTGGTCGGGGAAGGCGCAGACGACATTCGCGCCCGCGCCGACGTGGCAAAAGCTGTTCTCCGGCGCGCTCGGGAGCCGGCGGCGATCGGTGTTGAGGAACCAATTCATGAAGCCGTAGTCGCGCTGTACCTGGGTGGGAGTGAGCGCCATGCTCACCCATTTCTCGGAGAGAATCTGCCGGTCCTTCCACTTGCCGCGCCGCAGCGTGAGCAACCCGAAGCGCGCCTGATCGCGGGCGCTGATGAACATGCCGCCGCCCCAATGCCCGCCGCCGCTGACCGACTGGATCTGGAGCCCGTCTAGCGCCACCCAGGAATTGTCATAGCCGTACCAGCGCCACGTGTTGGATGCCCCGATGGGATCCATCACGTGCTCGCGCAGCACCTGGGGCAGGGGGCGGCGCCACACCTGGAGTGCCGCGTAGGCGAGCGCGTTCACGCGCACGTCGTTGTACTTGTACGACGTCCCCGGCGGCCCGCGCTTTCGCGCGGCGTACTCCTCGACCGGCTGATTCGCGGGCGGGCGATCGGCCCAATCGGGCTTGCCCCACAGGGTTCCTTCCCAGTCGCTGATCTGCCGAAGCAGGTGGTCCCAGGTGATGTCGCGATTGTGCTCCGAGTCGAATTCACCGGTCGGGACGTAGCCCCGCACGGTGTCATTGACGTCTCGGATCAGCCCGCGATCGTACGCCAGGCCGACAGTCGTCGAGAGGAAGCTCTTGGTGACGCTGAATGTCATGTCCACGCGCGCCGGGTCGCCCCACTCGGTGACGATGTAGCCGTTGCGCACGATGATTCCGGTGGGGTCGCCGCGCGGTTTGAACGGACCGATGGGTTCATTATGCGGCTCTCGGCCCCAGTTCAGAAAATGAGTTTGATCGAGATCGCGCGGCTCGGGCGACTCACTCGCTTTCGCGAACGCGATCGCCGAGTCGAGGAGTGCAGCGTCCATGCCGGCCGCGGCCGGCGAGCGACGCTCCCATTGGCCGTGCGGGCCGGGATAGTAGACGCCAGGGCGTTGCCTGGATTGTGCCGCGCTCGGTATCGGCCACAGAGCGGTGCCGAGGCTGGCGAGGACGAGCGCCGCAGCATACGTGGGGCGAAAGGTGGTTGGCATGAGTAGAATTTCATGGTGCACGTGACCTTCCGCCATGCGCTCGCGCTCATGCTTCTTGTCTGTGGCGCCGCCTCCGCCTTCGCGCAAGCGCCCACGGGCGCTGCCGACGCCGACCTCATCATCCGCAACGCCAGGATCTGGACCGGCGATTCCACCCAGCCGCGCGCCCAGGCGCTTGCCGTCCGCGGCGAACGCCTTATCGCCGTCGCCTCCAACGCCCAGGTCGATGCCCACCGCTCGCCGCGCACCCGCGTCATCGACGCCGGCGGGCGATTCATCACCCCCGGCTTCATAGACGACCACACCCACTTCGCCCAAGCGGGCGCGCTGCTCATCGGCGCCAATCTCCTAGAGGTCCACACGCCTGGAGCGTTCGCGTCCCGTATTAAGGAAGCGGTCGCGCGCATGAGCCCCGGCGCCTGGCTCACCGGCGGCGACTGGGGCGCCTACGAAGACACGAGCCGCGCACGCTTCTCTCCCGATCGCACACGCGTGGACTCGATCAGCCCCAACACGCCGATCCTGCTCAATCGTTGGAACCGCAGCGCCTGGCTCGCCAACGGCGTCGCGCTCGAGCGCGCCGGCCTGAGCTGCGCGCAATCCGTCCCGGGCCTCGAATGCGTGAGCGGCCGTGCCACCGGCCGCGTGTCGGACTCGGCGCTCGCGCGCGTGCGTCGAGCGATCGCGCCGAAAACGTTCGACCAGCGCCTACGCGAGGCGCGAGCGGCTCTGCAACACCTCGCCGAGCTTGGCGTCACGACGATTCACGACAACACGTCGCCCACACAGCTCCCCGTGTACACGGAGCTCAAACGGCGCGGCGAGCTGACCGTGCGCGTGTTCGCTCGACCCACGCTCGACAAGTGGAACGATCTGGCCTACGCTGGAATCGCACCCGGCTTCGGCGACGACTGGATTCGCCTGCGCGCGCTGAAAGGTTTTGTGGACGGCATCCAGGGCAACTCCACCGCGCGCTTCTACGAGCCGCAGCTCCACTCCGGCAAACGCGGCGAGTGGCGCGACAGCACGAATACCGGGGCGACCGACGGATCGGGCTCAGGCATGAACCCGCCCGGCAACATGGAGCGCCTGCTCTTTGGCCTCGACTCGGCGGGGTGGTGGGCGAACGTGCACGCCATCGGCGACGAAGCGATCGACACGCTGCTCGACGTCATGGAGAAGGTGATCACAACCAACGGACCCAAGGAACGGCGCTGGCGCATCATCCACTCGCAAGTCATCCGCAACGCGGAGGTCGCGCAGCGCTACAAGCGCCTCGGCATTACCGCCGAAGTGCAGCCCTACCACGCCATCGACGACATGCGGTGGATGGAGGAGCGCATCGGCACGCGCGCGCGCTGGGCATACGCATTCAAGACGTTCCACGACGCCGGCGTGCGGCTCTTGTTCGGATCGGATTGGCCGGGAACGAACGCCAGCTGGTATACGGCGAATCCGATGACGATTCTCTATGCCGCGGTCACGCGGCAGACGCTCGACGGCAAGCCGGAGGGCGGGTGGTTTCCCCAGGAGCGGCTCGACCTCGAGACATCACTGCGGGCGTATACCGTGAACAACGCCTGGGCCGAGGGCGAAGAGGCGAGCAAAGGGATGCTTAGGGCAGGGATGCTGGCGGATTTCGTCATAATCGATCGCGATCTCTTCGCGATCCCGGCGACGCAGCTGAAAGACGCGCAGGTGCTGCTCACTGTCGTCGGCGGTCGAATCGTCCATGCCGCGCCTCCATTTGTGCGCTGATGGCGCAACACGGCGCGGTGTGGCTTCGTGGTCCTGTTCCGGACATCGAGCCACTGCTCCAGCCTGTCGCGCACGCCTTATTGCAAGTGGCAGAAGACCTGCCACCTGCACTCGAGCAGCTATCCGCCGAGCAGCTCTGGGCGCGACCTGGCGGCTCGGCGCCGATTGGGTTCCATGTTGCGCATCTGACGGGAAGCCTCGACCGCCTCTTCACCTATGCGCGCGGAGAATCCCTGAACAGCGAGCAGCTCGCCGCGCTGGAGGCCGAGCGGTCGCTCGGGGACGCGCGCCCCGCGCTTGCCACATTGCTCGAGCGACTTTCGGAAACGGTTGACCGTGCCATGGAGCAGCTTCGAACGACGACAGCGGAGGCATTGCTCGAAAAGCGTGAAGTGGGTCGCGCGAAGCTTCCCTCGACAACGCTTGGCCTGCTGTTTCATGCGGCCGAGCATTCCACGCGCCACGCCGGCCAGATAGCCACGCTGCTTCGCGTGATCTCGCCGAGCCTCTAACGCCCTCGACGTGGCGGCTGGTCGTGCAGTCGCTCACCCGCCCGTACCCGGTGAGCCTGCCGATGATCATTCTCGTCTCGCTGGTGCCGTTCTACGTCTTCATTCCCGGCCTCTTTCAGGGACGCGCGGTGCACAGCCCGGAAGTGACGTGGGACCGCCTCGTGCCGCTGCAGCCCATCTGGGCAGTGATTTACGGGGCCCTCTATCTGTGCCTGATCCTGCTGCCGGTATTCATTGTCCGCGCCAAAGAGCTCCTGCGCCGCACGGTGCTCGCCTACCTCATGGTGTGGATTACCGCGTACATCTTTTTTCTGGTGTATCCGACCGCCGCCCCGCGCCCTGCGCAGCTGATCGGCGATGGATTTGCGGTCTGGGGCCTGCGATTCCTGTACGACGCCGATCCGCCGTACAACTGCTTTCCGTCACTCCACGTCGCGCACTCGTTCGTCTCGGCCTTCGCCTGCTACCACGTGCATCGCACGGTGGGAATCACGGCGATCCTCGCTGCCGCTGTGGTCGGCGTGTCGACGCTCTTCACCAAGCAGCATTACATCCTCGACGTCCTGGCGGGCGTGCTCCTGGCTGCCGTGGCCTATGCGCTGTTCCTCCGCACCGCGCCTCACGGGGAAGCCGCCGAGTTCGATCGCCGAGTCGCGCCGGCCTTTGCGCTTGGCACACTCGGGATCGCCGGGCTCGGCACCGCCGCTTTTTTGGTGGCGTACCAGTTACTCTCGCTCCAGCGATGATTCGGGTTTCGGCTCTTCGTCCAGGTGTTGCACACAGGCGACACTCCGCCGATGCCGTGAAACCGGGAGCGCGCGCCCGGCCGTAGGGCCGTCAAAAGCCACTGACGATGACCTACACATGCTGCGTGCGAGGGTCTCGCAAGGCGCTCGCACTTTCACTCCTGATCAGTTCGCTGGCGACCTCAGCACTTCACGCCCAGTCCTCTCGGGCGGCACTGGTGGCTCGCCTCGACTCGATCGCTAGAGCGCCCGTGCAAGAAGGCCGGGCCGTGGGAATCTCGGTCGCCATCGTGCACGGGGGCGATACGCTGCTGCTACGCGGCTACGGTCGGGCTGATATCGAGCTCAACGTAAGGACACCGGGCCACGCCGTGTACGAGATCGGCTCGGTGACGAAACAGTTCACGGCCGCCGCGATCCTTCAACTCCGGGACCGTGGGAAGGTTGACCTCGATGCGGACCTCACGGCGTACCTGCCTCCCTATCCGACAGCGGGCCATAGAGTCCCTGTGCGACGCTTGCTCGACCACACGTCGGGAATAAAGGGGATCACCGAGATCCCTGGGTTTCGGACGCTTCGGGTTCGCGACCTGCCGCGCGACTCCGCAGTGGCGCTGTTCGCGGCCGAGCCCTTCGAGTTCGCGCCCGGCGAGGCGATGATCTACAACAACTCCGCGTACTTTCTCCTCGGGCTCATCATCGAGAAAGCGAGCGGCATGTCTTATGAGGATTACATCGAGCAGCGAATCTTCGCGCCGCTTGGGATGAAGAACTCGCGCTACTGCAGCAATACCGAGGTAGTGGAGCGGCGCGCGCACGGCTACGACTACGAGGGTCAAACGATTCGCCGCGCCGAGTATTTCAACCACCGCTGGCCGTACGCCGCAGGCTCGCTCTGCTCGACGGCCGCGGACCTGCTGACGTGGCTGTTGGCGCTCCACGGCGGCAAAGTCCTGTCGCCGCGCTCCTACCGCGAGATGACATCCCCGGCGCGGCTCAACGACGGCACCGAGCTCCGCTACGGCATGGGTGTGGCGCTCGGCGAGGACAACGGCTTGCAAGTGATTGGCCACCCGGGCTCCATTCCGGGATACGCCTCCGATGCCAGGTGGTATCCCGGTGCGCGGCTCGCTGTGGTCGTGCTCATGAACAGCAATGGCCCGGTCTCGCCCTCGGCGTTGGCGAGCGAGCTGGCGGGTGCGGTGATTCCCTGGGAGCGGCCGGTATTTTGCCGTTTCACGGGAGATGCCGCGCCGCTGATCGGCACATATGCCGGCCCCTCCCGCGGTCGGGAAATGATCGTGGAGGTCAGGCGCGCTGCGGAGGGAGTAGCGATTTCGGTCAATGGCGAGCGGTCCCGCCCACTCGCGTGGGTGCAAGACTGGACGTTCCGCATGGGCGTGGTGAACATCGAGTTCGAGCGCCGTGCCGCGACGGGTCCTGCCACCGTCCTTCGGTTTGACCGGCGCGACGGACATTACGTCCTGCGGCGCAAGTGAGCGCGCGGACGCCTTCGTTCACTCCAGAAATCGAGCTTCAGACGCTGTTCGTGCTGAACGACGACGGTCGCATCCGCTCGACTCGAGAGCCGAACCCGAACGGCGGTCCCATCTTCTCCCTGATTCGGGGGCGGACACATTGCGCATGGGCCGTCCATGCTGACGTACCCGAGACGCTGGCGCGCGAGGTGGGCGATCTCGCACGCGCGGAGCCAGCCGGTCGCGATTTTGAAAGTGCGCCGAAGTATGCGAAGGACTACCTCTCGCTGCTGGGAGGGAAAGTCGATGCCGGTCCGACGTTCATCTTTCCTCAGGTCATCCCTCGTCCCGACGGGATCGTCAGCATCACACATCTCGCCCAGCTGCAGCACCATTTTCGTGGATGGACGGCAGACGAAATTCCTGAGCGATCGCCGATTCTGGCGATTGTTGAAGATGAACGCGCGATCAGCGTGTGCTTCTGTGCCCGGCGATCGGCTGTGGCGGCCGAAGCCGGCGTCGAGACGGCCGAACGATTCCGCGGACGCGGTCTGGCTGCGCGGGTGACGGCCGCGTGGGCGCTGGGCGTTCGTACGTCGGGGCGTCTACCTGTGTACAGTACCTCGTGGAGCAATGAGCCATCGCTTGCGGTTGCCCGCACCTTGGGGCTCGAAGTGTGCGCGAGTGTTTGGAGTCTGTACGGCGCCTATACGTGAACAACGCTCGGAATTTGCCTCGGGGCTAGCCTCCGACGATACTTGGCTGACATGGCCGAGCGACGATACGACGATAAGGAGATGGCGGCCATCTTCCGCGCCGCCGCGGAAGGGTCCCAGGTCCCCGAGCGAGAGCTGGCGCGCGAGGAAGGCCTGACACTTGCCGATTTGCAAGCGATCGGCCAAGAAGTCGGGATCTCGGCGGCCGCGGTCTCCCAGGCGGCGCACGCGCTTGATGTCCAGCGCGAGGCCGTATCGCGGACGTTCCTCGGACTGCCGATCGGCGTGGCGCGCACGGTACATCTCAATCGCCGTCTCACCGATGACGAATGGGAACGACTTTCCGAACGATGCATGGCGCCGCGCGCGCGTCCATCGCCGGCGGGTTTGTGTTCCTTGGTCTGGGCGCCGCCGCCGCCATTTCGACCGCCCTTGGCGGCAGCCTCGGGGACGCCGTCGTGGGAATCACGCTGCTCGCCGCCGCGGGGATCGGCATGATCGCCAGCGGCGCGCTGCGGTTGCCGGGATGGGCGCGTCTGCGCGGCGGTCAGATGGAAGCGCTGGCGGCCCAGATCGCAAATCCACCGAATTCCGCTTCACCCCCTGCGTCAACTCATCCGACAGCATAGCCGCCTCTCAAGGGTAACGACGAAGCAATGATCTCGGTGATCCGCCTCCTCGGCCAGCGCAGTGTGCTGTTAGCGATCCTCGGATGGATCGCCGCCAACGCACTTGTCCTGACGCTCGCATCGGATGTCCTCCCCTTCGACTGGGCCGACCGTTCGGTGACCGGCCGACTAGTGGGCGTCAACTTTGCGCTGCTGGAAGTCCTCGTCCTCATAGCCATCGTCTATGCGCTCACTCGCAAACGCGACCTTTCCGCGCTGGTGGAGCGCGCCCCTGCGCGCGACGCTGCACGCCGAGAGACTCTGCTGCTCTTGTCGTACGGTGCCGTGGGCCTGCTTGGAGGATTTGCGATTGGCCGGGCATTCGGATGGCATCCGTTCGGCTTCCATCTCGCCGGCACTCTGTACGGGACACAGGAACATGTTGCTCGGGCCGAGGCGTTGGTGTGGGCTGCGTACAACCTCGTCGTCTACGCCCTCGTGCCGCTCATCTATTTTCGCCGCCGTTATTCGAGCGAGCAGCTCAACCTGAAGTCGAGCGACCGGCGCGGTGATGCCCTCGTGATCGGCGTGGTTCTCCTGATCGAGGCGATCGCCCAGTACTTCGCGCTCCATTCGCAGCTCTTCACGCTGACTCCGCGGCAGCTCCTGGTCGGCGTTCCGCTGGCGTTCGGGATTTATTTTGCGGGCACCGTACTGCCGGCGATGATCTTCATTTACGCGATTCTCGTCCCGCGTTTTCTCAGGCTCACCGGATCGGCCGCGACCACGGTAATTCTCGGCGGGGTGACGTACACGCTCATGCACCTGTGGGATGCCTGGACCGTCTTTTCGTCGCCTTCCGGCGCCGTACTTTCGGTCGTCTTTCTATTCCTTACTTACTTCGGCCCAGGGATGATGAAGACCGTCCTGACGGTGCGAACGGGCAATGCGTGGGTGCACGCCTGGGCCTATCACGCGCTCGCACCACATACGTTTCACGACACGCCCCTGATCGTGCGCATGTTCCGGATCAGGTGATCGATTACCTCGGCTGCACCACAAACCGCACGGTGTCGGTGGCAGCTGAGACGAGCGGTACGTGTTGCCAATCGGCCAGCACCGCGATAATCCGGTGCGTCCCCGGCGCCACGCTGTCCCAAGCAAACTCGGTCTGCGCGCGGCCCAGGTGAATGATCCCCGTTACGCCCGCGGGGATCTTTTGATCCAACGGGCCCGTGTCCACGTCGAGAAACAGATGGTGATGCGCCGTGCCCGGCCGCTCCTCGGCTGCAGGCGCCAACTCGACGCCACTCGCTGAGAGCGTCACGTGCACCGCTGACCCGCGCACCGTGTCTCCCTCGGCGGGACTATCAATGGTCACGCTGGCCCGGCGCGCTCCACCACACGCGCCGAGCAACATCGCGGTTCCGACGATGCACGCGACAATCTTCACGACGCCTTCACACGCTTATCGATCCAGCTCTGGATGTCCGCCATGACCTTCTCCTTGCCGAAATCGTTCAGCAGGTCGTGGAAATGCCCTTCGTACATCTGCAACGTCTTGTCCTTTGAGCCTGCGGTCTCGTAGAAGAAGCGGCTGCCGCTCGGTACCGTCGCCTTGTCCACGGTGCCGTGCAGAATGAAGACGGGCAGCGTGATCCGGGGGAACTCTTTTTTCAGGCGCTCGTCGGCACGCACCAATGCCGCGACCGTTTTGGCCGGCTGGATTTCGTTCGCGGTGAACGGATCGTCGTTCAGCGCCTGCACCGCTTTGGGATCGCGCGTGAAGTCTTTGTTCTTCAGCTTCAGCACCGGCAGACGCGGAGCGAGGTAGCTGAGTCCCTTGATGATCGCGAGCGCGAAGTCCGGCGCCGGCACCTTGTACGCAAAGCTCTCACAGATGAGTCCCGCCAGCTCGGACTGATTGTCGAGCGCATACGTGCAGGAAACCACGCCACCGGCGCTATGGCCGAGCAGAAAGACACGCAGGCCAGGTTCGCGCGCCTTGGCGATCCGAATCACGGCCGCGACGTCACTCACGTACTCCGAGATGTCGTCCACGTAGAACCGCCGCCCATCCGACCGTCCCCGGCCACGCAAGTCCACGGCATAGACGGCAAGCCCGCGGGAGACGAACTGCTCGGCGGCCCACAGATACTGCCCGCCATGCGAATTCACGCCATGACAGATGACGACCACCGCGCGCGGCGGCGACGCCGGCTTCCAGGAACGCATGAAGATCTTGATCCCGCCGACCCCGTCGATCCGTTCCTCTTTCACTCCATTTTGCTGCGGCATGGCGATCCTCCTCTTAACTGGCAATGACGCGGGTGGCGTACTCGCGCACCGTGACCTCGCGAACCGGAAAGACCTTGAGCGTTTGGCGCATGTCGATCGAGTCGCCGTGGGCGAAACCGAGCATGAGCGCCGCGAAACTCTTCTGGAGCGGGTCTGCGGCCCCCCGCCACTGCGCTTCGAGCTCTGTCTCTGGTACGTGCTGCGTCTCGAAGTGGCGCCCTGTCACTTCCTCGAACGTCCGCACCACATCGTCAGGCGACAGCGCTTCGGGGCCTCCCAGCTCCAGAACGGCGTTCCGGGCGGCGGGGTGTCCGACGCAGCGGACCGCGAACTGCGCGACATCGCCGAGCGAGATCCAGCTGATTGGCCGCTGACCTGCACCGAAGAGGCGCGCCGTGCCGTTCGAGAAGTCGAAGCCGAGCGCCGGGCTCAGCCACACCTCCATGAACACGCTGGGG
>Ga0193739_1000111_pt1 | contig 20790 bp, 17 predicted proteins | sample L2a2metaG_FD_144926 | JGI IMG/M metagenome (GOLD analysis project Ga0193739, IMG submission 144926) | Soil microbial communities from a riparian zone of the East river system, Colorado, United States - L2a2 | ecosystem: Environmental > Terrestrial > Soil > Riparian zone | place: USA: East River...
GCGAGCGGGGCAAGGCGACGCTCGAGTATCGCGTCGATCACCCGAGCTGGCGCATATGGCATGCGCGCGACACCCGCGTCGAGTACGACGCCGAGCCGCTGTGCGGCCCCGAGCTAGCGCGGCACCTCAGGGACCCCATCTCGGTGCTCATCGCCGACGGCTCCCCGGTGGCGATCCATTGGAGAAGCCAGATCGCGGTGTAGACGGACTGGTGCGGAGCGGCGCGGTCTGTCTAGCTTGTTTTGCATGACGAGAAAACTGCTCATGCTGGCGGCGCTGATCGCGCTATCCAGGCCGTCCCAGGGAGCGTCGCAGCAGTCCTCCCCCGTCCTCGACGCGATGAAAACCGAGCTGGCCCGCTCACTCGATGCGCTCCGTGCGAGCCCCGCGCCTCCGTACTTCATCGGTTACGACATCACCGAAATCCGCGAGTTCAGCGTCAGCAGCACGTTCGGCGCGATCACCGATCGCTCCGACGAGCGCCGCCGGGCGCTCGACGTGCAGCTGCGCGTCGGGTCATACGCATTCGACAACACGCACGCGGTCCGCAACGACTTCCCCGATTTCTCGAGGTTCTTCAACGCCGCGGTGGATATTCCGATCGACGACGATCCGATGACGATCAGAGCGGCGCTGTGGTATGAGACGGAGCAGCGCTTCCGCAATGCGGTAGAACAGCTGAGCAACGCGCGCACCAATGCGCGCGTGCGTGTGGCGCCGGAGGATTCCTCGCCCGATTTCTCCCGTGAGGCGCCCGAGCGCTACGTCGAGCCTGCCGTTCCGCTCACGGTGGACCGTGCCGCCTGGGAGCAAAAGCTCCGCCGCTACACGGCCCCCTTCGCGCAGCAGCGCGACATCTACCAGGCGAATGCGTATTTCACCGCGGCCGTCGAAACCCGCTGGTATGTGAACAGCGAAGGCACCGAGATTCAAACGTCGCAGCCCACGTATCGCCTGATCATCGTCGCCGTGGCCAAGGCGGACGACGGCATGGAGCTGCCGCGCTACGAGTCGTTCTTCGCCGCGACTGCCGAAGGCCTGCCGGACGATCAGGCCGTGCTGCAAGCCGTCGCTCGCATGGTTGCTGATCTGCAGGCGCTGCGGCGGGCGCCGACGATCGAGCCGTATACCGGGCCGGCGATTCTATCTGGTCGCGCGAGCGCAGTGTTCTTCCACGAAATCCTGGGCCATCGCCTCGAAGGACATCGTCAAAGGAACGAGGACGAAGGGCAGACGTTCACCCGGCGCGTCACGGACGCGGTTCTCCCGGCCGGCTTCTCCGTCTCCTTCGATCCGACGTTGCGGCGGCTGGGGAACACCGATCTCGCCGGCTACTACCGGTTCGACAGCGAAGGCGTGCGGGCGCGGCGCGTTGGCGTCATCGAGCGTGGCGTGCTGAAGACCTTTCTCATGTCGCGCATGCCGATCGAGGGATTCGCGAACTCGAACGGCCACGGCCGCCGCCAGGTAGGATTCGCTCCGGTCGCGCGCCAGTCCAACCTGATCGTCCAGGTGGCTGCCCCGAAGACGCGCGCACAGCTCAAACAGCAGCTGATCGACCAGATCCGGCGGCAGCGCAAGCCGTTCGGACTGTTCTTCGACGACATCGAGGGCGGCTTCACAATCACGCATCGCGGCTTTCCCAATGCCTTCGAAGTCCTGCCGGTCATGGTGTATCGCGTGTTTCCGGATGGCCGGGAAGAGCTGGTGCGCGGCGTCGATCTGATCGGCACGCCGCTCACGGTGTTCAGCCAGGTCGCCGCGGGCGACGATCAGGTCGAGGTCTTCAACGGCATGTGCGGCGCGGAGTCGGGCTCGGTGCCCGTTTCCGCCGTCTCCCCCGCGATCCTGATCTCGCAGATCGAAGTGCAAAAGAAGCCGAAGTCCTCGGAGCGGTCGCCAATTCTGCCGCCCCCGCCGCCCCTCGCTGCGGCCTCCGCCGACACCGGCGACGCGCTGTTGCGCGCGATGCGGGATGAGCTCGCGCGCTCCATGACGGAGCTTCGGTTGGATACGATGCCGAAGCCGTATTTCATCTCCTACCGGATCGATGAGATCACAAGTCTCGATGCATCGGGCTCTCGCGGCAGCCTGATCAGCAGCAATGCCGGTCGCAGTCGCCATTTGTCGGTCGAGCTGCGCGTCGGCGACTACGCATTCGATAACACCAACTTCATGTCCTTGCCGTCGGGTTCGTTCGGGTTCAGCGACGATTTCGGGATCGGCCTCGGCGAGCTGCCGCTAGACGACGATTATGGCGTGCTGCGGCGCCAGCTCTGGCTTGCGACCGATGGCGCCTATAAGAGCGCCGTGGCGGCGTTCGCGCAGAAGCGCACGGTGCTCGCAAATCGCACTCGGCGAAACGAGCTGCCCGATTTCAGCCGCGAGGAGCCCGTAAAAATCACGGATGACGCTCCACTGCCACGCTTCGATCGGGGCGGAGTCGAGGAGTTGGTGCGTGGCGCATCCGCCGTCTTCCGAGACGCGCCCGAGATCTACGTGTCTGGTGTGAGGTGGAGCGCCGGCGCGGTGCGGACGTGGTATGTGAACAGTGAAGGGACTTCCTACACGCGCACGACCCCCTGGGGTTCGGTTAGCGCTCACGCGGAGACGCAGACGACCGACGACATGCCGGTGAGCGATGAGCTGGCCGTGTACGCGGCGTCGCCCGACGACCTGCCCAAGCGTGACGTGTTGGTTCCGCGCGTCCAGGATTTCGCCAAGCGGCTCACCCAGCTGCGCACAGCCGCGGCGGCCGAGTCATATAACGGGCCGGTGCTGTTCGAGGGCAATGCCGCGGCGGAGCTATTCGGATCCCTGGTCGGCTCCAACCTCGCCGCCAACCGAGTGCCGGTTTCGGACGTCCCCGGGTTCGACCGCTTTGCGGCCATGGGCCACGGGCTGCTGGACGAGCTCGGAGCGCGCGTGTTGCCCCGCTCGTTCAGCGTGATCGAGAACCCAGCCGCGCGCACCTACGAGGGAAGGTTCATCGGGGGAGCGTTGGTAGATGACGAAGGGGTCCGGACACGCGAGACAAAGCTCGTGGATCACGGTGTGCTGCGCACGTTGCTCACGACGCGCGTTCCCGTGGCGGGCATTCCGCGCAGCACCGGAAGCCGCCGCGGCCCAGACGCCGCGGCGACGAACGTCTTCGTGGCAAGCGACAGCGGCGTCAGCGACGCGCAGCTGCGGCAACGTCTGCTCGCGATCGCCAACGAGCGCGGCAATGACTACGCGATCGTCGTGCGGCGACTCGGCAGCGGCGCGCCCGCTGGACGGAGTTTCGGAGCGTTCATCGCCGCCATGGCAGCAGCCGAGGGTGGGGGAGAGGCCATCCCGGTGGCCGAGGCCGTCAAGCTGTATCGCGATGGCCGTGAGGAGCCGATCCGCGGCGCCATGCTTGCGGGGATTACCCGCGCCTCATTCAAGAGCATCGTGGCGGCGTCCCGCTCGCGGGCGGTGGCAACACTGCCGAGCGGTGGTGCGATGGGTGGGGTCTTCGGGATGATGAGCATGCTGCCACGGTCCTTCTTCCGCCACATGCGGGGCGGCCAGCAGGCGACCTACGTCGTCCCCTCGCTGCTCTTTGACGACATCTCGATTCGCAAACCGACGGGTGACGGCGTGGCGCCGCCTGCGTATGGCCCGCCGTGGCTCGCCAAATAAGCGTTATCTTAGTCGACCATGGCTGACAGCGGTTCTCCCAACCGGCCGTCCCGCGGATCGGGCTCCCTCACGGTTCACCTCGCCGACGAGCTCGACGTCTATTTCAACGAGGTCGCCCACGGCCGGCCCGTCGGGTTCATGGCGTCACCCAAGTGGAAGCCGCGCACCGACGTCTATGAGACCGACGGCGAGCTGATCGTCCACATGGACATCGCCGGCATGCAGGCGGGCGACTTCAGCGTCGAGCTGGACGACGGGATCCTGAAGGTCTCGGGCGAGCGCATCGCCCGGCAGCTGGGCAAGCGTCACTACCACTCGATGGAAGTGCAGATCGGGCCGTTCGAGCGCCGGTTCCGGCTGCCGGTCGTCGTCGATCCCGCATCGATCCGCGCCACCTACGAACAGGGCTTTCTCGAGATCCGGCTCGCCAAGCAGCCGCCGCGCTCATCCGGCGCGCAGTCCGTGCGGGTGACCTGATGGAACGGCTGCCGGTCCTCCCCCTGGGTCAGCTCGTCGTCTATCCCCACGTCGTCCTCCCGCTGGCCCTCACAGATCCCAAAGCCGTCCAACTGATCGACGAGATCATCCAGGGCGAGAAGCGTCTGCTGCTCGGCGTCGTGAAGTCGATGGGTGGGATGGAGCCGCCCGAGGGCGCGGTGATGAACACGCTGCCGCACCAGCTCTACGACGTCGGCACGCTCGGCACGATCGTGCGGATGCTCAAGCTGGGCGACGGCTCGGTGCGCGTGATGGTGCAGGGGCTGGAGCGCGCGCGCTTGAAGGACATCGCCCAAGGCGAGAAGTGGCTGATGGCGGAGCCCGAGGCGCTGCAGGAGAACCTGCTCGAGGACTCGCGCACCGAGGCGCTGAAGCGCACCGTCATCGCGCAGTTCTCGCGCGTGATCGACATCGCGCCTTACCTGGGCGCCGAGCTGCACGAAGTGCTCGCCGGCATCACGGAGGCGGGGAAACTGGCCGACTTCATCGCCGCCAACCTCGATCTCGCCCTGCCCGCGAAAGCCGAGCTGCTCGCGATCGACGACGTGACGCATCGCCTCGAGCGTTTGGGCGAGTTCCTGATGCAGGAGCTTCAGGTGCTCGAGGTTGGGACCCAGATCCAGGAAAAAGTGAAGACGCGCCTCGATCAGAATCAGCGCGAGTACGTGCTGCGCGAGCAGCTCCAGGTGATCCGCCAGGAGCTGGGCGAAGGCGAGGGCGATGACGAGCTGGAAGAGTTGGGGAAGCGGCTCGAAGAGGCGAAGCTCTCGGCCGAAGCCAAAAAAGTCGCCGACCGCGAGCTGAAGCGCCTGCGCCAGATGTCACCGCAGTCCGCCGAGTACCAGGTCGCCCGCACCTACCTCGACGTATTCGCCGCGCTGCCGTGGAGTCGCGTGACGCAGGACCGGCTCGACCTCAAGGCGGCGCGCGACATCCTCGACCGCGATCATTACGATCTCAAGACGGTCAAGGAACGCATCCTCGAATACCTCGCCGTCCGGACGCTGAATCCCGACGCGAAGGGCTCGATCCTCTGCTTCGTCGGGCCGCCGGGCGTCGGCAAGACGTCGTTGGGCCAGAGCATCGCGGAAGCGCTGGGCCGCAAGTTCACGCGCGTGTCGCTCGGCGGCGTGCGCGATGAAGCGGAGGTTCGCGGCCACCGCCGCACCTACGTCGGCGCGATTCCCGGCCGCATCATCCATGCACTGCAGCGCTGCGAGACGCGCACGCCTGTCCTGATGCTCGACGAGGTGGACAAGATGGGCGCCGACGTGCGCGGCGACCCGACGGCCGCGCTGCTCGAGGTGCTCGATCCCGCCCAGAACTCGACGTTCGTGGACCACTACCTCGAGGTGCCGTTCGACCTCTCGGGCGTGATGTTCATCGCGACGGCGAACAGCACCGTGCCGCTTCCCGATCCGTTGCTCGATCGCATGGAGCAGCTCACGCTGCTCGGCTACACGCCGGCCGAGAAGTTGCAGATCGCCAAGCGTTACCTGCTGCCGCGCCAGCTCAAGGAGACGGGGCTGGGCAAGGGCGAGAACGCCGAGCGCGCGCACGTCGCCGATGGCGCGATGGAGCGGCTGATCGGCGAATACACGAGAGAAGCCGGCGTCCGCCAGCTCGAGCGCGAGATCCAGGGAATCCTGAGAAAGGCCGCGCTCGAGGTGGTCGAGGGGAAGTCGACGACGGTGAAGATCTCGTCGAAGAACCTCGAGAAATACGCGGGTCAGCCGACGGTGCAGAGCGAGGTCGCGGGGCGCGCGCCGGAGATCGGCGTGGCGACCGGCCTCGCGTGGACGCCGGTCGGCGGCGACATCATGTTCATCGAGGCGATTCGGATGCCGGGCAAAGGCCAGATCACGCTCACGGGCCAGCTCGGCGACGTCATGAAGGAATCGGCGCAGGCCGCCTGGAGTCTGTTGCGCGCCCGCGCGAGCGCGCTGGGCATTCCCCTCGACGCCTTCACCCAGTCGGACGTGCACTTGCACGTGCCGGCCGGGGGCGTACCGAAGGATGGCCCGTCGGCCGGCATCACGATTGCGGCCGCGCTGGCGTCGCTCCTGACCAGGCGGCCGTCGCGCCACGACGTCGCTATGACGGGCGAGCTGACGCTGCGGGGAAGGGTGCTGCCGATCGGCGGCCTGAAGGAGAAACTGACGGCGGCGGCGCGCGCGGGCGTCACATCCGTGCTCGTTCCCGAACGCAACAAGAACGACCTTATTGACTTGCCTGAAGAGGTACAGAAGTTGCTTGATATCAAGCTCGTGGAAACGATCGACGATGTGCTCGCTTTGGCACTGCTCGACGTGCCGGCTGCCGAGGAGCGGACGGACCGCCGCTCGGGCGGCATTCGTGTCGTGACGTCGCCCCCGGGTCCACCGGCGCCGCCACCTCCCGGCGAGGTGCGCCGATGAGCGACGTCGCCACGCTCGAAGCCGCGCTCGCCGAGATCCGCCGCCGCGACGGCAAATACAATGAGCGCGCGTACGTCTTCGTGCTCGCCGCGCTCGAATTCGCGCAGACCAAGCTGCCGGCGCGGCGCCACCTGAGCGGCGTCGAGCTGGCCTGGGCGTGCCGCGACTTCGCGCTCGAGCAATTCGGGATGCTCGCCAACTCCGTGTTGACGCACTGGGGCATTCATACCACGGACGACTTCGGCCAGATCGTGTTCATGCTGATCGATGTCGGCCTGCTGGCGCGGCAACCCACCGACCGGCTCGAAGACTTCGAGCGCGTGTACGATTTTGCAGAGGTCTTCAAGGCCGGGGCCGGCTATCGCTGGCCAGGAGTTTCGTCGGCCTAAGCTGGAAGGGGGGTGTCCATGGACGCCCACGAGTGGCCCGCCTGTAAGAAGTGCCAGCAAGGCATGCTGATCCCGTTGTCGGACTACGGCCGTGACGGAGCGCCGATCACCTACAAGGCCTGGGTCTGCTCCAATCCCGAGTGCGGGTTCAACATCCGCATAGACAACGGCGAGATCTCGTTCGGTCGCACGATCGGTCAGAGCTCGAAATAGGCACGGTCCGGCCACCCGCGGTGAGCGGGCGATTTTACCCTAGCGATCCAACCGAGCTGAGAGCGGTCGTGGCCACGCTGCTCGCCGACGCGCGCACGAATGCGGCTGCGGTTCGGGCCATCATCGTCCCACACGCCGGATATATCTATTCCGGCCGCACAGCCGCGAAAGCCTTCGCGCGCGTCACGATTCCAGGCATCGTGATCATCCTCGCCCCCAATCATACCGGCATCTGCGACGCCAAGTCCGGAGTGTCTCTGTGGGAAGCCGGCGCGTTCCGCACGCCGCTCGGCGACGTGCCCGTTGATGCCGACGTCGCTCGGGCGCTGCGCGAGGCGTCGCAGGGACTCGTGGACGTGGACCACGACGCGCATCGGGGCGAGCACGCGGTCGAAGTCGAGCTGCCGTTTCTTCAGATGCTGCGCTCGGACGTGCGCATCGTGCCGCTGGTGATCGCGTGGGACGGGTGGGAGCCTGCCCGCCTGCTTGGGGAAATGCTCGCGCGGATCGTCCCAGCGGCGGGCGAGCCGGTGTTATTGCTCGCCTCGAGCGACCTGAATCACTACGAACCCGCCGCGGTGTCCGAGAAGAAAGATGCCGCGGCGCTCGAAGCCGTCCGCGCCCTCGATGGTGAAGAGCTGCTGGCGCGCTGCAAGCGCGAGCGCATCTCCATGTGCGGGCGCGGCCCGGCAGCGGTCGTCCTCGCCGCGGCACGGGCCCTGGGCGCGAAACAGGCCGAGGTGGTAGACTACCGCCACTCGGGTTGGGTCTCCGGCGATAACGGGCGCGTGGTGGGGTACGCGGGGGTGGTGATTCCGTGAATCCAATTCCGGTTCTCTCGGCGAGCGAAGCGGCGGCGTGGGATGCGGCGGCGCGGACGCAGTACCGCGTGCCGAGTCGCGTGCTGATGGAGACCGCCGGCCGCGCCGTCGCCCAGGTGCTCGTCGCCGAGCTGCCGGCCGCCACGGCTGGAGGAGTGCTCGTGGCCGCGGGCGCGGGCAACAACGGCGGCGACGGTTGGGTGATCGCCCGGGCGCTGCACGCCACCGGGATCCTTGTCTGGGTTTCCGCCGTCGATCCAAAAACAGACGACGCGATCGACAATCGCGCACTCGCGCGACTCGATGGCGTGCGTGAGCTGGGGCGCGAGGAAGCATGGCCTCAGGCAGCCGTTGTGGTGGACGCGCTGCTCGGCACCGGCGCGGCGGGTCCCGCCAAGGGGGATGTGCTGGCCTTGGCGGAGCGCGTGGTGGGATACGGCGCTCCCATCGTCGCGGTCGATGGCCCCACCGGCCTGGATCTCACGAGCGGCGAAGCGCACGGGCCGGTGCATGCGCAGCTCACCGTGACATTCGGGGGCGCGCGCCGCGGTCACCTGCTGGCGCGCGAGTGGTGCGGCAAAGTCGTCGTCGTGGACATCGGTCTTCCGCCACCCGACAGCACGTGGCCGGTGCTCGTGACCGATGCGTGGGCCGCCGCGCGACTGCCGCGCCTCGCGCCGCAGATGCACAAAGGCGATCGCGGCCGCGTCTGCGTGATCGGCGGGGCGGACGGGATGAGTGGCGCCGCACTCCATGCCGCCCGTGCCGCCCTTGCCGCCGGGGCAGGTCTCGTGAAGCTCGTCGCCGCGCGTGAAACGATCGCCGCCGCGCAGGCCAGCCTGCCCGATCTCCTGACCGTCGAATCGTCGCTCTTGGAGCAGCTCGAGCCCGCGGTGGCGGAGGCGCTCGACTGGGCCGACGCCGTCGTGCTGGGCCCGGGGCTCGGTCGCGAGCCTCGCGCCGCGCGCAAGAGTTTTGTTGCAGCCGCGCTCGCTCGCCGTCCGCTGCCGACGGTGGTAGATGCGGACGCCTTGCATCTGATCACACCCGAGTCCCTAGCCCCTAGCCCCCGACCCCTGGTGCTCACTCCGCATCTCGGCGAGTTCCGGGCGCTCGCCGGCGATGCGCTCGCGGACGAAGCGGCGAACGACCGCTGGTCGGCGGCGGCGCGCGCGGCCGCGAAACTCAAGTGCACCGTCCTGCTCAAGGGCGTTCCCACCGTCATCGCCGATCTGCGCGGCCCCGAGCACGTCGTCGCGAGCGGCAATCCCGGCCTCGCCACCGGCGGGAGCGGTGATCTGCTCGCCGGATTCATCGGCGCCTTTCTCGCGCGCGGCACCCCACCCGCCGAGGCGGCCGCGTTGGGCGCGCACGCGCTCGGCCGCGCGGCGGAGCAGGGCGCTCGGCAGTGGACGGCGCGCAGCCTACGGCCCGCCGACGTGCTCGCGGCTTTACCTGATGTCTGGCGTGCCTGGAAGGAAGTGAAGCCTCATCGGCCTCCCATTCTGGCGGAACTTGAAGCCCCAGACGTGTTGTAGCACTGCGACAGTGTGGCTCGTTATCCTCGCGTGCGCCACCGGGGCCGTCCGGCCGTCGGGCCGTCCGACCGTCCTGTTAGGTCCCGACAATCGCGTAGTGATCTCCGATTTCTCGAACGTCCAAGCGGTCGCCGCCTCACCGTGGTTCGTTTTCGCCGCGACGGCGCACGGCTTGCTCATTTACGATCGCGTGGCACGCCGTTTTCGGCCGCCGGTGACCCGAATCGACGGTTACCCGACGGCCAGGGTGCGGCGCGCAATTGCCGACCCGTCGGGTAATACAGTCTGGCTCGATCTTGGAACCGTACTCGGTTACGTCCGTTACGAAATGGATGGACGCACGTGGATGCCCGGCTCGTTACCTTCCGGCCAAGTTGACGGGACTCTGACGGTGGAAGCGGCGTTGGCGAGCGCCCCGCTGGCGGACGCGATGCGCGCGGCCATCCTGACAGACACGCGGTTGCGAGTGACTCAGTTCACCAGCGCAGCGGCGACAGCGGACCGGCCGGAGATTTTCTTCGGGACGAACGGCAGGGGGCTGGTTCGTGTAGATAAGCAAACAGGAGAATGGGAAGTGCTCACGTACGGACTGCTCGCGCCGGGTGTAGGCGCAGTGGCGTCTGCATCGAACGGGGTCTGGGCTGCGTCCAACGCGCGCCCGGGTGCCTCGCGTCGCGGTGTGACCTGGGTTGCCAGCGACCTTTCTTCAGTGCGTAGCTCGGAGTTCAACTTCCTCCAGTCTCGGCGTTTACTTGTTGCCGGCGATCAGCTGTGGATCGCGAATGAGCAAGGCGTTCTGCGTATCGATTCGTCCACGTTCGTGTCGCGTCTCTATGATCTGCCGGACGCCACCGCTCTGGCGTCCGCGCGCAACGGCATCTGGGTCGGCACTACGCGTGGCCTTTCCTTAATAACCGCCGATGAGCGTATTCAGGACTTCGGGCCGAGCAGCATCGCGATCACGAGCTTGCTCGCGGCCGGTGACACATTGTGGGTTGGGACGAACGCGGGATTGGGACAGCTCTTGCCGGGCGCCACAGCTGTAACGACTCCCGTCGAGTTGGTGGACCGTCCCAGCTTGCGCGTTACCGTTTTCGCGCTTGGGCGTCTTCAGGATACCATCGCGATGGCGACCGCGAGAGAGCTGCTCTGGCGCAATCCCACCACGCAGGTGTGGACTGCCGTTCCCCTTCCGCTCACGCTCGGCACTCCGACCGCACTCGTCGCCGATCAGGACGGAGCACTGTGGATCGGCGGTACGCGCGGTCTCGCGCAGGCCGACATCTCCAGCGGATTGGTCCACGTCCACTCGGTGCCCCTCGAGGTGCCGGCGGCGGTACGCGACCTCGCGAGCGATCGCGACTTCCTGTGGGCGGCCACGGACAGTGGCCTGATGCGGATCCGATGAATCTCGGGCCCGGAAAGGAATTCGATCGGATCCGCGCCATCGTCGAGCGGGTGGACGAGATCTTCGGTGATGAATCGGACATCGGCGATGATTGCGCACTTGTCCCGTCGGGATCGACGACGCTGGCGCTGAGCATCGACAAGTCGCTCGAGAACGTGCATTTCCGGACCGATTGGCTCGATTTCAAGGAGATCGGGTTCCGCGCGGCCGGCGCCGCGATGTCCGACCTCGCAGCCGAAGGTGCAACGCCGATTGGCCTGCTTGTGTCGTTGGGTGTCCCGGCGAGGGACGGAAACAAAGGCCCCGATCCCGCCGCTGAGATCATGGCGGGGGTCGCCACGATGGCGCATAATCTCGGTGCCCGAGTGCTGGGTGGAGATCTGACGGCGTCCGATCGATACACGGTTGACGTGTGCGTCATCGGCATGACGGAACGCCCGGTTCGCCGTTCGGGCGCGCGCGAAGGGGATGCCATCTGGGTGACCGGATACCTCGGCGGCGCCGCGCTGGCCCTCGAGCGATTCCAGACTGGCAAGCGCATGTCCACGCCACTCCGCAACCGCTACGCCTGTCCCGAGCCGCGCATCGAAGCCGGTCGTTGGCTCGCCGATCATGGGGCGACGGCCATGATCGATATCTCCGACGGCCTCGCGGCCGATGCGCAGCATCTGTCCGCGGCGTCGGGCGTTGGGCTCGAAATCAATCTCGAGCACATCCCCTGCTGGGAGGGAGTGGAAGCGCTCGCGGCTGTTGCCAGCGGAGAGGAATTCGAGTTGCTTCTTACCATGCCACCGACATTCGGTGACGCCAGCGCGTCGGAATTTCGCGCGGAAACGGGCGTCGCGCTGAGCCGCATCGGGACATGCCTGCGCGGATCGGGCGGTCGGCGCAGCGGCGCGCGGCTCCTGGATCACAGCAAGCCGGTCCCCTTGCCTCCAGGATACGATCACTTCGCGCAGTGATCCGTACCCTCTGGTACTACGTAGTTCTCGCGGTTTCAACAATCGTCCACGCGTCAGGCGCCGTTCTGGCCGCCCTGTTCCGCGTGCGCCACCGGCGCGGCGGCGTGTACGACTGGGCCAGCACCGACTGGTCGCGCGATATTCTGAGAGCGGCTGGCACGCCGGTTGTTTTCGAAGGCCTGGAGAACATCCCGCGCGATCAGCCCGTCATCTACGCCTCGAACCACTCGTCGATGTTCGACATCTGGGCGCTGTTCGCCACGCTCCCGGGTTCCGTGCGCTTCGTCGCGAAAAGGGAGCTGTTTCGGATCCCACTCCTGGGACGCGCGATGCTCGCCGTAGGCCATGTCCCCATCGACCGGTCCGCCCGCAAGAGCGCGTTTGAAGCGTACGACGAGGCGGCCCGCATGATTCGGAGCGGCACCTCGGTCGTCGTCTTCCCCGAAGGGACGCGCAGCCGCACCGGCGAGCTGCTCCCCTTCAAGAATGCACCGTTCGGCCTGGCGATTGCGGCGCAGGTGCCGATCGTTCCCGTCTATGTGCATCACACGTTCGAGATCCTGCCCAAGGGCGGCCGTCGTCTTCACCCGCGGCCCATCCAGCTGCTCGTCGGGTCGCCGATTTCCACAGCGGGACTCCGGCCGAACGATCGCGAGCGTCTGCGGGACGAGGTGCGGGCCGCGATGGTTGCCCTGCAGTCAAAGGCGCGGTAGGGTTGGTTCCACAATGAGCACCGTCATTTCGGTTCATGCGCGCGAAATCCTGGATAGTCGGGGCAATCCCACCCTCGAGACCGATGTCACGCTGGCGAGCGGCGCCAGCGGGACGGCCGCGGTGCCGAGCGGCGCCTCCACAGGCGAGCACGAGGCGGTAGAGCTGCGCGACGGTGACCCCAAACGCTTCGGCGGCAAGGGTGTGCTCGAGGCGGTCAAGAACGTGAACGAGCTGATCGGCCCGCGGCTGGAAGGCTTGTCGGCGGAAGATCAAATCACCGTGGACTACGCGATGCTCGATCTCGACGGCACCCCCAACAAAGGCCACCTCGGCGCGAACGCGATTCTGTCCGTCTCGCTCGCGGTCGCGCGCGCGGCGGCTCAGGAGGCCGGCTTGCCGTTGTACCGCTATCTAGGCGGGCCCGTCGCGCACGTCCTCCCGGTTCCCATGATGAACATCCTGAACGGCGGCGCGCACGCGGCGAACACGGTGGACTCCCAGGAGTTCATGGTCGTGCCGATCGGCGCCGAGACGTTTCCCGAAGGGCTCCGCATGGGTGTGGAGGTGTTCCACGCGCTCAAGAAGGTGCTGGCCAAGCGCGGACTCTCGACTGCGGTAGGGGATGAAGGCGGCTTTGCGCCCGATCTGTCCAACGACGAGGCCGCGCTCGAAGCCATAATGGCGGCGATCGAGGCGGCGGGCTTCGAGGCGGGAAAGGACGTCGCCATCGCGCTCGACGTCGCCGCGTCGGAATTGTATGAGGAGGACGGCACGTACACCTTCAAGAAGAGCAAGGGCGGGAAAAAGAGTGCCGAGGAGATGATTGCGCTGTATAAGAGCTGGATCGATCGCTACCCGATCGTCTCCATTGAAGACGGCCTGGCGGAAGACGACTGGACGGGATGGGCAAAGCTCACAGAAGCGCTCCAGGAACGTGTGCAGCTTGTAGGGGATGATCTCTTTTGCACGAACGCGGAGCGGCTGGCGCGCGGCATCGAGGAAAGCGTCGCCAACGCCATCCTCATCAAGGTGAACCAAATCGGGACGCTTACCGAGACGCTGCAGTGCATCGAGCTGGCGCGGAGCAACGGGTACGGCTCGGTCATCTCGCACCGCTCCGGGGAGACAGAGGACACCTTCATCGCTGATCTTGCCGTGGCGACCGGGGTGGGGCAGATCAAAACCGGCAGCGCCTCGCGCAGTGAGCGGGTGGCCAAGTACAATCAGTTGTTACGCATCGCCGAGGAGCTTGGAGACGTGGCGCATTATCCCGGCCGGCATCTGTACGGCTTGTGACGCGCACCCGCATTGCCGGCATCGCCGGTGGTGTCGGGCTGCTCGCGCTTGCGGTGTGGGGCGGCGAGTACGGCACCGCCGACTGGATCACCATCCGCCGGCAGCTCGCCGACGAGCGCGCCAGGGTGGCCGCGCTGCGCATCGAGCTCGATTCACTCGCCAAGCTAGCGCATGATCTCGAAACCAATCCCGCGGTGCAGGAACGCGTGGCCCGCGAGCAGTTCGGCATGATCCGAGACGGCGAGGTACTTTACCGCGTCGTGCCCAAATAAGGGAGGCACCGTGAAGTCTCTAAGTCCGTTCGTGGTTCTCGCCGGCATGATTGGTGGCGCGCTTGCGTGCGGCGATTCCAGCGGACCGGGGCCGCGGGCGGCGTCCGTCACCGGCATTGCCGGGGATAATCAGGTGGCGCCCACCGGTACGGCACTCCAGTTCCCGCTCAGCCTGGTTGTTCTTGGGACCAGCGGCCAACCCCTTCAGGGCGTTTCCGTCGATTGGACGGTCACACCCGGGGGAGGAGCGAGCTTTGCCCCGCAGCCGTCCACCTCGGACGTGAATGGCAATGTGAGCACGACTGTCACGCTTGGCGCGATCCAAGGCGATATCGTCGTCCGCGCCAACGTCCCGGGGGTTTCGCCGGTCGTCTACCACGCGACCGCCATCGACCCGTGTCAATTCATCAAGGCGTACACCGTGGGGGAGACCGTCACCGGCAACCTCACGAGCACCGACTGTCTGGCCGGCGGCTCGTTCTTCTATGATCTATACGACCTCAACCTGTCCGCCCCGCAGAGTCTTCGCATCACCATGAGATGGTCGGGGCCCCCCAGTACGGACACGCTGGATTCCTATGTCGAATTGTATCGTTTCGATGACGGCGTTCGCGTGGGATTCGATGACGACAGCATTCTTGTGGAACAGCAGAACTCACAACTCGATATCATCGTGCCCGCCGATCGATACTTTATCGGCGCATCGTCGTTTGGCCCGTTCGATCGAGGGCCGTACACGCTGTCGTCGGCGGTGCGACCGCCCGCGATGAGTGGCTGCCGCCAGGTTTGGATGATGATAGGCACGAGCGTCGCCGATTCCGTGACCGCGTCGGACTGCGCCGATAGCACCGCGAGCCCTCGCCACTATGATGTCGCGCGGATCCTGGTGCCCGCCGGAGCGATATTCACATTGGCCCAACGCTCGATGGCTATGAATCCACTGATGTCGTTGTATCTGCTCAACTGCGATGAATACACGCGTACGCTCGTCGCGTCGAACGACGACAGCTCTGGGACGAGCACCGATGCGTTCATCAGCTATACCGCTCCGAGCGCTCCCCCCAACAGCTGCTTTGACGTGTTGTTGAGTACGAGCGCGGCAGGGGAGACCGGCGCATACACGTTTGCTGTCGCGACGTCGGCGCCTCCCACTCCCCATACTTCAGCGCCTGCCGCACGCGGGCGTGACCGCTGGTGGCGCGGCATTTCGTTGCCGAAGCGCTCCAAGCTCTAGCGCTCCTCGGCGCCGTCGCGGCGATTTGTGAAGGGCAGAGCCGGGGGGAGACGGGGACTCGACCGTGTGATCCACCCACTCCTCTCGGCCCCAGCCACGATCTGTATTGCATCGAGCTGATTCCCGCACCCGGCGTCCGCGGCGCCTCGGGACGCGTCGAGCTGACATTTCCCTCCGGTCCATTCACGGTCGCCGTCACGGCCGACGGGCGTTCGCGATTCGTGCCACGCATCACACTGATGGGTCTGCCGGCGGCGCAGCGTCACGTCGCGTGGGCGGCGTCGCCGCAGATGGACACAGTCATCAAGCTGGGCGCTGTACACAACGGCAGCATCACTCTTCCCCGCATCGAGCTCGAGAAGTTCGTCGTCCTGGTCACCGCAGAGCAGAGTACACGGGTGCGTGAGCCTACCGGTCGCGCAGTGCTGCGCGGGCAATCGCCGAGCACGCGTCTGTTTCCGCCGGACATACTGGAGTTTTCGATTGGTGGAATGGGGCGAGCAGCCCAGACCGAACATCTCGACCACGCGGCGTCCGGATGGCCGATGGTGCCGATGCCGCCGGGACTCACGATGCTTCCCGCCGAGATGGCGCTGCGTCCCGACGTTGCACCGTATCTTCCCGCCGACACCGCTGCGCCTCCCGCGCGGCCGCGGCAGGTCATCAAAGTCGGAAACGGCGACACGCTCCGTCTCGAGGCGGGCCTCGTCCGCCGCACGTTGAACGGCCGGACCCACACGATGTATGCCTACAACGGACAGTATCCGGGGCCGCTGATCGAAGCGCAGCGCGGCACGGAGATCGTGGTCCGGTTCACGACCCAAATCCCGGAATCGTCCAGCATCCATTGGCATGGGATTCGGCTCGACAACGCGTTCGACGGCGTCGAGGCGGTGGGTCGTGAGTTCACGTATCACGTTCGCTTCCCCGACGCGGGGATCTACTGGTATCACCCGCATGTGCGCGAGGACATCCAGCAGGAGCTGGGTCTCTACGGCAATATCCTCGTGCGCCCGGAATACGGTCCCGCCAACAGGGAAGAGATCCTGCTGCTCGACGATCTCCTCATCGGAGACTCCGGAATCATCCCCTTCGGCAAGGAGTCGCCGACGCACGCGCTGATGGGCCGGTTCGGCAACCTGTTTCTCGTGAACGGCGAGCCCCGCTATCAGCTGTCGGTGCGCCGCGGCGAAGTCGTGCGCTTCTACCTGACCAACGCGTCGAGCACGCGCACCCTGAACGTGTCGTTCCCCGGTGCGCGCATGAAAGTCGTCGCCGCTGACGCCGGACCATTCGAACAGGAGGCGTGGGTCGAAAGCGTGGTGATCGGGCCGGCCGAGCGGTACGTGGTGCATGTGCGGTTCGACCGGCCGGGAAACGTCGCGCTCGTCAATCGGGTTCGGGCGCTCGACCACCTCTTCGGCCGTTTCTTCCCGGAGGTCGATACCCTGGGCGTCGTCACTGTCGCGCGCGAGCGGGTGCGCAACGATCTCGCCGCGAGCTTCGCCGCCCTGCGCCGCGACACCGTGACCGCGCGGGATCTCGCGCCGTACCGCCGCTTCATGGACAAGGAACCCGACAAGGCCCTCGTGCTCACGCTGGAGACCCGAGGCTTGCCGTTTGTGACGGAGCGGTTGATGCAGCTCGACTCGATCTACTTCCAGCCGGTCGAGTGGAGCGGCACGATGCCGATGATGAATTGGGCGTCCACCGGACAACAGGTCCGCTGGATTTTGAAAGACCCGGCGACCGGCCGGCAGAACATGGACATCGACTGGCGTGTCGCGCGGGGCGATCCGGTGAAGATCCGGCTGGTCAACGAGCGCCGAGCCTTTCACGGCATGCAGCATCCGATTCACCTGCACGGCCAGCGGTTTCTGGTGCTGGCGGTAAACGGCGTTCCAAACGAAAACCTGGCGTGGAAGGACACCGTGCTGGTGCCCGCCGGATCGGTGGTGGATATTCTGCTCGACGCTTCCAACCCCGGTCACTGGATGCTGCACTGTCACATCGCGGAGCATCTGTCGGCGGGAATGATGATGCACTTCACTGTGAACTAGCGAGGAATTTTTCATGTACGCTCTGACTCTCTTGCTCGCGCTTGCGGCGCAGCGCCCCGATTCGCTCGCGGCGCAGGTGCGCGAATACGTCACGGTGGACACGTCGCTGCTCGCGCTCACGCACGTGCTGCTCGTGGACGGCACTGGTGGAGCGCCGAAACCCGATCAGACGATCGTGATCCGTGCCGGCAAGATCGTCGCGGTTGGACCGGCGGCGTCGCTGCAGATCCCCGCCGGTGCCCGCACGATGGACCTGAGCGGCTCGACGGTCATCCCCGGCCTCATCGGGATGCACGACCATCTGTTCTATACCGCGGCGGGCGGCCGGGCCGTGCAGATGTCGTACACCGGACCGCGGCTCTACCTCGGCTCGGGCGTGACCACGATTCGCACCACGGGCAGTCGCTCGCCCTATGCGGAAATCAACTTGAAGGACGCGATCGATCACGGTTTCGCGCCGGGACCGCGCATCCACATCACCGCGCCCTATATCACCGGCACGCAGGGTGGCGGCGCCATGGCGATCGTCGCCTCGCCCGACGCCGCGCGTCGCTTCGTCGCGTATTGGGGCGCGGAAGGCGCAACGTGGATCAAGGCGTACACCGACATTCGCCGCTCCGAGCTGAGCGCAGCCATTCAGGAAGCCCACAAGCGGGGCATGAAAGTCACCGGGCATCTCTGCTCGGTGAGCTTCCAGGAAGCGGTGTCGCTCGGCATCGATAATCTCGAGCATGGGATGTTGACGGCGTCGGACTTCGACGCCTCCAAGAAAGAAGACGCGTGTCCCGTCTCGCTCATGAATTCGCTCGGCCAGGCCGATCCCCGGAGCAGCGTCGGGCAGGCCACGATTCGCACCATGGTGCAGCGCGGCGTGTCCATGACCTCCACGCTGGCCGTCTACGAGCCGTTCGTCTCCAATCGGCCGACCAAGGACGAGCGCGTGCTCCAGGCGATGGATCCGGAGGTGCGGGCCGCCTACATGAAGCTGCGTCAGCAGATCGATTCGAGCGGCAACGGCTGGGTGCCACTCTCGGCATTCAAGAGCGCGATGGCGTTCGATCGGGCATTCGTCGAGGCGGGTGGGACGCTCGCCGCGGGCGTGGACCCGACGGGGATCGGCGGGGCGCTCGCGGGATTCGGCGATCAGCGCAACTACGAGCTGTTCATCGAGGCCGGCTTCACCTCCGCGCAGGCGATCCAGATCATGAGCGCCAACGGCGCCAAGATTCTCGGCGTCGCGCAGACCCTGGGGACGGTCGAGCCGGGGAAGTTGGCCGACCTCGTGGTGCTGCGCGGCGACCTGACCGCGGATCCGTCGGTCATTCGCAGTCCGACGATAGTCTTCAAGGATGGCGTCGGGTACGATTCGTCCAAGCTGCTCGCGTCGGTGCAGGGGAGGGTGGGCGTCAACTAGCGCAATCCTAAGGCGGGGGCGCTCCATGGGAGCGCCCCCGCTGCTGTCACTGCTTCACCAGATCGAACGTCAGCCCCCCGATGCAACTCCCGAACAAGCACTGCTCGAATGTGCCGATCATGCGGTCGCCGGCCACGGTAGCCGTCCCCTGTTCGAACGCGTCTGGGCCGATAAAGGTCAAATCCACCCGGAAGGTCATCGTGGTCCCAGACACAGTACCGGTCACGGGGCAGCCGCCGATGGCCGCGCACCCGGTGTGCGGCGCCGTGAGGAGGCCGGTAACCGTCGCGCTCGTCTGAGTCAGATTCCAAGTCCACGTGCAGCACGTGACCCCTCCGGGATTGAAGCGCAGTCCCGACCAGAGGCCTGTGAAGGCCGCCACCTCGCTGACCGGGCGCACCTGGATGTTACCGGCGACGATGGCGTTGAAGGCTGGACTTGGTGGCGTATTCGCGCAATACGCCGCGGCGGACCCGGGTGGTTGGTTCACAAACATGAGACTGATACCATCGGGCTCCGTCTGCTGACCCTCGCCATTGTCACGGACGCGGAACACGGTCTCGCCACCAAGATCACGGTTGGCGTGGTCAATCACTCCCCCGAGCCAGGCATCCGGTCCGATCACAGTGAGGCAGAGGACCGTGCCGTGGATGATCACTTCGCTGAGTCGGCCGATCAGCTGGAACTCGCCGGTAACCGAGCCGTCCGCGTGCTTGACGGCGCTGAACGCGAACGTGCGCCGCTCGTCGGCCTGAATCAATGAACCCTGGCCGGTGGCGGATTGCACGACGCGGTTTCCGACGAGTTGTGCCGCGGGTTCCGCTGCGGGCGAGCTGGGGTCTCGCTCGCACCCGATAAGCGCGGTGATGCCGAAGAGGGCAGCGGCGAGCCTCGTGGCCCGTGGGTTCGTGCGCTTCATGGTAATCCTCCTTTTTTGCGTCACGGATACTGTGGCGGGGCGGCGTCAAGATTTCGTCAAGGGGAGCGGGGACTCCCAGCGCGTCTCTCGGTTCGCTAAGTTCTTCTTCTACAACTTCGGGCAGGGTAGCTCAGCCTGGTGAGAGCACGGCACTCATAATGCCGGGGTCGTGGGTTCGAATCCCACCCCTGCTATGCGAAAGGCCCCGAGACAAAGACATCTCGGGGCCTCTTGTTTAGCGTGTCGGGAGCGGCAAATCCGAGTTGAAAATGTCTACCGCAATCAGCCACTTCCCGTCCGTCTGACGCCGCCGGATCTCGAGAAACTTGCCGTGGTCCGCCACCGCGGGCCGGCCGCTCGCTGCCGGGATCGTGAAGGCGTACGTGCCGCGCACGTAGGCGAGATCGCCCCGCCCGTCGATGTCGATCGGCGTGCCGGTGAAGTCGGGCATCGCCGGATACCCCTCGAAGAACGCGCGGATCGCCGCCCGCCCCTCTACAACCCCCGCGTTCGGCGGCATCGCGACGGCATTGTCGGTGTACAGGGCGGCGATGGCGGAGTCGCGGTCCGTACGGAAGAACACCGTGAAGCTGTCGCCCACCGCGCGAATCGCCGTCTTGTCGGCCTCGGCCAACGGCGGGGGAGCAACCTTACAGCCGGCCAGCACGAACATCAGACATCCAACGATGGGGCGCATGTCAGCTCCTTTTCCAGACCACGGGCTTGATGTTGCGAGACAGCTCGGCGGCGACTTGCTGCGCCTCGCCGAGCTTCGCCTCGTACTCCATCCGCCATTCGGCAGGCATGTTCGAGCGAAAATAGGTCGCCGTCAACACGTCGCCACGCGGCTCCAATCCGGCGGCGCTGCCGCAACCGACCGCGACCACATCGCCCAGAAACAGCGTCGAGCTGCCTGTGTCCATCACATTCGCGACGCTGCACTCGAAGTGCGCGAAACACTCATCCAGC
>Ga0193739_1000112_pt1 | contig 20732 bp, 18 predicted proteins | sample L2a2metaG_FD_144926 | JGI IMG/M metagenome (GOLD analysis project Ga0193739, IMG submission 144926) | Soil microbial communities from a riparian zone of the East river system, Colorado, United States - L2a2 | ecosystem: Environmental > Terrestrial > Soil > Riparian zone | place: USA: East River...
AACTGCCGGTGAATCTGGTGCTCATCGCCGAAGGCGAGGAGGAAATCGGCTCGCCGCATTTCCCGCAGATCGTCCGGCGTCCGGAGGTGCTCGCGGCGCTGAAGCGCTCGGTCGGCATCTTCATGCCGTCCGCGTCGCAGGGCCTCGACGGGCAGGTCACGATCACGTTCGGCGCCAAGGGGGTCATCGAGGTCGAGCTTGTCTCGACCGGGGAACGTTGGGGTCGAGGGCCCCGTCAGGACATTCATTCAAGTAACAAGGCTCGGGTCGACAGCCCCGCGTGGCACCTGGTCCAGGCGCTGGCGACACTCGTGTCGCCCGACGGGAACGATCCGGCGATCGACGGCTTCGCCGACAAGGCGCGCCCGCTATCCCCGGGGGAAAAGGCCATGATCGCGGACGCCGCACGTCGCCTCGATGAGAACGGCGCCAAGCGCTTGCTCGGCGTCCAGCACTGGGTGCGCGATGCCAGCTGGACCGAGGCGCTGGAGATGCTGATGTCCCGGCCCACCGTGAACATCGAAGGACTGGTGGGTGGATACACGGGCCCGGGTGGGAAAACGATCCTGCCGCATCGCGCCGCGGCAAAGCTCGACTTGCGCCTGGTGCCCGATATGACCGCGGATGAGGCGCTCGCCGCTCTCAAGGCGCACCTGGCGAAGCGTGGGTTTGGGGATATCGAGGTGAACATGACGGGCGGCTACGATCCCACGAGCACGCCCCGAGACGCGATGGTGATCCGCGCGCAGGAAGCGGTGTATCGGCGCGCGCGCATCGATCCGATCTTCCTGCCGCGCAACGCCGGCTCCTGGCCGGGCTACGTGTTCACCGGCGACCCACTGCGGCTGGCGGCGGGGCACTTCGGGCTTGGCCATGGCAGCGGCGCGCACGCGCCGGATGAGTACTACGTCATCGAGTCGACGAATCCGAAGGTGCAAGGCATCGACGGCGCGGTGCGCTCGTACGTCGAGTATTTGTACGAGGTGGCGCGGGCGCGTTGAGCCTTACCGGTTGGCCGTGCTCTGCAAAGTGTCCGCAGTCGCCCCAGTTGCGACAGTAATGTCCCCTCTCGCGCCCACCGTGTACACCCGGCCTCCCAAAAACGTCACGGCATTGAGGGTGGTCTTGTTCGTCGTCGAGTCCGGGTACCGCAGGAGGAGATTGTATATGCCGGCTCGCAGCGCCGTGAATGCGCCGGCCGACTTGTAAGCCACGGCGGCGTTCACGGTGACCGTATCGGTCTTCGTCGTGTCGACGAGACTCCGAATCGTTCCGTACAACGTCAGCGGATTCGCATTGGAAATCGCGTTGACAAACCGAACGTGCGCCACCGTGAAATCTGGTGGCGGGACGACGGGATCTTCGACGAGAAACGCGTCCACCGTCTTGGTCGTGGTATTGTAGATCCCGCTCTGATAAAACGAGTACGCTTTCCCGTCCTCGAGCGCAGCGGGGAGGTTCGAAATGGCGAGATTCTTGTCGGTCGCGGCTGCGATCTTGCCCGCCAGGGTGTACTGGCCCGCGGGGATCGCTGTGTAGAATCCCCCCGCCCCCACGGTGCCGTAGGCCACGCCGAGGGTCGATTCCTGTCCGGTGCCGGAGGCAATGGCGGTCATTTTCCGGTCGTCGGCGTAAAAATTCACCGCGGGCGCGTTCACGCCGAAGTTGAAGAACAGGATGCGCGCGCCCGCCGGCACTGGTCCGGAAATCTCCTGCACCGTGTTCTTCTTGAAGGCATCGCAGGCCGTGAGCGTGATGGCGCAAAGCAACGCCGCAATCGTTGTGCGTTGGTTCATGGAAGGGGTCACGGTTGCGTAATCCATAAGAGTTTGGTGTGATAGTTCGAGGCCAGGCCGCCAATGGCGTCTAGGCCAGGCCGGTTCCAAACGTATTCCGAGTTGAATCGCGGTCTGATGCGCTGCACCAACTGCTCGGCATTATCGCTGTACAGCGTCGTCGGCCGCGCGAAGCCCCGGAACACCTGGACTCCACCCACCGAATCGGTGTAATGATAGCGGCGCATATCCAGCCACATCTCGTTATGGCCCCAGCCGAATTGCGCGATCACTTTTTGCGACATGATGTGGGACAACGTCACCGTGGCGGGCACGATGTTGGTATCCGCGAGGAACGCTGTTTTCTCCGCCGTAGTGATCTGCGTCGGCGTCGTGCCGATATCGCGACTCCGGTCGTTGACGAAGTCGATGTGCGCCGAGATGCCGTTCGTGTACGCCGTCCGCGCCGCCGCCTGATTGCTCATGCGCAGGGCAGCTTCCGCCTTGATGAACTGCAGCTGCGCGTACGTCATCACCGGCAGCTTGGCCCTGTCGTCGAAGATGTAGCGCCCGGGCGACCCCACTCCGCCGGTCCCTGTGTAGCCGAAGAAATTTCTCGGCTGCTGCGACGCGGTGAGCGCGCCGAAGCCTGACTCGTTGACATTAAGACCGCTGTAGGTCGTGTTCGCCGAGTCGAGCGCCAGCATGCGGCTCATGCGTGGGTCGACCACTCCCCCGAATTGGGTGCCGTTCATCAAGTTGACAATGAACCGAGTTTGCCGGTACAGCCTGATGTTGTTACGCGTCCACCCGAGGAAATTCCGGTCGTCGTTGTTCGTATTCGGATACGCAAGGAGTGGATCGTCAGCGTTGTTCCGGAACGACGAATCGACCTCGAGAATCACCCGTGCGGGATCGTACTCCGCCGCCTTGTTGGAATAGTGGCTCAGGTGCATGGCCAGCATACCATGCGCGAACCGCAGCCATTTCGTGCGACCCCCGTCGTAGATCTTGTCGCCTACCGCGAGGTACCCCTGGTCTACCGCTCCATCAGTCCGCCGCAGTAGCACGATCGCGCTGTCCAGGAGCCGGCGGATTTCCTCGTAGGCGAACTCCTCCGTGTCGTAATCGAATGTCGTACGCGTCGGGTCGAACGCTTGCTGAATGATGATCTCGCCGTGAAGATCAGTGAGTACCTGCCAGCCCCACGCCTTTAGAATCAGCCCGACGCCGAGGAGATCCCAACGCTGCTCGGCAGTGGCCTTGGCATTCATGTCCACCAGGTTCTGCCCCAGCGACCAGTAGACGTCGCGCCATTGCTGCGCGCCGGCGTCGCTGCCGGGGTCATAGCCCATCTTGCCCCAGCTTGGTGCCGGCGAGGTGGGGGCAGCGGCTGTCGAGGCTGAGTACCACTGCTGCGTATAATGCCCGACGTAACGGCCGTCGAACTGTGGCGAGCTCACCATCCAGTGCAGCATCGGCGGCAAGTACAGGTTCGCTGCCACGCTTTGGGGCGCGTTGGGATTGGTGTTGACGTCCAGGAACTCCTGACAGGCCGTCGCGCACGTCAGGACGGCCGCGAAGCACACCGCCGTGAGATGTTTCATGGTCAGAACCCCACCCGCAAACCGGTGCTGAAACCGCGCGGCATCGGGAAATTGCCAAAGTCGATACCTGCCGCGCCCGACCCGCCGACGGCCGCGGTATTGCCGTTCACGATCGGATCCAGGCCCGTGTAGTTGGTCAGGACGAACAGATCCGTCGCCCTGACGAACACGCTGGCGCTGCGCGCGTGTAGAAATCGCAGGGCTTGCGCGGGCAGCGTGTAGGTGAGCTGCACATCCCTCAGCCTCACCCAGTTGATGTCCTTCTCGATGAACAGCTCTTCGCTCATGCTCGTGTAGTACGCGGGCTGCACGCTCGGAATGACGACGATCGTGTTGACCGTGGGATTCGCCGAATTCTCGTTGCCGTCCCGCAACACGCCCGGGACGATGCGCGGCTGGTCCCGGTCCAACGTGCGCGTGCTGAGACCTCGCGTGGTGAGGTAATGCTCGGTCCCATTGAAGACGTCGCCGCCTTTTCGGATGTCGACAAGGAAATCCAGGTTGAAGCTCTTGTACCGCAGGGTGTTGGTGAGACCGAGGTTGAAGTCCGGCTGACGATCGTACCCCGCGTCGATGAAGTTGCCCGACACCACGTTCGACCGGAGGGGCAGCCCCGTGAGGGGATCGATCAGGAGCTGGCCGCGATTATTCCGGAGATAGAAGAAGCCGGTCAACGACATGGTGGACAGGCCGGGTTGCGTGCCATTGCGGACGTTTCCATACAGCCATGTATCGGAGACATATGTCTCCGGGAGATCATGGGGCAGGGACAACACGATGCTGCCCGACGCGGCGAAGTTCGCGACGACATCCCAGGCGAAGTTGTTTTTCAGGATCGGGGTGCCGCGCATCGTGATCTCGGCGCCGCGGCTGCGCGTCTTCGCGCCGTTCAGATTGAAAAGAATGAAGCCCGTAGCGTAGCTGCCCCGAATGTCGTTGACGATCTGGTCTGTGGTCACCTTGCGGTACAAGGTGATGTCGACACCGAGGCGATTGTTCAGAAAGCCGAGCTCGGCGCCGCCTTCCACGCTCCGGGCGAACTCCGGCCTGAGCTCGACATTCGGACCCGTGAAGCCGTAGCCGTAGCCCCCGTGGGAGGTCGGTTTGTTCTCCAGGGAAGGGCGGAAGGCGTACGGCCGCGCGTCCCGGCCGACTTCGGCGTACGCGATCCTGAGCTTGCCTGTCATGAGTCGGCGGAGACTCGGGAAGGCGTCCGAAAAGATGAAGCTGGTCGAGACAGACGGATAGAAGAACGAGTTCCTGCCCCGCGGTATCGTCGAGGTCCAGTCGTTCCGGCCCTGCACGGTCACGTACAAGAACTGCCGGTAGTCCACGGTCGCGCTGCCGAACAGGCTGACCAGCCGGCGCTGCTCATCCGTCGTGGCGTTCTGCTTCTCGAGCGTGTTGTTGACCGAGACGAAATTCGGATCGAGGAACTTCATCCCCACCAAGGCATCCGTGGTCGACCTATGATCGTACACAAAGTGACCCACGAGGCCGCTGATCGAGATGCTGGGCGTGAGCGTGCGTGGGGTGACGCTGAACACCGTCTGCGCGGTGAGATCGCGGCTCACGTCGGTCGCCAGGTCCAGAATACCGATGTTGCTGAACCCGAGGGCGCTCTCCGGATGGCGTAGCACCTCGTTCTCGTTGGTGTATCCGTCGGATCCGATGTTCGTCTTGATGTATCCCCAGGAGAACGGCGTCACCGTGAGGCCGAGGTTCGCGATCAGCCGGTTGTTCCGGGAATTGTTGCGGTTTTTCTGGACGTTGAAATAGGGGTTATCGATTTCGTCCGATGCCGCGAGCAGGCTCAGCCGGCGGCGCGTGCCCGCCGGAGTGAGATAATCCTCCGCATTATCGGTCTGCGGCCAGAGGAGGAGGCCGAGCAACGGACTGCCGACTCCAACTCCAGCCACGGTCGACGTGCTGGCTCCCTTCAGCGGCTGATCGTTGGTGGCGTAGCTGTAGGACATCGTCAGATCGGCGCCCAGCCAGGTGTTCACGCGCGCCTGGGATGCCCCTACGAGATTGATCCGCTGATAGCGCGAATTCGGCACGACCCCATTTTGCTGCGTAGAGGAGGCGGACACGCGGTAATTGACCTGGTTGGCCGGGTCGGCTCCGCTGAACACGAGGTTGTGTCGGGTTGTGGCCGCCGTTCGGAAGAAGCCGTCGACGTTGTCGTAGAACGTCGTGCCGGCGGCGTAGGGCGCGCCGAAGTACTCGAACCGGGTGACCAGCCCTCCCGCGGAGGAGGTCGGCCCGTAGATCTGCTGGAGCTCGGGCCTGCCACGCGGGCTCTCGAGCCGGACGTTGTTGCTGTACTCCACGCCTCCGCCCGCCTTGCCGCGTTTGGTAGTGATGACGATGGCACCATTCGCCGCGTCGATGCCGTACAGCGCGGCGGCTTCCGGTCCCTTTAAGACGGTCAGCGTCTCGATGTTTTCCGGCTCCAGGTCGGCCGCGCGGTTCGTGAAGTCCAGCCCCCGGTTGTTGAACGCCGTCGTGGACCCCGGCCGGTCGGACGCAAACACCCGCGTATTGACGGTCTTGTTGTCCACTGGCAACCCGTCAACGATGATCAACGGCTGATTGCTGCTACTGATCGAGCTGACACCTCTGATGGTGATCGACGCGGAAGCGCCCGGGACCCCCGACGTACTCGTCACGTCAACGCCGGCGATGCGCCCCTGCAGCGCGTTAACAAAGTTTTCCCGCTGCGTCTCGGCGATTTCGGCGCCCCGAACGGTCTGCTGCGCGGTGCCGAGAGACCGCCGCGCGGCCGTTTCGCCCAGGGCCGTCACTTCCACCGCGTCGAGATCCAGCGCCACGCGGCGCAGCTGGACGTTGATCATGTCGTCAGCGCCGACCGCCCGCTCCACCAGCGCGGTGCCGATCAGCCTGAACTGCAGGATCTGGCTGGCCTCGGCGGCAATGGAGTAGGCGCCCGTGTTGTTGGTCGACGTGCGTGTACCGGTTCCTTTGACGACGACCGCCACGCCGGACAACGGAGCGCCCTGCTCACTGGTGACGGTGCCGGTAATGGTCCGCTGCTGCGCGAATGCCTGGCCGGCAACGAGGCAGAGTCCGAGTAACGCGATATGCATTTGTCTTTTCATATGAGTGGGTTGATAGAGGGCTGACATTACCGCGGCTTTACAAAGGCTGCAAGCTTGGCGAGTTGCTGCCGCGCCATGCCGAGGCTGGCGCGATCACGGTCGAGGACGAGATGCACGAAGACGTCCTCGCCGCGCCCGAGGACGCGAATCACGTGATACTGCGTGTCCACCGTGATCATGATGTCCACGATGCCGTCGTGGAGCCGGAATGCCGCCTGCACGAGATCCTGGGCGATCTTCGCCGCGCGCTCCATATCGAGCCCGCGCCCCACCGCGACCTGGCCGAGGACCGCCCCACTCGTCGCCTGCACGAGCGCGGCGCCGATCGCGCCGTCAATCTTGAGAACCTCCGCCAGGATGCCTTCCGCGTCAACGTCCTCGGCCCGCTCCGTCGGGACGGCGCGTGCCTCCTCACCTCGCGATCGCCCCGATTCGTCGAGCAGCCGCGCGGCTTCCATCAACACGTGCTGCAGCGGCTCTCGTACCGTGCGCTGGCGCGCCCGCCGCTTGTAAAAGATTTCGGCCGTGGGGTCGGGCCAGCTCAGGATCTCGTACGCCGCCTCGAGACCATCGAGCACGCGCGTGTGCGCGTGCACCAAAGCACCCTCGTCGAAGTACAAGCGGCCCTCACGCTGCGCTTCCTTCACCACGACGAGACCGCTCTTGCGCTCCACCTCGAGCAGCTGGAGCAGTCCGAACAGCGTGATCCCCGTGATGCGACCCACCGCTCTGGGGTCGAGCACCCGTTGCAGCTCGTCCGCCAGCGACACCACGTCCACCGGCTTCGAAAAGACCGCCGCGATCCCGTAGGTTTGGAGCCGCTGCCGCAGGTCCGCATGGATCTGCTGCCCGGTCATCACCGCGACCGGCAGCTGGATCTCCCGTTCGAACAGCTCGGCGAGCAGCGTGAGTCCATCCATCACGGGCATCTGGAGATCGGTGAGGATCGCGTCCACAGGCTGCGAGCCGAGTAACTCGAGAGCGTGTCGGCCATGCTCGGCGGGGATGACCGTGAATCCGCCAGTGCGATTGAGCGCCCGGCTCAACGCACTGCGCACAAAATCGTCATCATCTACGAGCAGCAGGTTCGACATTGGCTACAAGATAGCCCTCCAGCGAGACTCGCTTTTTCGCCGGATTGTCGCAGAATGGTTCCATGCGCCTTGCGTTCGCGTTTGTTTCAATCGCGCTGCTCGCGCAGGCGCGGCCCTTTGCGCTCGACGACCTCGCCAAGTTAACGCGTCTCTCGGACCCGCGAATCTCTCCCGACGGGCGGTCTATCGTATTCGTCGCCGAGCGGCCGAACTACAACGACAATCGCTGGGACGCCGAGCTGATCCTGGTGGACGTGGCGAGCCGCACGCAGCGAGCGCTCGTTACGGGCCTGCCCGACGTGAGCAATCCGCGCTGGGCGCCGGCCGGCGATCAGATTGCGTTCCTCGCGAGCGTCGATGAGCTGTCGCAGGTTGTCGTCCTCGCGCTCGGCGGCGACGAGCCCCGAGTGCTGACGCACGCCCCGCGCGGCGTGCGGCAATTCGCGTGGCGCCCCGACGGTGGCGCGATCGCCTACATCGCGCGCGATCCGACGCCGCCGCCTGCGGAGCGGCACAACAACGCGTTCGAAATCGGCAATGACGCGTATCTGACCAGCGCCGCTCCCGTCGCATCGCATCTCTGGGTCGTCAGCACCGCCCCTGGATCGAAAGAACCGCGGCGCCTGACGAGCGGCGACTGGAGCGCTGCAACGAGTCTCTCCACTTCCACCGTGTCATGGTCCGCCGATGGACGAACGATCGTGTTTGTCCGCTTTGCGACGCCACACTCGGGTGACACCGATCAGAGCACGGTCTGGCTCGTGGACGCCAGCACCGGAGCCACGCGCGCGCTGACCGGCAGGACCGCGCGCGAGGGAGTCGCCGCGTTCGCACCCGACGGGAAATCGATCGCGTACACCTATCCGCGCGAGGGCCACCCGGCGAACCTCGATGAGGTGCACGTGGCGCCGGCGGGCGGCGGTTCAGGGCGCGTCGTCACCCGCGCGTTGGATCGGCACGTTACCGAGTTCGCATGGCTCCCCGACGGACGCGCGCTCCTGGTGCTCGGCACCGATGGCACTCGATCAGCGCTGTGGGTTCAGCCGGTTACGGGCTCCGCCGCCGCTCGACGGATTCCGCTCGCCGATGTCGCGTCCGCGTGGGAGGTCACGGCTGCTACGTCCGGCGCAATCGCACTCGTTGGGTCCGAGCGCGCCCGCCCTCCCGAGATCTATCATCTCGCTTCCCCGAACGCCGTTCCTCGGCGCCTGACTGACTTCCATGCCGAGATTGCCGGCCGTGCGCTCGGGCGGACCGAGGGCTTCGAGTGGGACACCGATAACGGTATGCGGGCCGACGGCGTCCTGACGCTGCCGCCCGGCTTCTCGGTCGGAACGCGCTATCCACTCGTCCTGCTGATTCACGGCGGGCCAACGGCGTCTTCGACCGAGGAGTTTTACTCCCGGGCGCAGTTGCTTGCGGCCCAGGGGTGGCTCGTCTTTCAGCCGAACTATCGGGGCAGCGACAACCGCGGCAACGCGTTTCAGCGGGCGATCGCGGCGAGTGCCGCCGAAGGTCCCGGTCGCGATATCATGGCAGGGGTGACGGCATTGGTGCGCCGCGGCATCGTCGACACCACGCGGATCGCGGTGTCGGGCTGGTCGTACGGCGGCTACATGACGGCGTGGCTACTGGGTCGTTATCCCGAATCGTGGCGAGCGGCCGTCGCGGGGGCCGCGCCGATCTCACTACTCGACATGTACAATCTGTCGGACTTGAATGTCATGCACCGCCACGCGATCACCGTCTCGCCGTGGGTGGGCAACCGGCTCGGCGCCTGGTTGGCGGAGTCACCGATCGCGAACGCGTGGAAGATTCGCGCGCCGACGTTGATTCTGTCGAACACGGGCGACGCGCGAGTGGCTGTGACGGGCTCCTACGTCTTGTATCGCGCGTTGCGGGACAACAAGGTGCCCGTGCAATTCATCGCGTATCCGGGGCCCGGCCATTCCCCGTCGGATCCCGTTAGGCAGCGCGACGTGAATCGCCGCTGGATCGAGTGGCTCGCCGCGCACCTGCGCTAGCGGCGTTTCGAAGGATCGCCTCCGTGAGCGCCCTCTTAGCTCTTAAGGACGAGTTCTGAGAGCCGAGAGACAGTGTAATATCAGGGCAACATTCCCCTGAGTGTCTCAATGTCCGTCGATACGCAGTCCCGCCAGTCCGAGTCCCCCTCCGCTCCCGCTCGCGGCGACTTGGATTTCCGCCGCGTCCTGGAGGCGTTGCCGGCCGCCGCGTACATCTGCGATGCGCAGGGCCTGATCACCTACTACAACCGACGTGCCGCGCTGGCCTGGGGACGAGAACCGAAACTGAACGATCCCGAGGATCGCTACTGCGGGTCGTTCCGGATGTCCACGACCGACGGCAAGTGGGTCCCGCACGATCAATGCTGGATGGCGCGGTGTCTGCACGAGCGGCGGGCATTCGAGGGAGAAGAGATCGTCGTAGAGCGGCCGGACGGAACTCGCCTCGTGGTACTGGCCCACGCGATTCCAATCACGGATGAGCAGGGCGAAGTAACCGGTGCGGTGAACGTCGTTGTGGATATCACGGATCGCAAGCGAACCGAGCAACAACTTCAGGACCGCGAGCGGGAACTCGCCGAGGCCTCGCGCCGCAAGGACGAGTTCCTGGCGACCCTGGCGCACGAGCTGCGCAATCCGCTGGCTCCCATTCGCAACGCGCTCCACTTGTTGCGCCTGGCCGAGTCCGCGAGCGACGGCGGGCCTCCCCTTTCGCAAGTACACGAAATGATCGAGCGGCAGGTCAACTACCTGGTTCGCCTCGTGGATGACCTGATGGACGTGTCACGCATCACTCGCGACTGGATCGAGTTGCGTCGCGAAGCGGTCGAGTTGGCGGCGGTCATCCATGGAGCCGTCGAAACCGCCAGGCCTCTCATTGAAAGCGCGCACCATCAGCTCACGGTCGATGTGCCGGCCGAGCCGCTGGTCCTGGAAGCCGATCCCGTCCGTCTCACGCAGGTGTTCGCGAATCTGTTGAACAATGCCGCGAAGTTCACTGCGTCAGAGGGACGGATTTGGTTGAGCGTTCGACGCGAACAATCAGATGTCGTCGTGTCGGTGCGGGATACCGGTATCGGTATTCCGTCCGACATGCTGTCGAAGGTGTTCGACCTGTTCACGCAGGTCGATCGTACGTACAGTCGGACGCAGGGGGGCTTGGGAATCGGGCTGACGCTCGTGAAGCGCCTGGTGGATATGCACGGCGGCCAGGTCGAGGCGCAGAGCGAGGGACGGGGTCGCGGCAGCGAGTTCGTGGTGCGGCTGCCGCTAGCGAGCCCGTCGTCGACCGCCGCAGCCCGTCCGACGGCGACGCCGGTCACCGTCGCTCAACGACGCATTCTGGTGGTCGATGACAATCGCGACTCGGCGATCAGCCTGGGAATGCTCCTCCAGTTTCAGGGAGCCGACGTGTCCGTCGTCCACGACGGCCTAGCGGCTCTCGAAGCGCTCACGACTTACCGGCCGTCGGTCGTGTTGTTGGATATCGGGATGCCGGGTATCGACGGGTACGAGGTTGCTCGCCGGGTGCGCCGCCAGACTGAGGGGCGGGACGTCACGCTGATCGCGCTCACAGGATGGGGTCAAGACAAAGACCGGCGCCTCTCAAAAGAGGCCGGTATTGACTACCATCTTATCAAGCCGGTCGATTATCAGGCGCTGGTAGACTTGCTGAACAGCCTTTAACGGCACTTCGAAGGATCGGACTTGACGTAATAGGACCGGAAGTTCGACGCCTTCCTGTCCATACATCCGACCAGACTGAGGACTTCGACTTTGCGGAAGTCGATCGGATGGCTCTCGCTCTGCAGCGCGATGTAGCCGCCGGTCAGTGCTTTTCCATCCTGCTTCACCGCCGGATCGAAGTGGTTGACGACCCCGCCGCCAATCTGCGGCCTCGAGTATTCCAGGACCGTGTCGCCGTTGACGATATGTCGCACCAGCGAGTCGCCGAGGACGACAACCTCCACGCGCACCCACTGCTCGCCATGATAGGTCTTGGACCTCGAGTTGACGCAATGCGGGGTGAACAGTTTGCCGTCCATGACCACATGCGTGCCCGGCGTGCATAGGTTCGCCGTCGCCCGCTCGCCCCCCCCCGCGCCGCTGCCGCCCAGCAATTGCACTTCGATCGAGATCGGGAAATCCTGATCTTTCGCCATGCTGCCCGCGGATTGGGAGTGGACCATGACGCCGCTGTTCCGCAGCGCCCAAGCCGGTCCGCTCGGGGCCTGCTCGCCCACGAAGCGGTATTCCACGGCGACGATGTAGTAGGAGAACGGCTCGCGGTAGAAGATGTGGCCGAACCGATCCGCGAAGGCGTCGTATCCGTCGTAGCGGACCTTGAGGAGCCCGTCCTCGACGCGGAAGGTGTTCCCCCAGTTTTCGTTGAGATCGCGGCCGGTAATCTTGACGTCCCAGCCCTGAAGGTCCCGGCCGTTGAGCAGCTGGACCCAGTCTCGTTTGTCGGCTGGTGCCTGCGCGATGGCAGCGAGGATGAGGAGCGGGATCACGTTCATCCGCCTCTCGGCGCCGCCGGTTTGGCCGCGTAGATGAAGTCGTAATAGCCGCGCATCGTCAGCGCGGCCGCGGCCTCCTCGTCCACGATCACGATCGCGTCTCGGTGCAGCTGCAGCGCACTCGCCGTGACCATGCTGGTCACCGGCCCCTCGACCGCCCGCGCGATCGCCTTCGCCTTGGTCTTTCCGCTCGCCACCAGCACCAGCTTCCGTGCATTGAGGATCGTGCCCACCCCCATGGTGATGGCATAGACCGGCACGTCCTCGCGGCGCTCGAAGAACCGCGCGTTGTCGTCAATGGTCTGTTTGGACAGCGTCTTGAGCCGCGTGCGGGAGCTGAGCGAGCTGGTCGGCTCGTTGAAGGCGATGTGACCATCGGTGCCGATGCCGAGGATCTGCAAGTCGATCCCGCCGCATTCACCGATGCGCCGCTCATACCATTCGCAAAAGGCGGTGTAGTTGCTGGTGGTCCCTGACGGGATGTTGATGTTGTGCGGCGGGATGTTCACGTGCCGGAAGAAATGCTCGTGCATGAAGTAGTGGTAGCTCTGCGGATGATTCACGGGCAGGCCGACGTATTCGTCGAGATTGAACGTTGTGACGCGCGAGAAGTCGAGCTGCTCCTTCTTGTGCAGCCGCACGAGCTCCTGATACAGGCCGAGTGGCGTGGATCCCGTCGCCATGCCCAGAACGGCATTCGGCTTGGTGTTGAGCAGCTCGGCGACGATCTGCGCCGCGATCTTGCTCATGAGCTCGTAGTCCCGCTGGACGATCACTTCCATCGGCGCCCCTGGCTCAACCTGCGTCTTCCCAACGGCGCGCCCGGTCGAGCGCCTTACGCCAACCGGCCTCGAGCTTCTTTCGCTCAGCCTGTTTCATCGCCGGCGTAAACCGCCGGTCCACCTGCCACTGCGCCGCGATCTGTTTCTGATCCTTCCAATAGCCGACGGCCAGACCGGCGAGATAGGCCGCGCCGAGTGCGGTCGTTTCGGTGACTTTCGGCCGCACTACGGGAACGCCCAGCAGGCTCGACTGGAATTGCATCAACAGGTTGTTCGCCGACGCGCCGCCGTCTACGCGCAGCTCCTTGAGCTTGATCTTGGCGTCGGCTTCCATCGCGCGCAGCACGTCGGCCACTTGGAACGCGATCCCCTCGAGCGCCGCGCGCGCGATGTGGGCCGCCGTCGTGCCGCGCGTGACGCCCGCGATTAGCCCTCGGGCGTACTGATCCCAGTGCGGCGCGCCCAGTCCGGCGAACGCCGGAACGAGATACACACCCTCCGGATCCGTCACCTGAGCGGCCAACGCTTCGACTTCCGAAGACGACTTGATGATGCCCAGGCCGTCGCGCAGCCATTGCACCACCGCGCCGGCGATGAAGATGCTGCCTTCGAGCGCGTACTCGGTCCGGTTCCCAATGCGCCAGGCGACCGTCGTCAGAAGATTGTTCTTCGACGCAATCGGCTTGGTGCCGGTATTCATCAGCATGAAACAACCGGTACCGTAGGTGTTCTTCACCATGCCGGGCTGCGTGCATGCCTGGCCGAACAGCGCCGCCTGTTGGTCGCCCGCGATGCCGGCGATCGGAATGGCGCGGCCGAACAGCGTCGTTTCGCCGTAGACCTCGCTCGATGAGCCAACGGCCGGCAACACCGAGCGCGGCACGCCGAACAGCTTTAGCAGTTCGTCGTCCCAGTCACCGGTCCGGAGATTGAACAGCATCGTGCGCGATGCGTTGCTGGGATCGGTCACGTGGACGCGCCCGCCCGTGAGATTCCAGATGAGCCACGAATCCACGGTGCCGAACGCCAGCTTGCCCGCCCTCGCCTTGGCGCGCGCTCCGGGAACGTTCTTGAGAATCCATTCGAGCTTTGTGCCGGAGAAATAGGCGTCCACCACGAGCCCGGTCTTGCGTTTGATCATCGGAGCGAGGCCGCGAGCCTTCAGGCGGTCGCACGCGGCGGCGGTGCGGCGATCCTGCCAGACAATCGCCTGGTGCACCGGCTCGCCCGTCTCGCGGTCCCAGACCACGGTGGTTTCGCGCTGATTCGTGATGCCGATGGCGGCGATGTCCGACGCCGTCAGTCCGGCCTTGGCGATGGCTTCGGACGCCGTGTGCAGCTGCGTGGCCCAAATCTCTTTCGCATCGTGTTCCACCCAGCCCGGCTCCGGAAAGATCTGGCGAAACTCCTTTTGCGCCGACGCGACGACGTTGCCGCCGTGGTCGAACACGATGGCGCGCGAGCTGGTGGTTCCTTGATCGAGGGCGAGGATGTGTTTCATGCCGGCTGTCGCTTGATGAGGTCTTTGGGAGCCTGACAGCGCCAGGCTTCGAAGATGATGGGCTCGAGCTCCCGGGCGCTCACGGCGGCCAGTCGGACCAGCACGGCGGGAAAACCGTTGTAGTGCGGCTCGGTGAAGAACTTCTCGGAATCCAGCTCGAGCAGCAAGTCTTTGTCGACGAGGTTCGCCACCCGCACGGCGATGACCATGGGCTGCGGCACGCGCGCCTTTTTCGGCGCGATGCGCTCGAGCCAGACCCACACGAAGCCCTTGAGCTTGCCCTTGTTGCGAACCGAGATGGCGAACCGATCAGGCGACTCCACCGTGTCGGGCAGCGCGAGGGCAATGCGGCGCACGTCGGCCTGCGTGGCCATCAGGGCGACGGCTGCTTCACGCAGGCCACCACGTCTTATAGAGGAAGGCAGCGATCAGGCCGCCGATGATCGGCCCGGCGACGGGGATCCACGCATAGCCCCAATCCGAGTCCCCCTTGCCGGGGATCGGCAAGAGCGCGTGCGCGATGCGCGGACCGAGGTCGCGCGCCGGGTTGATCGCGTAGCCGGTCGGCCCGCCGAGCGACAGGCCGATGGACCAGACGATGATGCCGACCAGCGCTGGCCCGAATCCCACATGCCAACCGTAGTCAGGGTTCAGATTCTTTGGTGTCAGGACGGCCAGGACGCCGAGCACCAGCACTACTGTGCCGATGACCTCGGTCACCAGGTTCGCGCCCGGTTTGCGGATGGCCGGGCCGGTGCAGAAGACGGCCAGCTTCGACGCCGGGCTCTCCGTCACCGCCCAGTGCGGCAGGTAGGCGAGCCACACGATCGTGGCGCCGACAAACGCGCCGAGCATCTGGGCCGCGATGTAGCCGGGCACGGAGGCCCACGCGAATTTGCCGATGGACGCCAGGCCGATCGTGACCGCGGGGTTGAGATGCGCGCCGCTGAACGTGCCGACGGCATAGACCGCGACGGTCACGGCGAACGCCCAGCCCGTGGTGATGACGATCCAGCCGGAGTTCTGGCCTTTGGTCTTGTTGAGGACGACGTTGGCGACCACGCCATCGCCCAGGACGATCAGCAGCATGGTGCCCAGCAGTTCTGCGAGGAAAGGGGACATGAGGCGGCGAAGGTATCAGCGGCGTAGCTCCAAAGCTAGGCGCCGACTGACGCCTTAGTTTTCGGTCATGCCACGCTATGCCGCGTTCCTCCGGGGCGTCAGCCCGATGAACGCGAAGATGCCCGAGCTGAAGCAGGCGTTCGAGTCGGCCGGCTTCACGGACGTTCGCACCGTGCTGTCGAGCGGGAACGTCGCGTTCAGCGCGCGCGCCGCATCGGAGATAGCGCTCCAGCGCCGCGCCGAAGCCGCGATGCTGGAACGGCTGGGGCAGGCCTTTCTCACGATCGTCCGTCCGGTGCAGGCGCTCATCGACATGCTCGCGGCGGACCCGTACCGAGCGTTCCGCCTGGATCCAGCGGCTAAGCGCATCGTCACGTTTCTGCGTGATACGCCCGCGGCCCAGCTCAAGCTGCCGATCGAGCGGGACGGCGCGCGAATCCTATTGATGAAGGGGAGGGACGCCTTTGGCGCCTACGTGCGGAGCCCCAAGGGCCCGGTATTCATGACGCTCATCGAGAAGACGTTCGGCAAGGACGTGACGACGCGCACCTGGGACACGGTCGCGAAGGTGGCGCGCGCGTAGGGCTTGACGCCGGCGCACCCGTCCCGTATATAACCAATCAGTTATGCAAGCACCGCATCGCCTCGACGCCATTTTCGCCGCCCTCGCCGATCCGACGAGGCGGGCGATCATCGCTCGCCTCGCCGCCGGCCAGGCGTCGGTGACCGAGCTGGCCGAGCCGTTCGACATGAGCCAGCCGGCGATCTCGAAGCACCTGAAGGTGCTGGAGCGCGCTGGCCTGATCTCGCGCGGGCGCGAGGCGCAGCGCCGGCCGCGGCGCCTCGAGGCGAAGCGGCTCGCGGAAGCCGACAAGTGGTTGGAGCGCTATCGGCGCTTGTGGGAAGGGAACTACCGGCGACTCGACGCCTTACTCGATGAGCTCAAAACACAAGAGAAGGAAAGGAAACGTCAATGAAACGCGCAGCGCTGAAGATCACGACGCAAGGCGACCGCGAGCTCGTGATGACCCGCGAATTCGACGCCCCGAGGAAGCTCGTCTACGACGCGCATACCAAGCCGGAGCTGGTCAAGCGCTGGCTGTTGGGACCGGAAGGCTGGTCCATGCCCGTCTGCGAGATGGACGTCCGCGTCGGCGGCAAATACCGCTGGGTGTGGCGGAATAACACCGATGGCAGCGAGATGGGGATGGGCGGCACCTACCGCGAAGTCCAAGCGCCGGAGCGGCTCGTCGCCACCGAGCGCTTCGACGAGGCGTGGTACCCGGGCGAGGCGCTCAACACGCTCGTGCTCGTCGAAAAAACCGGACGGACCACCCTCACGCAGACGATGCGGTACGAATCGAAGGAAGCACGCGATGCGGTCATCAAGTCCGGCATGGAGAAGGGCGTCACCGCGAGTTACGACCGGCTCGAGGATCTGCTCGCCTCGAGCGCGCCGAGCAGCGTCGCGAGATCGTAGCTGCCGTCGTGCCGCGTGCCGTTGATGAAGAAGGTCGGCGTGCCGTTCACGCCGCTCTTCACGCCGCTCATGAAGTGATCGCGCACGCGGGCTCGATATGTGCCGGCGGCGAGCTCGCCGGCCAATCGGTCGGCATTGAGGCCCAACTCGCGCGCATACTCCAACAGATTTTCATCTTCGAGCGCGAACTGCCGCTCGAACAACCGATCGTGCATCTGCCAGAACGCGCCTTGCGCCGCCGCCGCTTCTGCGGCTTCGGCGGCGTGCTGCGCGTTCTGATGGATGCGCGTGAGCGGAAAATTGCGGAACGCGAAGCGTAACCGATCGCCGAGCTGCTCTTGCACCTGCTTGACGATGGGGTACGCCTCGCGGCAATACGGACACTGGAAGTCTCCGTACTCGACCAGGATGATCGGCGCCGTCGCCGGTCCCGTGATGTGATCCTGCGGCCCAACCGGGATGGTCAACGTAGTCACGCTGGTCACTCTCTGGAGCGAGTTGAGTCGTTAACGCCACGCCGCGCGGAGGAGGTTCCCAACTCACGATGCCGGAAATGAAAACGGCGCCCTCCGAAGAGAGCGCCGTCCGGACTACGTACCGCAGTGGTTAGAGCTTGACGACGTTCTGCGCCGCCGGGCCCTTCTGGCCCTGCACGACTTCGAACTCGACGCGCTCGCCTTCGGCGAGCGACTTGAAGCCCTGCGCCTGAATGGCGGTGTGATGCACGAAGCAGTCCTTCTCGCCGTTTTCGGGCGTGATGAAACCAAAGCCCTTCGCGTCGTTGAACCACTTCACGGTACCGGTGATACGTGCCATCTGATGAAACTCCTGTGCTAAATGCTGTTCCCGGCGTCGCGCGATCGTCACCTTGCGGTGCGCCGCGTACTGTGATTCCGGCGCCGGTCGAGCGATGGTCCGTAAGCAAACGAGGACCGGAGACGTTGCCCCAGGTCCTCGTATCGGTCACTGGCCACTTCGCTCGCTCGAACAATCTCCAGATGGACCGGAAAAGTCAAGCGTGACTTATGGGGCCAGAGTCTGCGGCAGCCTCGCGATCACCGTCTTCTTGCCGTCGGGCGAGATCGGCTTGGCGCCCAAATACACGTCGAACAGGGCCCAGCAGAGCGCGGCGTTCTCGATCTCGCCAGCCGGCTGACCGCCGATCGAAGTCCTGAGCGTGTTGCCCGCCCAGGAGAACAGCAACTCAGTGCCGTTCGCGAGCTCATTGGTGAAGAAGCCGCGAAAACGCGCCAGTGCTTCGGCGCCGCCCGCCATCCCACGCTCCGCCGCCTGCGCGATGCGCGGACCCACCGCCTCGTTGAACGCCCCGGCCATCTGGTCGCCGCCCACGTCGCGGGTCATGACGAGCCGCAGCGTCATCGGGAAGGCGCCCTTGAGCAGCTCGGCATACAGCGATTGATCGCGTGCAAGCTCCGCCGCGCTCTTCCCCCGCCAAGCAGCGAGCGCGGCACGAGCGCCCGCGCCGTCCACGTAAAGGCCAAATGCGTAGACCTTGACCTTGAGCATCGTCCGCGTCCGCACACCCGTGCCCGCCAGCAGCTGGACGCCAGTCGGGGTTTGCAGCTCGGTGGCGAACTTCACCTGCGTGTTGGGTTCGGAAACCTCCGAGCTTTGCAAGGCCGCGATCAGCAAGAGTGGAGCGATCATGCACGCACCTCGAAAGTGAATGAACGACGAGCGGATGACGGGCGGTGATAATAGCCCTCGTCCGTGCCGCCAGCTACGAGGCCCAGACCGACGCCTTCTTTGCCCACGTGCTGTCCCGATACCGCGTGCTGAACGCGCGTGCGGTTGTCTTCAACGCCGCCGGATCGCCGGTCGCCTTGTACTGCGCGACGCCCGCCCAGTACTGCGCCTCCGGCGCCGCGTCGGTATGGGGCAGCTGGTCCACGATTTCCCGGTAGCGGCGCTCGGCCTCTTGCCATTGTTGCTGCTGAAACGCCATGTGGGCGCGACCCAGCATCAGCTGCGCCAGCAGGTCGTCGGCGGGAAGAAAGCCTTCGATGCGATGGTGCTCGACGGCGTCCGGATCGAGTACGAGAATCGTCGGGGTCCACGGCGCCTTGAACCGCTCGCTGAAGCGCTTGAACGCTTCACCATCGTCTTTTACGTGTACGCGCGCGGGCAGGAAATTCTCGTTGACGAGCCGTACCACGCGCTCCTCCGGCCACACCTCGGCATCCAGCCGAGCGCAACCACTTCACATGGGCGCGGCGCTGAAATCGAGCAGTACCGGTTTCTGTTGCGACTTCGCTTGCTTGAGAACCTCGTCCACGTCATGACGAAAATCGATTTTCACGGGCCACGCTCCCTTCCATGCAAACATAACGTGGCACCCCGGCGTCGTCTGTCGTTCAAACGATCACCTCGTGGCCGCCATCATAAGGGGCATGAAACCCCACGTCGCGCTGCTGATCGCCCTGGTTTCGCCGGCTCGGCCGTACCCGGCGGTCAAACCCGTCATTCAATACACCCTTCGAGTGGATAGCGCCGATCTCTCGGGTTGGGCCGTCGAGATCCGCCTGCGCAACATGCCCGACACATTCCGCCTCGCCATGGCCGCCCACCCCGAGTACGACGATCGCTACTGGCGCTATGTCACGGGATTTCGTGTCGAGCCGGGCAGGGCCACGGCCTCACGGGTGGACAGCGCGGTCTGGCAGGTCATCGCTCCCCGCGGCGAAGTGCTGGTGCGCTATCGGATCGCTCTGCCACCGCCGGCGCCATTACCGCGCGCCGCGTGGCGCCCGTTCCTCACGCCGACCGGCGGATTAGTCGGCGGTCCCCACGCGTTCATGTATGTCCTGGGAGCTGAGGACAGCTCGAGCCTGGTGTGGCTCGATCTTCCCGCCAGTTGGGAGATCACGACGGGGCTCACGCGGACCGCCGATCCTCGCACATTTGTCGCCGCCAGCGCCGACGCCCTCATCGATTCGCCGATGCTCGTGGGCCGTCTCCGCCAATGGCATTTCATGGCCGGCGGGGTGCCGCATCGCGTCACCTATTGGCCGCTGCCCGACGCGACGCCCTTCGACAGCACCGCGTTCGTCGCGGGGATCAAGACGATGGTCGAGCAGGCGATCACGCTCTTCGGCCGCGTGCCCTATCGCGATTACACCTTCCAGTTTCAGGACGGTGCCTACGGCGGGCTCGAGCACCTCAACTCCGTCAGCCTCGGCGCCCGCAGCGCGGAGCTGGCGCGCGATCCGAATGCCGTGCTGCCAGAGACGGCACACGAGTTCGTGCATACCTGGAACCTGATGCAGATCCGGCCGGTCGAGTATCGCGGTGTGGACTACCGTACGCAGCCGCCCGTCGCCAGCCTCTGGTTCAGCGAAGGGCTCACGCTGTTGTACGCCGACCTGTTGTTGCGACGGGCCGGTGTTCAGCTCCGCGATTCGACGCGCGCTGCGCACGTCGAACGGTTGATGGCGAGCTATCTCGGGAATCCTGCCTACGGACGCTTCTCCGCCGAAGCGGTAAGCCGCGTCGCCTACAATGCCGAACCGGGCGCCCTCGGCGATTACAGCGCCAGCACGCACCTCCAGGGTGAGCTGATCGGCACGATGCTCGACCTGATCATTCGCGACGCCACGCGCGGGCGGCGCTCGATGGACGACGTGATGCGGCTCCTGTTCGATCGAGTCTCGGCTGACGCCGCAGGCATTGACGGACGCGACATCGA
>Ga0193739_1000113_pt1 | contig 20722 bp, 19 predicted proteins | sample L2a2metaG_FD_144926 | JGI IMG/M metagenome (GOLD analysis project Ga0193739, IMG submission 144926) | Soil microbial communities from a riparian zone of the East river system, Colorado, United States - L2a2 | ecosystem: Environmental > Terrestrial > Soil > Riparian zone | place: USA: East River...
TGGCGTGCGCGATGGGCATGAAGACAATCACGGCATTGGCGATCAGCCAGTAACTGCTCAGGAACTTGGCGTAGTTCTCCCGCCGGGGATCCATTTTGGGAAGCACGTTGAACAGCACTGTGATCGCGACGATGACGAGCGGGATGATCGCGACCGCCCACCCGCGGCTGGAGAACCCGTCCGGCGTGCCGCGCAGACTCCAGTGCGTCGCGACGATGGGGGGCAGGCGCGGATAGGCCCAGACGGAGACGGCCACAGCCAGCGCGGCGATGACGAGACCGAACCAGCGGCTACGCATTGTTTCCCCCTCCGAAACGAGTCATGAAGTAGCGCACGACTTCCTGAAAGACGGTGGTATTGAGCCGATAGCGGATGAACTGTCCCTCCCGCTCCGTCGCGACCAGGTCCGCCGCCTTGAGGACACCGAGGTGGTGGGACACCGACGCGAAGGCGATCGGGAACTGCTCGGCGATCTCGCCCGCCGTGCGATCCTTTTCGGTCAGGAGCTCGAGGATCTTGCGCCGGGTTGGGTCGGCGAGCGCGCGGAACAGGGAGTCGTCCATTGGCATAGATATTTATACAATCGTCTAAATATGTCAAGGAAAGTTGACTAAATCAGCCCCTATCACAAGCTTGCACACCATGTCCGGCAGGGCCCTAGACCGCTCCGCCGCAGTACGGCGCGTACTGCGCGGTTTGCTCGTGGCCAACATCGCCGTCGTCATCGCCAAAGCGACGATCGGCACGATGGCCGGTTCCCTCGCCGTCATCGGCGATGCCGTCCACTCCTCCGTCGACGCTGTCTACAACGTCCTCGGCCTGATCGTCGTGCGCGTCGCAGCGCAAGCGCCGGACGCGGAGCATCCGTACGGCCACCGCAAGTTCGAGACGCTCGGCGCCCTCGGGATCTGCGTCGTCCTCTCCGTCACCTGCTTCGAGCTGGTGCGCAGCGCCATCGGGCGGCTCATCGCGGGCGGGCACGCCGTCCAGATCACGGACTTTGGGCTCGTGCTGCTGCTCGCGACCCTCGGGACCAACGTCTTCGTCGCCTGGTACGAAAACCGCCGCGGCCACGAGCTCCAGAGCGAGCTGCTGATCGCCGACGCGGCCCACACGCGCACCGACGTCTTCATCACGATCGGCGTGCTGATCGGCGTGCTGTTTTCGCGCCAGGGCCATCTGTGGGTGGATCCCGCCGTCGCGATCGTCGTGGCGCTCTTGATCGTGCGGGTGGCTTACAAGATCCTCTCGCGAGTCGTGCCGGTGCTCGTGGACGAGCGCGCGATTCCCGAGCCCACGATCCGGCGGACGGCGCAAGCGGTGGATGGCGTCATAAGCGCCTACGGGATCCGCTCGCGCGGTGGCAACATCGGTGTCCGCTACGCCGAGGTGACAATCGCGGTTGATCCCAACGCGAACGTTGCCGCCGCGCACGCGATTGCCGACGCGGTGGAAGAGCGGCTGAAAAAAGACCTGGAGCTGGAGGAAGTGACGGTGCACGTCGAGCCATGCTGACTTCCCTGCCCTCGATCAGCAAGACGGGTATGACGCCCGTGCGCCGGGCACCACGCTCACTCAAGCAGGAGTACCAGGAGTTCATCCTGCAGCGGCTCGAGGAATACAAGAACACGGTGCCGCGCGCGGACCTGCTGCAGATCGGCGACGAGGCGGTGCGCGAGCTGCAGGCCAGCGCGCAGGATCAGTATCTGCTCACCGAGGTGCTGCTGCTCGAACACGTCGATCGCATCATCGCTCGACGCTTGCGTCTTCCTTCGTTCCCGCGCTGGCGCCAGAAGCATCGCGCGCTGCGCGAAGCCCAGCGCGAGCCCACGCACTGGGGACTCGACCGCGCGCATCCGATCGTGCCGTGGGCCGCCCGGCTCGAGCCTGGCGACATCGTCGTCGTACTCGGCGCGGCCGCGCTGGCGGAAGCGTTGTTCCTTGCCGCGCACGACGCGGAAGTCTTCCTGCTGGATCAGGACCTGGGAGCGGTCGAGGCGGCCGAGGGACGCGCAGTTGCCGAGCAGCTCGGGGGTGGGGCGTTTCAGGCGCTCGTGATCAACTTTGGAAGCTGGTTCCCCGACCTTGCACCGTCGCTGGTGGCGATTGCGCCGGCGAGCCTGGGCCAGCTACGCGCCGAGCAGCGCGCGTCGCTGATCGCCGATCTTCAAGTCCGGACACCATCAGGCGGCGTGCACGTGGTGCTGCCGCCCCTCGCCGAGAACCGCGAGGTCATTCCACTCGCGCCGGAGGCGCTGCAGATGCTGTATCGCGGCTGGCAGGTGCAGGAGCGCGGTCGGCGGTCGAACCGATCAGGGTTTACGGCGATCAAGCCGCCGCGTCAGCTCGACACGGCGCAGCCGGCGTTGAACGTGTCGGATTGACGATTCGGGACTTCCCCACAAACCGTAACACGTTGTGCGACGCTACGTTGCACGCAAGCCGAGCACGGCAAGTTGCTTGCGTTACAACGTGGCGACCTACAACCCGTAACGGTGCGCCATGACCAGCCTTCCCTTGATGATCGACGATGAACCGATGGGCATCATCCTGCGGGCCGGCCAGCAGGTGTTCCGGCCAGCCAAGATTTGGGCGTATTGCTGGTTCGCCGATGAAGGAGAGAACGGCGATCACACGCATCGCCATCTCCCCGTTGACCCGAAGGTCTGAGCGACGCCCTAAACTGCTTCGCTTACCGACGTAAAACTGAAGTCTCGCACCACGAGGGGCGGCACAACGACCGCCGGCCCTCCCACGTCTCCCGACTCCGACGACGACACCCGCTCCGGACGGCCAATCGCGACGAGGTTGTTGAGCATCGTCACGGGACTCTCATTGAACCGGAAGTTGTTGACGGCATGGCTGACTTCGCCGCGCTCGATCAGGAACACACCATCGCGCGTGATGCCGGTAAACAGCAGCGTGCGCTGGTCCACGGGGCGGATGTACCAGAACCGCGTCACGAGTAGTCCACGGTCCACCGTCTTGATCAGCTCGTCGAGCGTGGAGGCCGCGCCCGCACCTTCCAGCCGGAATCCCCCCGCAAACGGCGCCGGCTTCACACCCTGACGCTCGGCCCAGAAACGGTCGTACGCGAGACCCTTCAGTACGCCGTTTTCCATCCAGACCGTGCGTGCGACTGGCAGCCCTTCACCTGTTAACGGCGACGTCAGGAGATCAGCATCCTGCGGGTCGGATGAGAGCGTGACTCGCTCATCCACGATTTTTTCGCCGATGCGGTTCCCGCCGCCGCGCTTAGAAAAGAAGCTGCGGCCTTCGTCGGCGGCGCGAGCATTCATCGCGAACGCGAGCAGCCCGAGCAGATTGCCGGCGGCGGTGGGCTCCAGCACGACGGTGTACTTCCCCGGCGCCAGCGTCGCCGCCTCGCGGGTGCCGTGCGCCTTGCGGATCGCCCGAGCCGCGAGGACCGAGGCCCCAGTTGCGCGCGTCCAGTCATTGTGCGCGGTACCCGCCCAGCCCGAGCCTTTTCCGTCCGGCGACCGCACGGTCATGGTGTGGACCGCGGTCGTAGACGCGTGATAGCCGAACAGTCCGGCAGAATTCGCGACCGCCGTAGCGCCCGCCACGCGGTGCACCAACCCCGCGGCCATGAGACCGGCCCGGTTTGCTGCGCTCGTGGCGGTGCGGACCGCCTCGGCGCGACGAGCGGCATCGAGATCAGCCGTGGTCGCGGCGAAGGCCGGGACGTCGCCGTACACCTGCGCCGGGAGCAGCGGCATCAGCTCCGGGTTTTCCGGCGCGAGCCGGGCCAGACGCTCGCTTGTTTCGACGGCGCGGGCGAGACCCGCCTCGTCGAGGACGTTCGTGCCAACGCTCGCGACGCGCTTGCCAAAGCGCGACGTCACCGTGACGGTCGCGTTGTCGGTGTCACCGGCCGTCGTCACCTCGTTGCGGGCGTAGCGCGTGTTGCCATTGGCGCTCGCATTGATGTTCACCTGGCAGCCGCCAGCCGTCGACAGACCGAGCACCCGTTCACTCAACTGGCGAGCCGCGGCGCGGGACAGACCGCTGAAATCAGCCACGATCCCTCCCGGTGTTGAGCACGTTGATGCCTTTGAAGCGGGCCGGTGGTGTGCCGTGGCTGACGGCGTTCGACTGGCCGGGCTGGCCTTTGCCATCGGTGAATGTGCCGTTCATCTGATACGATCCTTTGCCACCGATCATGTCCATGGCGTTCCAGAAGTCGGGGGTGCGCGCCTGATACGCGACGTCCTTCAGCATCCCCGTGATCTTGCCGCCTTTGACCTCATAGAAGACCTGGCCGCCGAACTGGAAGTTGTAGCGTTGCTGGTCGATCGAATACGATCCGCGGCCGACGATGTAGATGCCGTTGTCGGTCGCGGCAATCAGGTCGTCGAGCTTGAGGTCGCGCTCGCCTGGGAGCAGCGAGACGTTCGGCATGCGCTGGAACTGCACGTCGGCCCACGACTCGGCATACGAACATCCGTGGGACCGCGTGCGGCCGGTCAGCGGCGTGAGCGTCGCGACCTGGTCGCGCGTCGTCTGATAGTCCACCATCACGCCGTTCCTGATGATGAGATAGGTCTCCGGCGCGACGCCGTCGTCATCCCAGCCGCATGCCGATAACGAGCCGACCTGCGACCGGTCGCCCTGAATGTTCATGAACTCGGGGCCATAGCGCAGCTTGCCGAGCACCTGATCGGGCGGCGCAGCGAAGCTCGTGCCGGCATAGTTTGCCTCGAACGCGAGCGCGCGGTCGAGCTCCGTCGGGTGCGCGATGGATTCGTGGATCGTGAGGAACAGATGGTGCGGCTCGAGGATCAGGTCGTAGCGCCCCGGCTCGACCGGCTTGGCCGTCAGCTTCTGCACCGCCTCCTCGGCCCAGCGCTGCGCGTTGCCGGGAAGATCAGCCTTGAGCACCCACTCCCATCCCAGTCCCATCGGCGCGACTTCGGCCGAGTTGCGCGTTTCGAATAGTCCGCGCGTGCTGTCCACCGCGGTGACCGTCATCTGGGGGAAGCAGCGATACACATCCTGCACCGTGAAGATGTCGTCGGTCGAAGCATAGGTCTTCTGATCTCGGACGAACGACAGCGACGAGTTCACGAAGCGCGCGCCGGCGACCTTGAGCGCCTCGGCGTTGGCGCGCAGGAGCAGCGCCACCTTGTCCTCGATCGCGATGTCGAACGGATCGGTCTCGATCGGGCTGCGCCAGCGGCCGTCCTTCACCGCCGGCGTAGGAGCGAGCTTCACGGGACGGAGCAGCGCGCGGCGGTTTGCTTTGGCCTGCGCGACCGCGAGCCGCGCGACGCGATCAACCTCGGCGGCGGTCACGTCGCGACTGGCCGCGAATCCCCACGCGCCCTGCGCCAGGACCCGGATCCCGAAGCCGAAGCTTTCGCCGTCCGAGAGATTGGTGATCTGCTGCTCGCGCGTGTTTATCGATTGAAGTCTGGCCCGGGCAACACGAACGTCTGCGTACGAGGCTCCGGCACCCTTCGCGGAGTTGAGGGCTCGCATGCAAAGATCTTTGATGGAGGCGTCCGCCTGTGGCAGGCGAAGTCCCAAGGTCGACACCGCAGCGGCGCCGGCGGCAGTTTGCACGAACTCGCGACGGTCCATCATTGGTCTCCTAGCGCACAGTCATAAGAACAGTTGCACAGACGCCAAGTTGCGAAGTGGCTTCAAGCTGAAAGCTGCAAGCTTGGAGCCACTTTGCAACTTGGCGTCTGCGCAACTTCTCTTGGATCTTTGAACCTTGCAACTGTGCCCGCGCGGCCTATCTATCAAGGCATGGCAATGCTGACAATCGACGGGCGCAAGATCCCCGCCGACGAAGGTCAAACCATTCTCGATGCCGCGCGGGGCGCATCCATCGAGATTCCCACCCTCTGCTGGTACCCCACCCTGCCGAATGTGGGGAACTGCCGCATCTGTCTCGTCTCCGTCGAAGGCCAAGCCAAGCTGATCCCTGCGTGCGCGACCAAGGTCGCCGACGGCATGGTCGTGACGACGCAGTCGCATGCCGCCGTCGAGAACCGCAAAGGGGTTCTCCGGCTTCTCAGTGAGCGGTACCCGGCCATGAACGGCAGTCCGCGCAACGAGTTCGAGCGCTACCTCGTGCAGTACGACGTCGTCCCCACGGCCGTCGCCGACCGCGACCTGCCGCTCCGCTCGGGCGACGAGCGTCCCGGCGACCCGATGATCCGTCACGACATGTCCACCTGCATCCTGTGCACGCGCTGCGTTCGGGCGTGCGAGGACATTCAGGTCGTCGGCGTGCTGGACGTGGGTTTCCGCGGCGAGCACGCCGAGATCATCGTCGGCGCGGACGGCGATCCGGACAAAGCCGGCTGCACCTGGTGCGGCGAATGCGTCCGTGTCTGTCCGACGGGCGCGATCTTCGAGGTGATGCCGCGGCAGCGGTTCACGCCCGAGCAGATCCGTCATCCCGAGAAGGTCGTGCGGTCGGTCTGCCCGTACTGCGGCGTCGGCTGTCAGGTGGATCTCCACGTCGCCGACAACAAGATCGTCCGCGTTACCTCCCCAGACATCGAGCTGGACACCCCTAATCAGGGGTCCACCTGCGTGAAAGGGCGCTTCGGCTACGACTTCCCGCAGCATCGCGACCGGCTGACGAAGCCGCTCATCAGGAAGGCCTGGACCAAGGAGAGCGGCCGCTGGGTCTGGAAAGGCCCAAGGGGCGCCGAGCGGCGCGCCGGTCCGTGGCGCACGATCGAAGGCGAGGGCCGGCGCTCCAAGCCGGGGACTCCGCCTCGCTCGACGGGCAAGACCGTACGCGAGCTGCCGTTGCTCGAGCGCCTCGACATGGACATCCGCGATCGCGTCGCCACGCCGGCCGACTGGTACTCGCCGTTCCGCGAGGCCACGTGGGATGAGGCGCTGGAGCTGACCTCCCAGGAGCTGCTGCGCATCAAGGCAGCCCGCGGGCCCGATTCGCTCGCCTGCTTCTCGTCGGCCAAATGCTCCAACGAAGAGAACTACTTGATGATGCGGATGTTCCGCGGCGCGCTGGGCACGAACAACGTGGACCATTGCACGCGGCTCTGCCATTCGACGTCGGTCGCAGCCATGCAGCGTGCCATCAACACCGCGGCGGCGTCCGGCTCAATGCGCGAGATCGAGCAGGCGTGCGACGTCATCTTCATCGCGGGCGCGAACACGACCGAGTCGCACCCGGTGTTCGGCGCCGCGCTCAAGCGGGCGCATGAGAAACGCGCCACGCTGATCGTCGCCGATCCGCGGCGCACCGAGCTGGCCGGCCGGGCGGACGTCCACCTCCAGATGCAGCCTGGCACCGACGTCGCGCTCTACTCGGCGATGCTGAACCACATCCTGTCGCTGGGGCTGGAGAACAAGGAGTTCATCGCGGCGCGGACGCACGACTTCGACAAGGTCCGCGCCGCCGTTCAGCCGTACACGCCCGAGAAGGCCGCGAAGGTCACCGGCATCCCGGCGGAGAAGATCAAACGCGCCGCTGAGATGTACGCGCGCGGGCCCAATACCAGTTCCTTGTGGGCGATGGGCCTGACGCAGCACGCGAACGGCACCGACATCGTGACGTCGTTTCTCAATATGATGTTCGCATGCGGCATGATCGGCCGCTGGGGCGCCGCGATGCTGCCGATTCGCGGGCAGAACAACGTCCAGGGCGCGTCCGATGTGGGAGCGATTCCCTTCGTCTATACGGACTATCAGCCGGTGGGCGATCGCGCGGTCCGCGACCGGTTCGCCAAGACCTGGGGCGTGCCCGCGGAATCGCTGTCGCTCGAGAATGGGCTGATGGTCACCGAAGTGGTCCGGCCCGAAAGCGCGGTGCGCGGCATGTTCATCATGGGCGAGAACCCGATCATCTCCGACCCGGACATCGCCCACGCGGAGCACTGGTTCCAGGAGCTCGAGTTTCTCGCCGTGCAGGACCTGTTCCTCACGGAAACCGCGCGCTACGCCGACGTCGTGCTGCCCGCTGCGAGCTTCGCCGAGAAGACCGGCACGTTCGTAAACACCGAGCGGCGCATCCAGCTCAGCCACAAGGCGGTGGACACGCCGGGGGAAGCGCGCGGCGATCTCGAGATTCTGATTGACCTCACGAACCGGCTTGGCCTTCCGACCCCGTTCCGCAATGCCGAAGAGGTGATGCGGGAGATCGCCCGGGTCACGCCCAGCTGGGCGGGAGTTACCTATCCCAGGCTCGAAGGCGCGGGGCTGCAGTACCCGGTGCCGACCGAGGACCACCCCGGAACGTCCTTCCTGTTCGACCACGCGTTCCCCACGGCAGACGGCCGCGCAAGGTTCGTCCCCGTCGAGTACACCGACCCGGTGGAGCTGCCGGACGACGACTATCCGTTCGTGATGAACACCGGCCGCCAGCTCTACCATTGGCACACCGGCACGATGACGCGGCGCGCGAGTGGGCTGGACGCCCGCGAGCCAACAGCGATCGTCGAGATCCACCCGGCCGATGCCAAGGCGCTGGGCGTGCGAGAAGGCGAGCTCGTGCGCCTCACCTCACGCCGCAACTCGATGGTCACCGCCGCTCGGATCAGCGAGCGCGTGGCACGGGGGCAGGTCTTCGTGCCGTTCCACTTCCGCGAGGCGGCCGCGAATTTGCTCACCAATCCGGTGCTCGATCCGTACGCGAAGATGGCAGAGCTGAAAGTCTGCGCGATCCGGATCGAGGCGGAACGAGGACCGGCCAAACCCTAAGTCATGGACCTGGGCCTCTCCGGTCGCGTCGCCCTCGTGTGCGGCTCGACCCGCGGCATCGGCCGCGCGGTCGCGAAAGCTCTCGCGGATGAGGGAGCGCGGGTGGCGATCAATGGACGCACCAACGCCCCGTTCCCTGCCGACGTTTCCGTTCCCGAGCAAGCCACGGCGCTCGTGCATCGCGTCGCGGAAGAGTTCGGCCGGCTGGACGTGCTCTTCTGCAATGCCGGCGGTCCCCCCGCGGCTCCGTTCAACGACCAACCGGCCGAGGCGTGGGAGCGCGCGATCCGGCTGAACCTGCTCTCCACGGTTCACCTCTGCCGGGCCGCGGTGCCGATCATGCGGAAAGCGCAATGGGGTCGCGTGATTTGTCTGGTCTCGGTCGCCGCAAAGCAACCGCTGCCCGGCCTGATCCTCTCGACGACCGCACGCGCCGGCGTTCTCGGCTTTGCCAAGGCGCTGGCCGACGAGGTCGCCACTGACGGCATCACCGTCAACAGCATCTGTCCTGGATTTATCGCCACGGAGCGCATCGAGGAGCTGACCAAGACCAAGCCCGAGATGATGAAGCAGATGCTGGGCCAAATCCCGATGGGGCGGATCGGGACACCGGGCGAGCTTGCGGCTGCCGTGGTGTTCCTGGCCTCCGAACGGGCCAGCTATATTTCCGGCGCGGTGCTGCAGGTAGACGGCGGTTTCACACGGTCGATTTTCTAACCCGTCCCTCTTCCCCCTTCCCCCTTCCCGGCCATTCATGCAAGCGATCGTCAAAGAGAAACGCGCCCCTGGCCTGACCGTGAAGTCCGTCCCGAAACCCGCGCCCGGTCCCGGGGAGGTGCTGATCGCCGTGCGCCACGCCGGCGTGTGTGGGACCGACCTGCACATCGCCGATTGGAACGCATGGGCCCAAGGCCGCATCCACCCGCCCATCGTGGTCGGGCACGAATTCGCCGGAGAGATCGAGTCGGTCGGTGACGGCGTCACGGGACTCCGGGCGGGTCACCTCGTCACCGCCGAAGGCCACATCGTTTGCGGTCACTGTCTCCAGTGCCGCACCGGGAACAGCCACATCTGCAAGAACACGCGCATCATCGGCGTCGATCGCGACGGCGCGTTCGCCGAATACATCGCGATGCCCGCGACCAACGTGCTGACGCTCGATGGGGGAAACATCCCCACCGAAGTCGGTGCCATCATGGACCCGATGGGCAATGCGTTTCATACGGTGCTGACGGCTGAGATTCCCGGCAGCACCGTTTTCATTGTGGGCTGCGGCCCGATCGGCTGTTTTGCCGTGGGCATCGCCCGCGCCGCGGGCGCGACCAAGGTCCTTGCCTCCGACATCAACCCGACGCGTCTGGCGCTCGCTTCCCGCATGGGCGCGCACGTCACGATCAACGCAAAGAAAGACGACGTCGTGAAAACGGTCCTCGCCGAGACGGGCGGTGAGGGCGCGGATGTGGTGTGCGAGATGTCGGGCGTGCCTTCGGCGCTGCACCAGGCGTTCGCAGCCGTTCGGATGGGTGGGCGCGTACAGCTGCTCGGCATCCCGGACGGCGAAGTCCCGGTGGACTTTGCCAATGAGATCATCTTCAAGGGGATCACGGTGTACGGCGTCATTGGCCGCAAGATGTACCAGACCTGGCACCAGATGCGCCGCTTCCTCACGGGCGGCCAGTTCGACCCCCGACCCGTCATCACCCACAAATTCCCGCTTGCCAAGATCGACGACGCACTCGCCGCGATTCGCTCGGGTGACGCCGGCAAAGTCATTCTGGAGATCGTATGAGCTTCATGGGGCAGCTGCAGGACGAGTTGGCGGGGTTCAAGAAGGAAGGCGTCTACAAGCGACTCAACTACCTCGACTCACCGCAGGGCCCACGGGTGCAGATGGAAGGCCGCGGCGATGTCGTGATTCTCTCGTCCAACAACTACCTGGGACTCTGTGATGTCCCTGAAGTCGTCCAGGCGGGCAAGGCGGCGCTCGACCGTTGGGGCGCAGGCACCGCCTCCGTTCGCTTTATCTGCGGAACGTTCACCGTCCATCGCGAGCTGGAGCAGGCGCTCGCGAAGTTCGTCGGCTGCGAATCGTCGCTCACATACGTGAGCTGCTGGAACGCGAACGAAGGACTGTGCCCCACCGTCCTGAGCGAGCCCGACTTCGTCATCTCGGATCAGCTGAACCACGCGTCCATCATCGACTCGATACGCCTCGCCAAGGCGATCACCAAGTGCCAGTCGGCAGTTTACAAACATTCCGATATGGCCGACCTCGAGGACAAGCTGCGCGCCGCGAGTAGAGCACGCCGCAAGCTGATCTTCACCGATGGCATCTTCTCGATGGAAGGCGACGTCGCCAAGCTGCCCGACCTCGCAGCGCTGGCGCGGAAGTACGACGCCGTCCTCGCCGTGGACGACTCACACGCGACGGGCGTACTCGGCATAGGCGGCCGCGGTACGGCGGAGCACTACGACATGCTCGGACAGATCGACATCATCACGTCTACGCTCGGCAAGGCGCTGGGCGGCGCCGCGGGTGGCTTCACCGCCGGTCCGCCGGCTCTCACCGATTACCTGATTCAGCGCTCGCGGCCACAGCTCTTCAGCAATGCCCTGCCGCCGACCGTCGCCGCGAGCGCGCTGGCTTCGGTGCGGTACGTCGAGGCACACCCCGAGCTCGTGACTCGTTTGCATCAGAACGCGCACTACTTCCGCGAGCAACTGCTCTCGCTCGGCTTCAAGCCGCTGCCCGGCGAAACGCCGATCGTTCCCGTGATTCTGGGTGAGACGGCGAAGGCGATTCATATGAGCGAATTGCTGCTGGCCGAGGGGGTCTTCGTGACGGGATTCGGCTATCCCGTTGTTCCCCAGGGACATGCCCGTGTGCGCTGCCAGCTTTCTGCCGCTCATTCGAAGGATGACCTCGACTTTGCTATCCGTGCCTTCAAGAAGGTCGGCTCCAAACTCGGATTGATCTGATGACAGCACTTCTGCTTGTCGCTCTCATTCAAACCGCCCAACCGCCAAACCGCCCAGCCGAGTTTCTCGGGTTCGAACCGGGGGCTGACTCTCTGCTGGCCGATTGGCGGCAAATCAGCGGCTATATGAACGGCCTCGCGCAGCGCAGCCGGTTCGTGCGCGTGGACACGCTCGGTCGAACCACGGAAGGCCGACCGTTCGTGCTGATGACCATAACCTCTCCAGAAAACCAGGCGCGCCTGGCGGAGATCAAACGGTCGCAGGCGCTACTGGCCGATCCGCGCCGTCTGAGCGACGCCACGCTCGCCGACATTCGATCGAGACAACCCGCCGTCATCCTGATCAGCAACAACATCCACTCGGACGAGATTGGGTCGAGCCTGATGGGGATGACGTTCGCTTACCGGCTGGCGACCGACCCCGATCTGCGACGGCTGCTCGATTCGGTCGTCGTCCTGATGATTCCGTCCATGAACCCCGACGGCCTTGACACGATGGTCAGTTGGTACCGCCGCTACAAAGGGACGCGGTACGAGGAAGGCCGCCTCCCCTGGCTCTATCACAAGTACGTCGGGCACGACAACAACCGCGATTGGTTCATGCTGACGCAGGTGGAGACTCGGCTCGTCACCCGGATGCTGTATAAGGAATGGTTTCCGGAAATCGTGTACGACGTGCACGAGCAGGGGAGCAATCGCGAGCGGCTGTTCGTGCCGCCGTTCATCGACCCTGTAAACCCCAACCTCGATCCATCGCTGGTCGCCGGAATGAACCTGGTGGGGGCAACGATGGCGTCGGCGTTGTACGATGCGGGAATGACCGGCGTCGCGCACCAGCAGAGTTATGATCTCTGGTGGCACGGCGGCTTCCGCTCGACGCCCACGCGACACAACATGATCGGCATTCTCACCGAGGCGGCCAGCACCAACCTCGGCTCACCCATCTACCTCCCGCTCGATTCGCTCCGCCAGCCCGCACGCGGCGTCAACTATCCCGCGCCGTGGCCGGGCGGCACGTGGCACATCGGCGACATCGTGCGCTACGAGCTGATCACCTCCGAGGCGCTGGTCCGCCTCGCCGCGCGGGACCGGATCAACATCATCGATCGCTTCGTCAACCTCGGTCGGCGCGCCGTCGAGGCTGGTTTGGCAGGCGATCCATTTGCATACGTGTTACCGGTTGAACAAAGAGATCCAGGGAGTTGGGCCGCGCTGGCCAATATTCTCACGGCCGGCGGCGTCGAAGTGTGGCGCGCCGCCGAGGCCTTCACCGCCGGGGAGCGAAGCTACTCCGCAGGTTCGCTCGTCGTTCCGATGGCTCAGCCGTACCGCGCTCACGCGAAAGATCTGCTCGAGCCGCAGCAGTACACGCCGGCGAACGATCGTCCGCCTTACGACGTCGCCGGCTGGACGCTGCCCTACACGATGGGCGTGCGCGCGGACGTCGTGCGCGCGCCGTTCAGCGCCAACCTCGTCAAGGTCGACAGCGTTGTGCCGACGCCGGGAAAAATCGAGGGCCAAGGCGAGATCTTCATTCTGAAGAACCGGGCGAACGCCGAGTCGCGCGCGGTCGCGGCGTTGCTCGGCGCTGGTCAGTCAGTAACGATCGCGGGCGATAGTCTGATTGTGCGAGGCCCCAGGGCGCGCGCCATTCTGAGCGAGCACGCGGCGCGCCACGGTTTCACCGTCAGGGCCGTGCGAGCTGCGCCGACCATCGGTCAAAGAGTGACGCGCCACCGGCTGCCGCGCATCGGGTTGTACCAACCGTGGACCGGGAGCATCGACGAGGGTTGGACGCGGTGGGTATTCGAGCAGTATGGGATCAGCTACACGACATTGCGTGACAACGATCTCAAGAAAGGAGGGTTGCGGCAGCGCTATGACGTGATCGTCCTACCGGATGTAGAGGCTCAGACGCTTCTACATGGCTTGGACTCGACTCGCATTCCGTTGCAGTACGCAGGCGGAATGACTGAGCCGGGGGCGAACGCAGTTTCGGCGTTTGTTCGGGGAGGCGGGACGCTCGTTTGCCTCGATGGTTCAAGTAATTTCGCGATTGCACGCCTTAACCTCCCGGTGGTCAACGTTCTAGCCGGTGAGGCATCAGGTCCTCAAGTTTTGCGATTTTACGCCCCAGGCTCTATTTTCGGTGTGCTTTTGCGAGGGGTGGAGAGGAGGGGTAGCCCGATTACCCTCGGGGTGCCTGACTCCCTCGACATCTACTTCGAGAGTAGCGCCGCCTTCACCGTATCGGCCCCGGCAAGGGCCTTGGCGACGTATCCCCAGCAGCCCCTGCGGTCGGGCTTTGCCCGGTTCCAGGAACGGCTCGAAGGGAAGGCGGCGCTGGTGGAGGCTCCGGTAGGCAGCGGACGGGTGATCCTGTTCGGGTTCCGGCCCCAGTTCCGGGGGCAGACCCACGGCACCTTCAAGCTGCTCTTCAACGCGGTCCTGTTGGCGGCCCCCTAAAGGGGCCCGGAGGAGTCCCGATGAAGCGGCTTGTTCTCCTGGTGGGATTCGTAACCTTGGTAGCGAGTCCCGCCCTAGCGCAACGCGCGCAGAACATCGAGTTCGGCGCCTTCGGTTCGTACTGGCGGTTCGACCGCTCGTTCCTCATCAAGAACGGCATTGGGGGCGGCGCACGAATCGGCTACAACCTCAGCGACCGCGTCAGCATCGAGGTCACGGGCGACTACATTGCGACTACGAACCTGGCCGCGACGCAGGACATCACCGTCTCCACCGTCAGTGCCGGCCTCGCTCTGAACTTCCCGGTGGGCGACCAGTCGTCGATCCTAGCCTCGGGCGGCTACTCGCGCATGATCTTCGGGAAGGACCCCCCCTACGATTTCACGCAGCACCTGGTCTATGGCGACCTGGGCTTCCGCCTCTTCGTGTCACATCACGTGGCGGTGCGCGGCGATGTCCGCGCCCAATACCGTCCCGACAACCCATTCTTCAGTAACGCGTTCACGGGTGAGGTGCAGGGCTCCCTGGGCGCCTCCTACTTCTTCATTCCGCCGCAGCAAGGCCGCGGCTTCAACACGAACTTCCAGTGGTATTGGGGCGCGCAGGGCGGCGCGTTCGTCTCCAAGACGAATGTCCAACCGCTCGTCTACGACCCCATCGTCGGCGGCCACTGGCTCATCACCTCGCGCCGCACCGCCCTGTACGTCGCGTATGAGCAGGCGCTTTTCCTGGCCGACGCGAAAGCCGTGATCTTCGATCCCAACTCATCCAATTCATCGGTCGGCCCCAGCTTCCGCGACGTCACTTTCAACGATATGCGGCGGCTCATGTTCGGCGTCCTGGCGTTCCCGGCGCAGAAGGTGATCGAGCCGTTCGCCGGTGGCGGGTTCGCGCTGATGCAGGTCTTGAATCCGGTGATCGACTGCTCGGCCGGTTGCACACTCTCGGAAGCCACCGAAGCCGCGGACCGCGCGCACGACGCGTCCAGCCGCGCGTTCTTCTGGATCATGGGCGGTTTGCAGATCAACTACTCGAGCAAGCTGAACGTGTTCGCGCATTACATCCTGACCTCGAGCGCGGCCAACTACCTGATCGAGAGCAATACCCACACGCTGCAGGGGGGCGTACGGGTGAGTCTGGGGACGTCGAAAGAAGGGATTACCGAGCGGCACTGATCTCGGGAATCGGGGCTCGGGGCTAGGGCCTTCCGAGTCCCGAAGCCCGAGGCCCTAGCCCGGCAAAATGATGACCCGACGCAGGCGAATGATACCAATCATCGCCGGCGTCGGGTCAATACTTGTGAGAACCAAACGCGGCCTTACCGTGAGCACAGCGGTTTCCCTGACGAACCCTATCCGTAGTTACCGCGACCTGCGGGTATGGCAACAATCCATGGAGCTCGTGGAGTCAACCTATCGGGTCACGAAGAGCTTCCCCGACACGGAGCGCTATGGGCTCGTCAACCAGTTGCGTCGAGCTGCGGTGTCGGTGGCATCGAACATCGCGGAGGGTCATGCGCGCTCGACCGGGGACTACCTGCGGCACCTGCTCATCTCGAGCGGCTCGCTCGCCGAAATCGAAACGCAGTTCACTGTGAGCAACCGGCTGGGCTTTCTCGCTGATTCCGACGCCGAATCCTTACTGCAGGCATGCGACCAACTGGGTCGAATGCTGGGAGGCCTTCGCAAGAGCCTCAGATCTCGCCGTAGATCCGAGCCCCGAACCCCTAGCCCCTAGCCCCTAGACACATACGGCGAGTATTTGAGATAAAACCGCAACGGCCAGTCGGCTGCCTGCGTGATCCCGATGCGAGGCCCCGCGACGATATCCTGTTTGCGGGGCCTCGTGCCGTCCACGATGCGCAACCGCCCCCGCTGCAATGACACGCCGTTCAGGGCGCCCGTCACGCCCAGCGCCTCGCACAAGCGCGCGGGACCGGCACAGAGCGGCTCTTTGCCACGCCGCTGCCGCATCGTCTCGAACCCGGCGATCGGCTCCAGTGCCCGAATCAGTACAGCGGCCGGGAATCCTTGCGTCTCAGTGACCGCGTTCAGACACCAGTGCATTCCGTAGGTGAAATACACATATGCCGTTCCGGGCGGACCATAGAGCGGTTCGGTACGCGCGGTGCGGCGGTGACCATAGGCGTGGCACGCGGGGTCGTGCGGGCCGACGTACGCCTCGACTTCGACGATGCGGCCGGCCGTTTGTTCGCGGCGGCCGCCCACGTCGCTGACCAGAATGCGCCCCAATAGTCCACGCGCGACCTCTTCAGTGGGTCGCGCGTAGAACCTTGCCTGAACCGCGGTGCTTCTCACCTACGCCGTCCCTCCACCCCCACCTCCACCCGTCAACCCGCGCTTCACCTTCGACCAGAAAGACTCGCCATCGGCCGCAGCGGGCGCGACCGGAGGTAGTGGAGGTGCTGAACGTTCTGCGGGTTCTGGAGGCAGCGTCTGTTCCACAATCGGACGCGCGTTGTTGTTTGTGTCGGGGGAGTCGGACTCGAAGCGCCGGGGTCCGCGGCCCCGGCCACCACGACCACCCCGACGACCGCGACCGCGTTCGCCACGCTCGCCACGCTCGCCACGCTCGCCGTTCTCAGCCTGCCCGCGGCCTCTCCCTCGACCTCCTCGACCACCGCCACGTCCTCCACGCTCACTTCGCTCCTGCCCAGTTCCCGTAGATCCCACCGGAGGCGATTGCCCCGCTGGTGGTTTGGGGGGCAGGACGTCGCCACGAGGACGGAAGTTGGGATCCACCTCCACGACACCGATCCGCGGAATCTCAGGCGCCCCCCCCGCGGCGCCGCCTCGCGGGGCGCCACCGCGCGAGCCGCGGCGGAACCGCGCACTGCGCATTGGAATGCCGGGTGTCCCCGACGCGGAGGGTGTGCTATACGGCGGTGGCGGCGCCGAGGATGTCGGCATCGGGATGTCGTCCTCTTCCTCAAGGACTTCGGCCTTGGGAGAGGGGGGGGGCGTCGGGAAAATGTCCTCCGCCTTGTCTTCCTCCGGGCCCGTGATCGCCTGCTTCAGCATGCCGAACGCGTCACCGAAAGAGAACCCCGACTTCGCGGCAGCGGCGGGAGCGGCAGGCTCCGCCGGCGCTTCCTCCGACTCCGGCGCTGGCGCTGCAGGTTGTTCTTCGCGGTCACGAGCACCCCGTCCCCTTCCTCTGCCACGGCCGCCGCGACTGCGGGGCTTTTCATTCGCTTCGCTCATCGCGGCGAGCGCGGGCTGCGCGGCCGCGCCTTCGACCTGTGGGCCGAGCGCGATCTCGTACTGCCCGTTGTCGAGCCGGGTCAGCGTGATCAGGCCGCGGCGGGCCGCTTCGATCACGAACTTGCTGAAGCGCGAGAAACCGGCGTCCTTCTCGTCGAAGTTCGGGTCGATCTCCTGCATCACCTGCTTCAGGCGGTCGGAGCGCATCACGTCGTTGTGTGCCGTCATCTGCTTCACCGCTTCGACGACCAGCTCCCACGGATCGCGCTTCACGTATTCGACGTCGCTCGTCTTGGTGAAGCCGGCGAGCTCGTTGTAGGAGTAGTACTCGTCGCAATTCTGAATGAGCAGGTCGCTCGACGATTCGCGGATTCCCACACCGATGACGTACTTGCCGTATTCCTTGAGCTTCAGCACCAGCGACGAGAAGTCCGAATCTCCGGACAGGAGAATGAAGGTCCCGATCTCAGGGCGCGTGAAGACAAGCTCCAACGCGTCGATCGCGAGCCGGATGTCGGTGGCGTTCTTCTTATTGGCTCCGTGCGCCGGCGCGAAGATCAGATCGATGGAGGATTCGGAGAGGGGGACGATGTACTGCGGGTAGCGGCGCCAATCAGCGTAGGCGCGCTGCACGGCGACCTTGCCCCGGATGATCTCCGACTGGAGCAGGCGCTTCAGCTCGGTCTGCAAATCCGAGCGTATCGCCATGGTCACGTTGTCGAAGTCGATCATCAGCGCCGCATTGGGCGCGTGGGCGGGAGGTTCTTTGTGCGCGGGACGTGGTAAATGGTCATGCGCTTGCTGCGGTGTCATGATCTCTGTTCCTGCCCTGAGGCGGGACAAACTCGTAGCACGTTCCCCATGGAGAGGAAGTGAACGACGCTCGTCTGCTGCGTCGGGCTCGTGGTAAAGGCGTGTTTCGCCGTAGTTAAGGCTGGCAGGCTGCTGGGGAAGGTCGCCGCGTCACCCTGGCGCGCCGTGCGTGCTACCTCGACCCGATGCCGAGGCCCGCAAGCGCCGCCTGATGATTTGGCCCATCCGCCTGGGCTACTGCCAGACGTGTGAACAGTTGAAAATAAAAGAGTTGCGCCACAAACACCACTGGTAACGTTTTCGGACTCCTAAGGCATTGGTATCGTAGCTCATGGCGATCCCCGTGGAGCTGTCGCCCGCCGAGGCTCTGGCCAGCTCGGAGGCCCTAGGCGAGCTGTATCGCCGTCATGGGCCAGCCCTGTTTGAACACTAGCGGAGCTCCGGGGGGATAGGGTTGTCGGGCCGCTCATCGTCCCAGGTCGCGCTCGCGATCCACCAGCGCGCGCCGTCCCAATACAACTGAATACTGTTCACCCCGCGCCCCCGTACCGGACCGTTCTGCGTCGTGCGGTACTCGTAGGTGCTGAACACATGGGCGATGTTGCCGAAGCGCTTCGTGACACGATGCGTCTCCTGCTCGAAGAACCCGCCGTCCACGAACGCCCGGTTGTAGCGGGCGACGAACTCGGCGTGATCCATCACCGCGGCGACGGGACGTCCCTCGTGGACACTCATGGCAACGAAGCGAACTCGCGAAGTGTACAGTGTGCTGTCGCGCTGCCACTGCCGCGGCGTCCCCGCCGGACCGGAGATGACGTCGTAGAACGCCTTGATAATCCCGTCTATGGTGCCGACGTCCTCGGGACGCGGCGCCAACGATTGCGCGCCGGCGGTCGAGACGGCGGCCAACAACGACACAATAGCACAAGCATATCTCATGATCTGGGAACCTCGTGATCGGTCAGGACCGGCAGAAAGGGAACCCACGGGCCGACTTCGGCGCGGTACTGCTTGGCCATTACGCGCGCGACTTGGGCGATGTGTCCGAGATCGTGCACCACCCATGCGGCTAGGAGCTGCCGCAGCGTGACCGAACCGAGGCTCGGGTGGTCGCCGGGCAGGCCGAGCTGGGCCTCGCTGAGATTCCAGGACTCGAGGGTCCGGAGGTTCTCGGCGCGCAGCGTCGCAAACTCGTCGAGCAAGGACGCCAGCGTGCGCTTCGCGTTCCGCGCGCGGTGACGAAAGCGATCGTACGGCTCGAAGCGGCGGTTCTGCCCCTGCGCGAGGATAATCCGAGCGCGGGGCATCCAATCGGTTTCCTCGCCGTCAATCAAATGGCCAATGTTGTCGAACGGACTGAACGTGTCCGGACCTTCCGTGCCCCGGGCCCATCCCATACTGACGTCCCGCAGGAGCGCGCGGAGCGTGGCGGGCGTGCGCTCGAGGACCTCCATCGCCTGCGCGAGATTGAATTGCAAGAAAGAAAGTTACTGTCCCGGGGGTCTCGGCGGCTCGGGATCTCGTGGGATCCGCGCCGGCTCCCATGGCTCAGGAGGGCGCGGCTTCGGCGGTTCGGGGAGCTTGACTGGTCCTGGATCTCTCTTCAGCGGCGGCAAGTCCATGATCGCTCCACTTAAGGGGATGATTCGCCCTACGTATACCCGCCTCTATTGGAGTCGAAAAAGAGTATCTGCGCTCGGCGCAGCTTCAGGCGCGTGTTAGGCTGCGCTCGTCGCGATACTTTACATAGACGGTTCCAGCGGGCGGACGAGACGTTAACTCCGTCATGCCGAGTTTGAGTGCGATCGCTCGCGCCGCCTCGTTGCCTTCCTGGATGCAGGCGATCACGCGGTCGAGTTTCGCCGTGCCGAACGCCCACTCGAGAACCACCTGACAGGTTTGCTTCGCAATCCCGCGCTGTTGTACTTCCGATCGCAGAGCACACAGCAGCTCGAAGTCATCGGCGCCGGCCGCTTGCGACTTGACCAGGCCTGCAAATCCGAGACTCACCTCGCCCTCCATGATGGCGAAGAGATGGTGAGCCTGACCCGTCGCGGGCGTGGGGAGAGTCCCCACAAATTCCCACACGTCGTCTTGACGTTGCAGCGCGACCAGCAGGTCGTAGTGCGAATCAGTCAGCGGTCGTAATTCCATGCCAACTCGAATGAAACGGCGTAGTCGACCTAAACGCAATATTAGGGCGTCCCAGCTCGCCGCTCCGGCGTTTTCCAGAGGTCGATCGGCTTCGTCACGCCGGTCGGCCGGAAGGGCAGCGCGATCTTGCACCCCTGCCCGGCGGACGCATAGGCGGCATAAAGGACTTCTTGCACCATGCGTCCGGTCTCGCCGTCGGAGACCGGCGTCTCCTGGCCCCGCACGCAGCGCGAGAAATGCCGCATCTCCTGCGGGAAGCCGTAATTCCAGTGCTCCTCGAATACTGGATAGGTCCAGCCTTTGGTACTTGCCGCCTTCTCCACCGCGTAACCGAACCCCACCTCGGAATACGTCGGCAGCGCGTTACCCATCAGCATG
>Ga0193739_1000114_pt1 | contig 20615 bp, 20 predicted proteins | sample L2a2metaG_FD_144926 | JGI IMG/M metagenome (GOLD analysis project Ga0193739, IMG submission 144926) | Soil microbial communities from a riparian zone of the East river system, Colorado, United States - L2a2 | ecosystem: Environmental > Terrestrial > Soil > Riparian zone | place: USA: East River...
CGGAGCTGCAAGCCCAGCGCCCATGAACCGGTCGGACGTATCAACGGTGCTTGCCGGTATCTCCACTGTTACGTGGACCACTTCGTCGACGTCGTGACCGTCGAGCAGGGTCCGACGCTGGTGTACGGGATGTTCAAGCGTCAGGGCAAACTGACGATCCAGGATGAGCAGGACATCCTTGCGCCCGTCGAGCGGATGAAGGAACGGCAATGGGCCCCGCCGATCTGAACGACGACCTGCTACTCGAAGCGATCTGGAAGGTTCGCGACGAGACCGACGAGACTCGGCGTCTGGACGCCTGAACTCGCCGCCCGGGCGATCGCCCGCTTTTACCTCCGGGGGCGAGTTCAGGACGTTCAGCGCCTCGCTGACCGGGAACCGTCGGGGCGGGTCCGCTTCTGGCTGTCCGTCGCGCTGGCCAAGGCAGGAGGCTGGCGGCTTCTGGTGTGGGAGGACTGGGACCAGATCGATCTCGGCGACCCGGTCTCGCTGTTTGCCGACATTCGGGCGTGTGGTCCGTTCCCGATGGCCATGATCGAAGCCATCCAGGAAGCGGCCAGCAGGTCGTGGGTTCTCGCCGCGTTCCTTCCCAGTCGCGGTGCCACCATTCCTGCAGGGGGCGCATACTCATCGGCTGGAACCGCAGCCACACCGGATGACGAGTCCGAGCTCCCGGACGTCGACGCCGGTGCGGTCGTTAACGAACCGTCGGCGCCTGCACTCACACCGCCGACGCGTGAGGCGTACCCGCGCGTCGATGCGCCGGACGTCGTCGTTGTGGACGACCCGTTCGACGTCACGGTCGGCATCTCAGCGCGGCGCGACCGGACGCTCGTCGGCACAGGTGCCTTCGAGGTTCCGGAGGGCGACCTACGGCTCGACGTGATGTTGACTTATGACCCGCAGTCCCTGCGCCTCGACGGCGAGTCCCGGCTGTCGCTCTCGGTGACGCGCGATGATCCGTACCCGTCGGCGACCGTGCGGTTCACCGCCCTCGACGGCGACGACCTCGGGACCGAACGTCGCATCGGCGTGCACTACCTGCGCGACGGCGTTGTCGTCGGGATCGCGTGGCGGGTCGTCGTGGCGGTCCTGACACCGGACGAGGTGGCGAGCGCGCCGAAGCCACAGACCCGCGAGCGCGAGTTGCTCGACCTGACGTCGCTGATTGCCGAGGATGCTCCTGACATCGTGCTCGCCGTATTCCGGGCCGACTCGACGGCGCCGGGCCGCTACGTATGGGCCGCCTACCCGTCGGCGTCCGGTGTCGCGGTCCCCGACACCGAGCGGGCCAGGAACCTCGGCGACCCCCGAAGCTTCACGACCGACATCGGGCGTGAGGTCGCCATGTCCAACGATCGCTATGCGCTGTTCGCATTCCTCGTCGGAACGGGTCGCACGATCGGCGACGCGGTGCCGCCGGCCATGCGGGAGGCCATCCGAGAGACCGCGCAGCAGCCGGATCGTGCGGAGGCTGCCTCGGTGCTGTTGTTCACCGAGGAGCCGTACGTGCCCTGGGAGCTGGCGTCGTTCACCCCGCCGCTTGCGACGTCGTTCGGTGGCATGTCGCCATTCCTCGGCGCGCACGTGGCGCTCGGCCGCTGGCCCCTCACCGACACCCGGCCGAAGCCGGCCCCACGGCGGAGCGTCGAGGTGGTCGACCGCGCAGTACTCACCGCGAAATACGTCGGGGTAACGGGCTGGCCGCAACTGCCGTTCGCCGAGGCCGAGGCCGCCGCACTAGCGGAGCGCTACCCGCGGACCGAGGTGGTCGCACCCGTGTTCCGCGACGTGCTCAAATGCCTCGGTGGCGAGCCCGCCGCCGACGTGTTGCACGTCGCGCTGCACGGGCGGTTCGACCCGCAGGGTGTCGACCAGGGCTTGGTGCTGCTCGCGCCCAAGCCCAATGGCGCCTTGGGGCCGCAGTACCTCAAGCCGCAACACGTCGACTCCGTCGCGATGCCGCGGCCGACCTTCCTCTTTCTCAACGCCTGCCAGGTCGGGCAGGGGCAGGTCGCCCTCGGTGACTACGCGGGTCTGGCCGCGGCCTTCCTCAGAGCAGGGGCCTCCGGCGTGGTAGCGGCGCTGTGGAACGTCGAGGACGAGGTCGCCAGCCGGGTCGCCGAGGAGTTCTATACAGCCGTGTACAGCGGCGAAAACACGCCGTCGGTGGCCGAAGCGCTCCGGAGGATCCGCGCGATCTATACGGCCGACAACGTCGATGCGGGGACGGGCGCCAGTGCCACGTTCGTCGCCTATCAACTGTTCGGCCATCCGCGGTTACGGCTGATACCAGGACAGGGAGACGACCATGGCTGAGCTACTCGACCCAACAGGCGTCGCAGTCTCGATCGGCGGCGTCACACTGCGCACGCCGGGACTCGCCGGAACCGCGGAGGTTCATCACGCCGGCGGCTCGGGAATGCGAGCGGCCGAGGACGCGACGGTGGAGTTCCTCGACTCGCTCGAACGAGCAGGTGTCGAGGAGCAGCTGACGGTCGAGATCAAGGATCTCTGGGAGACCGACCAGGACACCGGCAGCAGGGCTGCGGGTGGCGACACTGACATCGAAGCCGAGGTGCCAGGGCCGGGGACCGGTCTGGGGCAGTTCCTGCTCTACACGGCCGAGGACGGGACGGTGAGCTGGCACCTACCGGTTGACGTGCCCCGGGACCCGGCCGCACTGGCGTCCCGCGGCGGCGACAGCCGCGTCTACCGGGTGCCGCGTTCCGTGGCCCCGATGGTCCAGACCGACGAATCCGGACACCGCGGCCTTATAGGCATGGTCGGCTCCAGACTCCTCAAGGTGCTCGTCTTCCCTGTCGTAGATCCCGTGCTGGGCAAGGTAGGCGACTACTTCGCATCGCGATGGGAGCAACGTCACCGGCGCAACGGGCTGCGACCGTTCGAGCCCGCGACCTATCGGCAGGCAGCCGGTGGCCCTCTGCCGGACTGGTCCACCCTGACCGCTGGACCGGCGCTGTTGTTCCTCCACGGCACCATGAGTCAGTCCCATACCGGATTCCGGCGGATGCCCGAGACGCTCGTCGCCGAGCTTCATCGCCGCTACGAGGGCCGGGTTCTCGCTCTTGACCACTTCACTGTCTCGGTCGACCCGACGGAGAACGTGCGCTGGCTGGCGAAGCAGCTTCCCGAGGGTCTCGGCATGACGGTCGACGTGATCGCGCACTCCCGTGGTGGCCTCGTCGGTCGGGTCATGGCCGAGCGCGGTCCCGAACTCGGCCTCGGCGGCGTCGTCGACGTACGCACGCTGGTCATGGTGGGTACGCCGAACGCGGGCACCGTTCTGGCCGACCCCGAGCACCTGGGCACATTGCTCGACCGGGTGACGAACCTCATCCAGCTGGTGCCGGACAATCCGGTCACTGACACAGTCGACGTCGTCCTCACCGTCCTGAAACAGCTCGCCGTGGGCGCGTTCGGAGGGCTCGACGGGCTGATCTCCATGGATCCGAACGGCAGCTATCTTCGGGAGTTCCTCAACCAGCCGACCACGACGGCGAGCACCTACCGAGCCGTCGCCTCGAACTTCGAGCCGGCGCAGGGCTCTCCGCTCGCCCGCACGGCTCGCAACGTGATCGTGGATGTCGTGTTCGGCAACAGCGAGAACGACCTGATCGTGCCGACCGAGGGCGTCTACCACGTCTCGGGACTCGACGGTTTCGCCCCGGCCGACCCGTTGGTGTTCCCCGCGGCCGCAGCCGTCGACCACAGCAGCTTCTGGGTCCAGGAGGCCTTCGCCCAGAAGGTTCTCGAGTGGTTGCCCCCCCGAGGTTGATTCCGCCTTGGTCGCCGGGCCGCTCTTGCCTTCGGTCCGGACGTGTGGGAGGTCGTGAAGGTTCTGCGTGAGATCGACGAGCGCGGACCGGCCGCAGTCGCCGCAGCAGCCGAGGTTCTCGCCCTGCCAGAGGCGAAGGTGTCCGAGGCGGCCGAGGCGGCTTGGCACGCCGAGCGGCGTCTCCTCGCGTGAGCGGCCACGGCCCGCGGTCGAAGTCCGAGGTTGCGTGGCCATGACCGATGACGAGTTGCTCGCCTACGCCGCCGGGCAGGGCCGCCGCATCGTCACCGAGAACATCAAGGACTTCCGGCGGCTGCTGTTGCGGGCCGACGAGTCGGGCCAGTCCACGGCCACGCTCCTGTTCACCAGCAGTCGCACGTTTCCACGGACCCGGCGCAACCCCGGACCGCTCATCGATGCGCTTGACGCGTGGCTGGCTGCGTCCGGCGCAGCCGACCGGCCTGCCGAGGACTGGCTCGGTCACGCGTGACGTTGTGCTTTCCACGCCTTGACGGCGGGTTCCGGCCCGGCCACGGTCGTCTGTAGGTTGGCCGGTTCTGGGAGGCGGTCGCATGTCCGAGCGAACCGTCACTCTCGACGTCCCAGCCGGCGCGATACACGGTGATCTGACCGTCCCCGAGCGTGCCCGCGGTGTTGTGCTGTTCGCACACGGCAGCGGCAGCAGTCGGCACAGCCCGCGCAACCGCAGCGTCGCGCACGAACTCCAGCAGCGCAGCCTGGCCACCATGCTGGCCGACCTGCTCACCGAGGCCGAGGAGAGCGTCGACGCTGACACGGGACGCCTGCGCTTCGACATCGGCCTGCTCGCCGATCGGCTCCTGGTCGCGACGCGGTGGCTGGGCCAGGAGCCGTCGACGGCGAACCTTCCGCTGGGCTACTTCGGTGCCAGCACCGGCGCGGCGGCGGCACTGGTGGCCGCGGCGATGATGAACGACCACGTATCGGCCGTCGTGTCCCGCGGTGGTCGCCCGGATCTGGCGGGGACCGCATTGGCCGACGTGCAGGCTCCAACCCTGCTGATTGTCGGCGGTCGGGACGACGTCGTCCTCCGGCTCAACGAGGCCGCGCTTGGCGAGTTGCGCGGTGTTCGCAACCTGGCGATCATTGACGGAGCGACGCATCTGTTCGAAGAACCCGGAGCACTCGACCAGGTCGCCCGCCTGGCGGGTGACTGGTTCGTCACCCACCTCTAGGCAGTGCCGGTCAGGTTTCGCTCCATCGGCTGGGCTGCGGCCAGGCGGGCGAGCGCGAGGGCGGCGATCAACAGGCCGAAGTCACGCAGGGCGACGTCGTAGAAGTCACCGAGGATGAGCAGGTTGACGATGATCCCGGCGAGCCAGGCGGCGACGAGGTAGCCACCCCACAGCGGGCGGATGGCGACGACCAGCCCGGCGATGATCTCGATGACGCCGACCGTGTACATGAACTGCTGGGGGGTGCCCGGGGTGATGTCGGCGACGAACGGGGCGAGGTACTGCGGCCAGTCGGTCATCAGGTTGAAGAACTTGTCCAGGCCGAACAGGATCGGGGCCACGGTGAATCCGGTCCGGAGCAGTGCGAACGCCTGCCGGGACGGGTCAGCGCTCAACATCGATCCGGTCGCGTGGGCGCGTGGCGTGTTGGTGGTCATGGTGTCTTCCTTCCTACGGGCCGCCGGGGTTGCGGCAAGATGATCAGTGTTCGACGAGGTGGACGAGATCGACGAGCGGCGTGTCGGAGTCCGCGAGTTGCGCGGCGTCGACCGGGGTTCCGGAGCGGATGAGCTCCTCGATGCGGTCGATGACGTCCCGGACATTGACATTCATGCCGGCCAGCACGCGGCGGTCGCGCAGCCAGAACGCGACGAACTCGCGCCGAGCGGTGTCGCCGCGAACGACGATCTGGTCGTAGTCGCCGGTTTCGGCGAAGCCGGTGTACTCCATGCCCAGGTCGTACTGGTCGGTGTAGAAGTAGGGCGTGCGGTCGTACGTGGCCTGGCCGCCGAGCATTCCGGTGGCAGCCACGGCGGGCTGGTGAAGCGCATTGGCCCAGTGCTCCACGCGGAGGCGCCGGCCGAGCCGCGGGTGGAAGGCATTGGCGACGTCGCCGGCCGCATAGATGTCCGGATCGCTGGTGCGCAGGTGCTCGTCGACGAGGATGCCGTTGTCCACGTCGAGCCCAGCAGCTTCGGCCAGCCCGGTAACAGGGGTGATGCCGACGCCCGCGATGACGGCGTCAGCCGGCAGCCTGGTGCCGTCGGCCAGCACCACGGCGCTGGCCTTTCCGTCGTGACCGGCGATCTCTGCGACGGTGACACCGAGGCGCAGGTCGACGCCGTGGTCGCGGTGGAGGTCGGCGAACACCTGCGCCATCTCGGCGCCGAGTACCCGCAGCAGAGGCAGTTCGGACCTCTCCAGCACGGTGACGTCGGCACCGGCCGCGCGAGCGGCAGCCGCGGTCTCCAGCCCGATCCAGCCGGCGCCTACGACCACCAGGCGGGAACCTTCGTGCAGCGTCTGCCTGATCCGGTCGCTGTCGGCCAGGCGCCGCAGATAGAGCACGCCGTCGAGGTTGCCGCCGGGAACCGGAAGTGGACGAGGCGTGGAGCCGGTCGCGATCAACAGCTTCGCGTAGCCGAGAGTCTCGCCGTCGTCCAGCACGACCCGGTACGAACCGGGCTGGACGGCGGTCACGGTGGTTCCCAGTCTCAGCTCGACGTCGTGCTCGTCGTACCAGGACGGCGGGTGGACATAGACCGTGTCCCGATCGGCCTTGCCGGTCAGGTAGTCCTTGGACAGCGGTGGGCGCTCGTAAGGGCGCTCGGTCTCGTCGCCGACCAGGACGATTGCCCCGTCGTGTCCCTGATCGCGCAGCGCCTCGGCGGTCTTTGCGCCGGCGAGGCTGGCGCCGACGATGACAAATGGTGCCGTGGTGGGCATAGGTGCTCACCCTTCCCGGGTAGTGGATGCATGGTGGGCCGTGGCCCGGAACCGGTCGAGCTTGTCTTCGAGCTGACCGCTGAGCCGGTCCCAACTGGCCTGGAATGCGGCCACCCCGTCGTCCTCGAGTTTCTGGATGACCTCGGGGTAGTGGATGCCGAGTCCCGCCAGGGCGCTCAGCACTTCGTGTGCCTGCGGAGCACGACCGTGAACGGTGTCACCGGTGATTCGGCCAAGGTCGGCGACCGCGCGCAGCGTCGCCTCCGGCATCGTTGCGATGGTGTCGGCGGTGACCAGTCCGGTGACATAGCGGGTGTCGTCGTAGGCCGGGTCCTTGACCCCGGTGCTGGCCCACAGCAGCCGCTGCGGCCGAGCGCCGGCGGCGGCCAGCGCCACCCAACGGTCGGATGCGAAGGCGTGCCGATGGCGCTCGACGGCCAAGTGGGCGTTGGCGAGGGCGACCTTGCCACGCAGGTGCTGGGCCTCCGCGGTGCCGATGCCGTCCAGCAGGGTGTCGACCGCTGTGTCGAGCCGGCTGACGAACAGCGAGGCGACTGAGGCGATCCGGGACAGGTCGCGCCCGCCCCGCTGCGCGGCCTCCATCCCGTCCAGGAATGCCTCGAGCACCCGGTCGTACCGGTCCAGACCGAACAGCAGTGTGACGTTGATGTTGATCCCGTCGCCGAGGCAGGTGCTGATGGCCGACAGGCCGGCAAGCGTGGCCGGGATCTTGACGAACAGGTTCGGCCGGTCCACCTGCTCCCACAGAGTGCGCGCCTCGGCCACAGTGCGTGCGGTGTCGTGGGCGAGGCGGGGATCCACCTCGATGGATACAAACCCGTCGCGGCCACCACAGTCGTCGAACACCGGCCTCAGCACTTCGGCAGCGCTCCGAACGTCGGCGGTGGTGAGTTGGCGCAGCGCCTCGTCGACGGTCACCGGCTGCGTGGCCAGCGCGCGCAGCTGCTCGTCGTAGAGGTCACCGGCGGCAATGGCGGCCGCGAAGATCGTCGGGTTGGTCGTCACCCCGGTCACGTGGCACTCCGCGACCAACCGGGCCAGGTCGCCGCCTTCCAGACGGGCACGGCTGAGGTCGTCCAGCCAGATCGAGACACCGGCTGCGGTGAGGTCGGCCAGCGGGCTGGTCACCGGGCGCTCCCGCCGGTTACCGCCAGCGCGAGGAACTCGCCGCGGGACCGGGCGTCGTCACGCAGCTGCCCGTGCAGCGTCGAGGTGACCGTCGTGGACGCCGAGGCACGGACGCCGCGCAGGGTCATGCACATGTGCTCGGCCTCGACCACCACGCCAACACCGCGCGGCGCCAGGTGCGTCTGCAGCCAGTCGGCCACCTGCTTTGTCAGCCGCTCCTGCACCTGCGGGCGACGGGCGAACAGTTCGACGACGCGGGCGAGTTTGGACAGGCCGAGGATCCGCGCGCCTGGTAGATACCCGACATGGGCGGTGCCCACGAAGGGCAGCAGGTGGTGCTCGCAGACCGACTGCACCGGGATCGACCTGGCCAGCACCAGTTCGTCGTAGCCCTCGTCGTTGGGGAACGTCGTCAGCCTGAACGGGCGCGGCGCCAGCATCTCTGCGTACGCGGCCGCCATCCGCCGCGGAGTTTCAGCGAGGCCGTCCGCCTCCAGGTCCAGGCCCAAGGCGCCAAGGAACCGCGCGGCCGCATCGGCGGCGGTCTCCAGGTCGACCGGGGCCGATTCCGGCACCACGCGCAACACGGGGCGAGACGGCCAGGCGCGCTCCGATCCGATCTCTGCGATCGGGAAGGCAAGGGCCTCCGATTCCACTCCCAGACCACTCACCGGCGGTGCCACCTCTCTTCGAGCATTTTCACTAATCATCCTTAGTCTAAATCTCAGCACACTGTCAAGTCCTGGCTGTTGCCTACTTTTGGAATACGTGTATTGGTGTAACCTCATGGCATGAGCGAATCTCAGCCCGTGGCCGCAGTGGCGGCGCTCGCGGAAGACTCGCGCAGGATCATGTACGACTACATCCGCCGGCAGGCCCATCCGGTGACGCGGGACGAGGCCGCGGCGCAGGCGGGGATCTCGCGCAAGCTGGCCGCCTTCCACCTGGAGAAGCTGGTCGAGGCCGGCCTACTGCACGCGGAGCAGCAGGCACCGCCCACCGGAGCGCGCCGGGGCCCGGGCCGCGTGCCGAAGGTCTATCGGCCCACCGACACAGAGCTGAGCGTGTCCATCCCCGAGCGGCGGCTCGACCTGCTCGGTGAGGTCCTCGTCGACGCCCTTGCCGCCGAGGCCGCCACGGGCACGGCCAGGGAGGCTGCTCTGCTCGGCGCCCGGCGGCGCGGCATCGAGCTCGGCACCGCAGAACGTACCGAGCGCCGCCTGAACCGTACCGGTGCCGAACGGGCCATGCACCTGGCCTGCGGCGTGCTCGAGCGCATCGGCTACGAGCCCTACAGTGACGACGACCGGTCCGTCCGCATGCGTAACTGCCCGTTCCATCCCCTCGCCGCCCGCCAGCGCGATCTTGTGTGCGGGATGAACCGCGAGCTGATCGACGGACTGCTTCGCGGTCTGGGCAACAGCACGGTCGATGCCGCACTCGCTCCCCGACCGGGTGAGTGTTGCGTGGAACTGCGTGCATGACGGCGCAGTCGCCATGGTGAGCAAGCCGGACGTTCGGCTTCGCCGGGTCTACGACGAACCGTCCGACCAGGACGGCCACCGGGTGCTGGTCGACCGCATCTGGCCGCGCGGGCTGACCAAGGCAAGGGCAGATCTCAGCGAGTGGTGCAAGGAAGTCGCACCGTCGACTGCGCTGCGAAAGTGGTACGGCCACGACCCCGCGAAGTTCGAGGAGTTCAGTCGCCGCTACCGAGCCGAGCTCGAGGAACCCGAGCGGGCCGACGCACTGCAGCACCTGCGCGACCTCGCCGACCGCTACCCACTGACGCTTCTGACAGCCACCAGGCAACCCGACATCAGCGAGGCGGCCGTTCTCGCCGACCTACTACGCGGCTGACGCTCAGGTGAAGAGGCTCACGCCGGCCGGACCCCACGAGCAGCCCGGCGACGATGAGCAACGCCGTCCCCGATTGACCTGGAGGGCACGGTTGTCTACGTTCGTCAGGAGAACATGCGTCCGACATGCGAACACAGCGGAAAGTGCGCCGGACAAGGAGCCCAGGAGACTGCTGACCGATGGCTGACTTGGTCTCGTTGGTCGAGGGGATCGCCGAGCTCGTCCACGACGGCGACACGGTCGCCCTCGAGGGCTTCACCCACCTGATCCCGTTCGCCGCGGGTCACGAGATCATCCGGCAGAAGCGCCGGGACCTCACCCTCGTCCGAATGACTCCGGACATCGTCTACGACCAACTCATCGGCATGGGGTGTGCCCGGCGGCTGGTCTTCTCCTGGGGCGGGAACCCTGGTGTCGGCTCGCTGCACAGGTTTCGTGACGCGGTGCAGAACGGCTGGCCGGGCCCGCTCGAGATCGAGGAGCACAGCCACGCGGGGATGGCCAACCGCTACGTGGCCGGTGCCTCCGGCCTCCCGTTCGCCGTCCTGCGCGGGTACATGGGAACCGACCTGATCGAACGCTCCGACGAGATCAGGCCGATCACCTGTCCTTTCACCGGCGAGTTGCTCACCGCGGTGTCAGCCCTTCGTCCGGACGTCACGATCGTGCATGCACAGCGCGCGGACAGCTCCGGGAACGTCCAGATGTGGGGGATCACGGGCGTGCAGAAGGAGGCCGTCCTCGCGGCGCAGGCCTGCCTGGTGACGGTTGAGGAGGTCGTCGACGAGCTCACGCCGGCGCCCGACCAGGTGATCCTGCCCACCTGGGCGGTGACGGCCGTGGCCGAAGTGCCCGGAGGGGCGCACCCCTCCTACGCGATGGGCTACTCGGTGCGCGACAACGACTTCTACGTGGCGTGGGACGCCATCAGCCGCGACCGCGCCACGTTCGTCGAATGGATGCAGGACAACGTCGTCACAGGGAGCCTGGTGTGACCTCGACCTGGAGCGCCGACGAGATGATGACGGTCGCCGCCGCAAGGATCCTGCGAGACAACACCTCCTGCTTCGTCGGCATCGGGCTGCCGAGCACCGCGGCGAACCTGGCCCGCTTCACCCACGCGCCGGGACTCGTGCTCGTGTACGAGTCCGGCTGCCTCGGCGCCAAGCCCGATCGGCTTCCGCTCTCGATCGGCGACGGCGTCCTCGCCGAGACGGCCGACGCCGTCGTCGGCGTGCCAGAGGTCTTCAACTACTGGCTGCAGCCGGGGCGCATCGACGTCGGCTTCCTCGGCGCGGCACAGATCGACCGGTTCGCGAACATCAACACCACCGTGATCGGCAGCGACTACGACGACCCCGAAGTCCGCCTGCCCGGCGCCGGCGGCGCGCCGGAGATCGCTGCGTCGTGCCGTGAGGTCGTGGTCGTCGTCCGCCAGAACCGGCGCACCTTCGCCGAACGGGTCGACTTCGTCACCTCGGTCGGCTTCGGCGCGGGCCCGGGGCACCGGGAGCGGCTGGGCCTGACCGGGTCGGGGCCGCGCCTTGTCATCACCGACCTCGGCATCCTCGAACCCGATCCGGTCACGGCTGAGCTCACCCTGACCCACGCGCATCCCGGAGTGCGGATCGACCAGGTTCGCGCCGAGACGAGCTGGGACCTCGCCGTGTCCGGCACCATCGCCGTGACGGAGCCGCCGAGCGAGCACGAGCTGGCGACGCTGCGGGCGCTGGAGGCGACGACGCGTCGCATCCGGGGCGCGGCATGAGCGCCGTAGCCTTGGGCCCCGGGCCGCGAGCTGTGGCGCGGGCATCCGACGCGACCGTGCCGAAGGGGGTGCGCCGATGACCGGCCGGGTGGGGGAGCGCGAGCCGGCTTCGCGCGGCACCGACTTCGTCAAGTCGCTCGAGCGTGGGCTCGCCGTCATCCGAGCGTTCGACGCCGAGCACACCGCCCTGACCCTGTCCGAGGTCGCCCGCTCGACCGGCCTGACCAGGGCCGCCGCACGCCGCTTCCTGCTCACCCTGGTCGAGCTCGGCTACATGCGCACCGACGGGCGGCTGTTCGCGTTGCGCCCGCGAATCCTCGAGCTCGGCTACGCCTACCTGTCCAGCCTGAGCCTGCCCGAGGTCGCGCAGCCGCACATGGAGACGCTGGTCGCCCAGGTCCACGAGTCGTGCTCGGTCTCGGTTCTCGACGGCGACGAGGTCGTGTATGTCGCGCGCGTGCCGACCAAGCGCATCATGGCCGTGGCCATCAGCGTCGGAACCCGGTTCCCGGCGCACGCCACCTCGATGGGCCGTGTCCTGCTGGCGCACCAGCCCGCCGCATGGCTCGACCGGTACCTCGCCACGACCGAGCTGCGGCCACTCACCCGCCGGACGGTCACCGACCCCGGCAAGCTGCGCGGCATCCTCACGCGGGTCCGGGCCCAGGGGTACGCGCTCGTCGACCAGGAGCTCGAGGAGGGCCTCCGGTCGCTTGCCGTGCCCATCCGCAACGGCACCGGGCTCCCGGTCGCGGCGATGAACGTGTCTGCGCACGCCAGCCGGGGTACGTCCGAGTCGATCCGCAGGGAGCTGCTTCCCCCACTCAGGGATGCAGCCCGACGGATCGAGGACGACCTCCGCGGCAGTGCGGCCGCGGCCACCGGGTCGATCTGACCATGCTTGACGGCGAAGGCGGGACGATGACCCAGGGTGATCCGACCTTCGACGATGTCGAGGACGTTCGCGCCCGGCTCGCCGGTGTCGGCTACCTGGCCGACGACGCCATCGCCACGACGGTGTTCCTCGCTGACCGGCTGAGCAAACCGCTGCTGGTGGAGGGGCCCGCGGGCGTCGGCAAGACCGAACTGGCCAAGGCCGTCGCTGCGGCAGTCGGGGCGGGGCTGGTCCGGCTCCAGTGTTACGAAGGGCTGGACGAAGCCAGGGCGCTCTACGAGTGGAACTACAAGCGGCAGCTCCTGCGCATCCAGGCCGCTCAGGCCGCCTCCGAGGACGTCCGGTGGGAAGCCGTCCAGGACGACATCTTCTCCGAGGAGTTCCTCCTCGCCCGGCCGCTGTTGACGGCGATCCAACGCTCCGAGCCCACCGTGCTGCTCGTCGACGAGACCGACAAGGCGGACATCGAGGTCGAAGGCCTGCTGCTCGAGGTGTTGTCGGACTTCCAGATCACGGTGCCGGAGCTCGGCACGGTGACGGCCGTACGGCGGCCGTTCGTGGTCCTCACCTCGAACGCCACCCGCGAGCTGTCAGAGGCGCTCAAGCGACGCTGCCTCTACCTGCACATGGACTACCCCGACGCCGCGCGCGAGAAGGCGATCGTGCTGGCCCGAGTGCCCGAGGTCGCGGAACGTCTGGCCGAGCAGGTGGTCGCCACGGTCCGGGCGCTGCGTGCCATGGACCTGCGCAAGCCGCCGTCGATCGCCGAAACGATCGACTGGGCCCGCACGATGCTCGCGCTCGGTGTCGACACGCTCGACGAGACGGTGGCCGCAGCGACGCTCGGTGTCGTCCTCAAGCACCGAGCCGACCAGGACCGCGCTGCTGGTCAGCTGCACCTGCCGCAGCAAGCCTGACCGACCCCGGGGCGCGAGCTGCGGGCGTGTTCCGGCTGCGGGCACCAGTCGCGTGCCATGCGACGAGCGCCGGCAGATTTCCGGCCGATAGCGGCAAGCCTCCAATTTGCGACAGCCTCCGGGGCGATACCAGCCTCATGCGGCTTCGGCCTGATCTCACATCGATCAAGGCGAGTGTCAGCGACCTCCGACGACGTCGTTCGAGGTGGGCAGGTCGACGAGCTCAGGGTTGGCCAGCCGGACTAGGCGATGCGGGCGACACACTCGGCGAGCTGGCGCAGGGTCGACACCTCGAAGACGTCGGTGCAGTACATCTCGTAGAGGGCGAGGTCGGAGTCGGCGAGATCCCACTCCGCCCGCGGCTCCGGATCGAGCCAGTACAGGCGGCGCGACCTGCGGCCCAGCTCGGCCATGGCCGGCGCCGCCGGCCTCCGGTCGTGCGAGCGGGCGTCGCCGCAGATGATCACCGTGGACTTCGGGCTGACGGCGTCGGGCCAGGCCCGGAGGAAATGCTCGAAGGCGAGCGCATAGTCGCTACGTCCGTCGCGCGCCATCAGGCCGCGGCGGTCGAGCAGGTGACGGGGGTCGAGTACGCCGGGGGACGACTCGAGCAGATCGGTGATCTCGACGATGCCGTCGACGAACACAAAGGACCGCACCCGTCGGAACTCCTGGTGCACTGCGTGCAGGAGCGCCAGTGTGAACGGCGCGAACTGGGCCGTCGAGCCCGACACGTCGCACAGGACGACGAGGTCGGGCTTGGTCGGGTGGCGCCGCTTCAGCACGATGTCGATCGGAACTCCCCCCGAGGCGATCGAGCGGCGCAGGGTGCGGCGCATGTCGAGCGTGCCGTGGCCGCGGCGACGTGCCTTGCGACCCAGGCGGGTCGCGAGGCGGCGGGCAAGTGGCCGGACCGTGCTTCGCAGGGCCGCCAACTCGTCGGGCCCTGCTCGCAGCAATGGTGTGTCCTCGAGCGCATCCGGTTGCGCCGGTGGCGCTCCCACCAGGTCGCCGAGCGAGGCGGCGACCAGTGCCTCGATCCGGCGGCGGATCTCCTCCATCCGCGCGTTCGCCTCCGCAGCACCGACGTTGCGCTGCAGGGTGTCGGCCCCTGGGTCCGGTTGCAGGACGCGCCGGAAGAGCCGGGCGAGGTCGACGCCGCGCAGGACCCGCTGGACGTGGTGCTCGACCGAGCGTCCGTCCGGTTCGCCGGCCCAACGGTCGACGGCGTCGTCGAGCAGCCGGTCCACCTCCGCGTTGTCACCGGCGGTGATCGCGTCGGCGAGTGCGTCAGTGGTGTCGTCGCCGCGAACGACACGGGACGACCGCCGGGGCCGGACGTCCGGGTCGCGACCGGCCCGGTCACGCGGTCGGAGGAACACGGCTTCGAACGCGAGGGCGAAGACGTCGTCGTGCGCCGGATCCTTCACCAGGCTCGCCCGCAAGGCCGCGCGCACCTGCACCCGACGGCCGGGGTCGACCTGGGCGAGGGCGCGGACCGCGTCGATGGACTCGCCGGTCGAGACCGGCAATCCGCCTTCGCGCAGCCGGCGGGTCAGCGCGAGCACAGGGCCGAGCACGGTGGACGGTAACCCCGGGGTGTCGTACGCTTCGCGAACGATGGTCCGCATATCGAACAGCTTAGGGGGCGTCGGATGCCTGCGCCAGAGGTCCTGTTCGACCTCGGACTGACGCTCCATCCCGAACACGACCCATCCGCTCAGGACCACGCGGCCACCCTGGCCGTCCGCTTGGGCTACGCGGAGGTGTGGTTGCCCGCCGGGGGTGAGTACGGGTGGCCCCAGCCGGGCCGGTTGGACGCCCTGGGCGCGGCGGCGGGCAGCGCGCGGGTCGGCCTGGTCGTGACAGGGGAAGCAGCCGGGGTCGCCGCCGCATTGCGGTCCGGCCACGGCGGTGGTGCCCTGCTCGAGATCGAGGGCGCGTCGGACGACCTCGTCGATGCGGTCGGTGGAGCGGCCGCGTGGCGCGAGCGGGTGCGTCTGCCCACCTTCGATCCGGCCGCAGCGGGCACGGTCGTCGCGGCGGGTAGCCGGGCGGCGGTGCTGGACGGCGTACGGGCGGCGGTCGCGGACCGAGCAGCCGCCGGGATGCCACGGGACCGTCACCAGGTCGTCGCAGCCGTGCCGGTGTCGATTGGCCGGACGTACAGCGAGGCCGACGCGCGGGCCCGGCGCGACCCCCGCCTGTCCGGCGAGCACGACCCGCGCAAGGGCGGCCTGTTCGGCACCCACGAGCAGGCGCAGACCCAGGCACTCGACCTGGCTGCGGCGGGCGTGGACGTGGTCCGGGTGACGGTGGCCGACGAGGTCGACGTGGCCGATCTGCTGGCCCAGGTGCGCTCTCTCGTGGTGGGGGCGACTCCCATCCTGCATGCTCGGCGGACCTGAGCTCGCCGCCGGAACTACCCCGTCGGGCTGTTGACATCCGATGGGCCCGGCCGGAGGATGAGCGTGTTCACTGGGCGAATGAGTGTTCGCAGATCGCACACGGCCGGAGATCGTCGAGCTCGGGAGGCACACGGTGAGTCAGGGTGTTCGGACGCCGTCGGGGGCCTTCGAGGCCGAGACGTACGTGACCAAGCTCGGCTCTCTCGCCGCCTACGACAAGGGCGGCGTCGAGATCATCAACGACGATCCACGTCACTACGCGTTCTCCAACGTGTTCGAGGTCGCGGCCACCTCGAAGCCCTACGAGAAGGTCGCGGTCGCCAAGAACATGGAGTACGTGCTCGAGGCCATCAGAGCCGAAGGCGTCAGTGCCTGGCGCACCGCCGCCCATGACGAGTTCGCGCTGGTGCTCGACGGTGAGGTCGTGATCGACTTGATCAAGCTCGGCGAGTCGCCGTTGGCGGCCGACGCCGCCGGCTCGGTCGCACTCGACGGCGAACCCGACGGCCCGCGCATGGGCAGGCTCACCTGCCGGCGGGGCCACCAGGCCCTGCTCCCCGCAGGTGCCGCGTACCGCTTCACCGCGGCGGAGCCGTCGGTGATTCTGCAGCAGACGGTCGCCGGCCCGGACACGTTGTACCGCTGGGCCGAGATCTGCCAGACCCGTTGACTGACGATCGACGAACCCGAGGAGCGAGCAGCCGATGAGCGTCGAAACCGCACCCAGCGTCGAGGTCACGTCGACCGAGGCCAACGCGCATGGTTACCGCGAGTTCGCCCTTGGCGAGTTCCGGTTCCGGCGCGACGAGTTCTTCGCGTACATCTCCTGGCCCACCGGCTCTCACATCATGAGCGTCGACGCATTCCTGCGCGCGCTTCAGCGCGATGTGGCCTGGGACTTCTTCTACGGCATCGTCAACTTCGACGGTGTCTTCGGGACCATGAACCACTACGGCACGGTCGACATCTTCGCCGGCCGCTACAACGACGCGTACCGCAAGGCGGAGCTCGACTACTACGAGAACATCGAGACGCCGCTCATCCGCGAGACGTTCAAATCCATGCTCGACGAATGGACGAACGACGGGTTCGACCCATTCGCCTCGCCGCACGAGACCGGGTCCGCGTTCGGTATCCGGCACGGTTCCAACACCGAGGCGATCACCCGACGCCGGGTGGCGGCGCAGCGCATGGTCAACGTGCCGGGCGACGAGGAGCTTCGCAACGACGACAACGGGCACCCGATCAACCGCATGTTCGCCGACGTTTCCCAGGACGAGCCCGACATCGAGGTCGAGCCCGGGTTCGAGGGCGAGGTGGCGGCGTACAGCCTGTTCGCCTACCTGTCCCGATCCCAGGTCACCTGGAACCCGTCCGTGGTGAGCGTGTGCAAGGACAGCCTGTTCTGCCCGACGACCGAGGAGTACATCCTCCCGATCATCCACGGCAACGACCGGGTCGAATGGTTCGTCCAGCTCTCGGACGAGATCTACTGGGAGGTCGAGGACCGCGATGCCGGAGGGGTGCGCGCCCGGGTCGTCATGAAGCCCGGCGACGTCTCGGCGATGCCGGCCGACATCCGTCACCAAGGGTATGCACCCAAGCGGTCCATGCTCCTGGTCTGGGAGAACGGCTCTCCCGACCTCCCGGAACTCATCGCCAGCGGCAAGACGCCGACGTACCCCGTCGAATTCTGACCTCCCGGCGAGCCGGGACATGCAGACGAGGCTGTTCGTCGGCGGCGAGTTCGTCGACGCCGTGGACGGCTCGACCCTCGAGGTCCGCGATCCGCACGACGGCAGCCTGCTGGCTGAGATCGCCGAAGCCAAGGCCGACGATGTCGACCGGGCAGTCCAGGCGGCGGCGGCGGCCTTCGACGACTGGCGGCTCACCCCGGCCGCCGACCGCGGTCGGCTCCTGCTCCGACTGGCGGACGCCATCGAGGCGGACGCGGATTCGCTGGCGCTTCTCGAGACCAGGGACACGGGTCACCCGCTGCGTGACACCCGTGGTCTCGACGTGCCCCGCACGGCGGCGACCTTCCGCTATTTCGGCGGGATGGCCGACAAGTTCCAAGGCTCTGTGGTTCCGGTCGAGCGCGGCTTCCTCGACTACGTGATCAGGGAACCGCTCGGCGTGATCGGGCAGATCGTGCCGTGGAACTTCCCGGTGATGTTCACCAGCTGGAAGATGGGCCCGGCTCTGGCCGCTGGGAACACGGTGGTGCTCAAGCCGTCGGAGCTCACGCCGCTGAGCGCGCTTCGCGTCGCCGAGCTCGCCGCCGAGGTGGGCTTTCCCGCCGGTGTCGTCAACGTCGTCCCCGGTTACGGGCAGCTCGCCGGCCAGCGGATCCTGGACCATCCCGACGTGGCCAAGGTGTCGTTCACCGGCTCCACCGACATCGGACGCCGGGTCGTCACCTCGAGTGCGGCCAGCCTCAAGCGGGTGCACCTCGAGCTGGGCGGCAAGGGCGCCAACGTGGTGTTCCCCGACGCCGACCTGGCCGCCGCGGTGGCCGGCACAGCGTTCGGCATCTTCCACAACCAGGGCCAGGCCTGCATCGCGGCGAGCCGGCTGATCGTGCACGAGTCCGTCGCCGAGGAGTTCCTCGCCGGGCTGGTCGCCCTCGCCGAGTCGATCCGCCTCGGCGACCCCAAGGCGCCGGACACCGAGATGGGACCGCTCACCTCGCCCCAGCACCGGGACCGGGTGCTGTCCTACGTCAAGGTCGCGGTGGACGAGGGGGGCGAGGTGCTCACCGGCGGCGAGCCTCCCGACGCACCAGCCTTGGCGGGTGGGTGCTACGTGCGGCCGACCATCGTGCGCGCGGAGCCGGGTAGCCGGGTCGCCTCGGAAGAGGTGTTCGGGCCGTTCATGACCGTGCACACGTTCGACTCAGACGTGCAGGCGCTCGAGCTGGCCAACGGGGTCGACTACGCGCTGGGCGCAGGGCTGTGGACCCGCGACCTGTCCCGGGCGCACCGGATGTCCCGCGACCTGAGGGCCGGCATGGTCTGGGTCAACTCGTACAAGCGCGTCAACCCGGGGTCGCCGTTCGGCGGCACGGGGGCGTCCGGCTACGGCCGCGAGATGGGCTTCGAGGCGATGCACGAGTACACGGAGGCGAAAGCCGTGTGGATCAACGTCGACGCCCAGCTTCCCCCGTTCTACCCACGAGCCTGATCCGCCGGTCCGACATGTCGTAACGGGGGTGCCGCACACTGTGCGGCCGAAGGAGGAATCCCCATGGCTCTCACCCGCCAGACAATGACCGACGAGCAGCGCAAGTCCGTCGCCCTGGAGTATCTCAAGGCATTCGACAACGCCGGGGTCACCTCGACCGGAGGCAGCATCCTCGACCTGTTCGCCGACGACGCCCAGGTGTACTTCCCGAAGTGGGGCCTGGCCACCGGCAAGGAAGAGATCGGGCGGCTGTTCGCCGACGTCGGCGGCACGCTGAAAGGAATCGTCCACGACTACGCCGCGTTCACCTGGATCCTCTCCGGGACCGACCTGTTGGCGTGCGAGGGCACCAGCCACGGCGAGCATCGGGACGGACCCTGGCGGGCGGGTGTGCCCGACTGGGGCGCCGGGCGGTGGTGTGACGTGTTCGAGATCCGGGACTGGCTGATCCAACGGTGTTTCATCTACCTGGATCCCGACTACGCCGGCAAGGACACCGGGCGCTACCCGTGGCTCGCCGAGCAGGACGGCTCCGGATGAAGGACTTCGTCCACGACGTTCCCACCGCGCGCGTGGTGTTCGGGGTGGGAGCGCTGTCCAGGGTTCCGGACGAGATCGCACGCCTCGGCAGTGAGCGGGTGCTGCTCATCGGGGACCGTGCCGCCAAGGCGCAGGCCGATCAGCTCGCCGCCGCACTGGGAACACGGCTGGCCGCCCGGATCGACGACGTCGTCATGCACGTCCCGGTCGAGGCCGCGGCGGCCGCCACGGCCCTGGCCGCGCAGCACGCCGTCGATCTCGTCGTGTGCCTCGGCGGCGGATCGGCGACCGGGCTGGCCAAGGCGGTCGCGAAGGAGACGTCGTTACCCGTGCTGGCCGTACCCACGACCTACGCGGGCAGCGAGATGACGCCGATCTGGGGTGTCACCGAGGGACATCGGAAGACGACCGGGCGAGACCCGGTGGTGCTTCCCCGCGTCGTCGTCTACGACCCCGCACTGACGGTGGGCCTGCCGGTGGACGTCTCCGCAGCCAGCGGCATGAACGCGCTGGCCCACTGCGTCGAAGGCATGTACGCGTCGGGCGGGACGCCGGTGACCGCGGTGCTGGCGGAGGACGGCATCCGCGCGCTGGCTGACGCCCTCCCGCGAGTCGTCGCGGACCCGGCCGACGTCGACGCTCGGGGCGACGCGCTCTATGGCGCCTGGCTTGCCGGGTGGGTCCTCGGCAACTCCGGCATGGGCATCCACCACAAGGTCTGCCACGTCCTCGGCGGCACCTACGACATGCCGCACGCGGAGACCCACTCCGCCGTGCTGCCGTACGCGACGGCGTTCAATGCGCCCTACGCCCCGCTGCCGATGTCGCGGGCTGCGCGTGCACTCGGTGGCAACGACCCGGCCGGACGGCTGTGGGACCTCGCCACGGCGATCGGCGCTCCGACCTCCTTGGCGGCGGTGGGCTTCCGTCTATCCGATGCGGCCGAGGCTGCGGCGATCGTCGCGAGCGCTCCGCCGGACAATCCGCGTCCGGTCGACGCGGAAGCGGTCTGCGAGCTGCTCCTCGCGGCGTACAACGGGCGACGTCCCGAAGCCACGCCGAGCTGATCAACGACGACGAGGTCGACCTGATCCTCGCGTCGAGCACGCCCGACATCGTCAACCCGGTAGCGGACCAGTGGCGAGGTGGGGTACGAG